>Ga0070698_100001718_pt1 | contig 24414 bp, 23 predicted proteins | sample KBSK1502metaG_FD_65477 | JGI IMG/M metagenome (GOLD analysis project Ga0070698, IMG submission 65477) | Corn, switchgrass and miscanthus rhizosphere microbial communities from Kellogg Biological Station, Michigan, USA - KBS K1-50-2 metaG | ecosystem: Host-associated > Plants > Roots >... | reverse complement strand
GCATCGCTCGTGCGCGGCCGCATCCACGCCGACATGGTGTCAATGACGCACAACGCCGAGCGTCTCGAGAAGCTCGTCACGCCGCGGCTCGCGCAGCTCGCGCGCGCGTATCCGCATCTCGTGCTGCATCCGCGCGCGTCGGGCTACGCGTTCGCGTTCGATCTGCCGACGCCGCAGCTGCTCGGCGCGTTCATCGACCAGCGGTTCTGGCGCGGCGCTGTCGTGTTCGCGGCGGGCACGCGCACCGCGCGGTATCGGCTCAGCGATTCGTTTCTCGCGCGCGAGATCGATCTGTTGTTCGAGACGATCCGTCGCTCGCTGTCGTGGCTCGACGCGCATCCCGATCGCAAGCCACCGGCGTGGGAGGATCAGCCGCAACCGGCAGCGATACCGCAACCGCCGAGCGAGCTGCGCTATCGCGTCGTGCCCAACGACGAGGTGATGAACTTTCTGCCGGCGATTCTTGATATCGAGTACCAGGTCTACGAACCGGCGCGGCGCACGCCGCCGGCGGAGATCCGTGCGGCGATCGAAGATCCCGATGGTTCGCTGATCGTCGCCGAAGCGCCGAGCCCTGCCGGTGGTTGGCAGCTCGTCGGTTTCGCGATCGGCGGCCCGCTCGAGCAGAGCAAAGATGTCGAAGGCTGCGACGACGATCCGATGCTCGGCAAGCACAACACGATGTACTCGGTGTCGATCACCGTCGCGCCGAGCTATCAGAGCTCCGGCATCGGTCGCAAGCTCAAGGAGGCGCAGCTGCGCGACGCCGCGGCGCGCACGCGCGATGGCAAGCCGCGCTATCGCTACGTCACCGGGCGCAATCGCGTCGGCCGCACCGCGCGGATGACGCACTTAAATCGCGTGTTCGGTGCGCACGTCGTCTCGGTGCTCACCGGCCAGTACGAGGATCCAGAAGGGCAGGCGATCTACTACCGCATTCCGATCGGCGCGTTCGCGCCCGATCCCGTGCTCGCGCGCGAGGTGATCAAGCAGCGCGAGACGCGCACGCAGGGCGAGACGCCTGTCGAGATCGATCTCGCATCGGGACTCACGCGCCCGTTTGCGGAGCCGCCGGCGTCGCTGCGCGCTGCCGAAGAAGGTGGCCAGCTCTACGGCCCGGCCGTGAACAAGCTCACGCTCATGAACTACGTCACGCCGGCGACCGTGCGCGCGCTCGAATGGCTGGGCGCGCTCGTCCCCGAGCTGCCGCACATCTATCTGACGTCGAGTCGCGACGAGTGCATCGACAAGGCGCTTCGCCTCATCAGGTGCACGCGCAAACAGGCGCAGGTCGCGATCGGTCTCGACGGCGGCTACGTCGGGCACACCGTGGCGACGTGTCGCTCGCTCTCGGATCCGGCCGTGCATCGCGGTGGGCCCGGTCACTTCGCGTGGCCGCGCGTCCCGCATCCCGCGCACGGTGTCGATGCGACGATCGCCGCGCTGCGCGCCGCTGTCGCGGCCGCGGGTGGCCCCGACAAGGTGCTCGGCTTTGTCTACGAGCTCGTGCAAGAACGCACCGGCCTCGTGATCCCGCGCGAATTCGTTGCCGCGCTCAGCGCGCTGCGCAAGGAGCTCGACCTGCCGCTGATCGCCGTCGAGACCACCACGCACACCTATCGCTCGGGTCTCGGCGCGTTCATGTCGCCGGCGATCGGTCTTACGCCCGACATCCTCACGTGGTGGGGTGGCGGCCAAACCGGCTATCTCCACACGTCGGCGCGCTGGTTCGTGGCAACGCCGCTAACGCTCGTGTCGACGTGGGATGGTGACGAGCTCTCGCTCGTGCGTCAGCACCACCAACTTCGCGCCGCTCGCCACATCGATGTCGCCGCGGCATCGCGCGCGCTCGACGAGGTGCTCGCAAAGACGCGGGCAAACGGCCTCGGCGCGTACCGCGTGATCGACGCAAGTGCCGAGCTCGCGGAGTCGCTCGCTCACCACGGGATCGCCGTTCGCACGTTCCCCAGTGGCAAGCTCGGCATCATCCCGGCACTCGATCAGCTCGAAGCTGCGGCGGCTGCGCTGCGGGAGGCACTATGATGAGGGTCCTCGACCTCCCGGCGAACAAATCACCGCGCGAATGGGGCCGCATTCACGGCGAGTCGTTCCGCGGCGAGATCAAATCGCTCGTCGCGATTCGCGTGTACCTGTGCACGAAGGTCGGCTCGTTTCACGGCCACGATCAGGTGATGGCCGCCGCGAAGGCGCACCTGCCGGTGCTCGAGCGCTACAACAAGTCGCTGTACGAGGAGCTGGTCGGCATCGCCGAGGGCGCGATCGTATCGCCCGAAGAAATCGTCGTCGCGAACCACTATACGGATCTGCGCGACCTCGATCCGGATCCCGAGAACTGGCGGCTCGCGCCGACGCAGGATTCGCCCGACATGGAGGCAGGCATCTCCGGCGCAAGCGGCGGCGATGGCTGCAGCATGTTCTTCGCAGCGACGCAGAGCGGCCGCATCCTCGCGCAGACGTGGGACATGCACGCGACCGCAATCCCGTACGTGATGACGCTCGGCGTTCCCGAGGGCGAAGATGGCCCGGCGGCGCGCTTGCTAACGGTGACCGGGTGCCTCGGCATGACGGGCATGAATGCATCGCGCGTCGCCGTTGCGATCAACAACCTGTATTCGACGGATGCGACGCTCGGCGTCGTGTGGTCAGCGGTCGTGCGCCGCGCGCTCCACGAGGACACCGGCACCGCCGCGCGCGACGTGATCGTGCAAAGCCCGATCGGCTCGGGCCGTCACTACTTCGTCGCCGATCGCCACGAAGCGTTTGCGATCGAAGCGTCGGGCACGCGTCGCAAGCAGCTGCAGCGCGGCACGCCGTATTGCCACACGAATCACTGCCTTGACGATGACATCAAGGCGCGCAGCACCGTGCCGCAGGTCAGCACGACGTACGATCGCATGCGCTGGCTCGAGCACGACCTCGAGAAAACGCCGCTCGCGGATCTCGACGATGCGTGGAAGCGCCTTGGCTCGGAGGACAACTGGCCGCGCAGCGTGTGTACGAATCTCGCAACGCCCGAGACGCCCCACGGTGTCGCGACATGCGGTGCGATCGCGATGAACCTCGATACCGGCGAGCTGTGGGCGCAACAAGGCCTCGTGCATAACGTCGCGCCCGAGAAGTGGCAATTGTGAGCGAGTATCCGTTTTTCTTCACCTGGACCGCGCAGCACGCAGCAAAGCCGCTCGAGCTTGTCGGCGGCGAAGGCGCATGGTTCACGACGAAAGATGGCAGCCGTTGGCTCGATCTCGGTGCGCTGAGCTACCAGGTCGGCGTCGGCCACGGCAATCGCCGCATCGTGGAGGCGATCAAGCGCCAGGCCGATCAGCTGTGCGTGTCGGCGCCGAACGCGGTGTATCCCGCAAAGGTCGAGCTCGCCGAGCGCTTGCTCGCGATGGCGGGCAAGGAGTTCTCGAAGGTGTTCTTCACGCTCGGCGGCGCCGAGGCAAACGAGAACGCGCTCAAGATCGCGCGCCTCGTGACGGGCCGCCTCAAGAACATCGCGCGCTACCGCAGCTATCACGGCGCGTCGATGGGCGCCTTGTCGTTGACAGGCGACTGGCGACGGCTGCCGCTGGAGCCGTGCCTGCCGGGCGTGATTCACGTCGACGATTGTTACTGCGATCGCTGTCCGTTCCAGCTCACGCTCGCGAACTGCCATCGCGAGTGCGCGACGAACATCAACGACGTCATGCAGCGCGAAGGGCCGGGCAGTGTCGCCGCCGTGTTCCTCGAGCCCGTGCCGGGCGCGAATGGCGTGCTCGTGCCGCCACCGCAATACTGGCCGCTCGTGCGTGCCGCGTGCGATGCGCACGGCGCGCTGCTCGTCGCCGACGAGGTTCTCACGGGCTTTGGCCGCACTGGCAAGCCGTTCGCGTTCCAGCACTGGGATGTCGTGCCTGACATGATCACCGTCGCGAAGGGCCTCGCATCCGGCTACGCGACGATCGGCGCGGTGATCGTGCACGAGCGGATCGCGAAATACTTCGAGGAGCAGATCCTCGCGTGTGGCCTCACGTACTACGCGCATCCCGTCGCGTGCGCGGCCGCGGTCGAGACGCTGAACGTCTATGAAGAAGAGCGCATGTACGAAAACGCGTCGCGCCTCGGGCCGGTGCTGCTGCGTGAGCTCTCGGCGGTCGCGGGGCGCCTTCGGGTCAAGACCTTCGTGCGCGGGCTCGGCCTGCTCGCGGCGCTCGAAGTCGAAGCGCCGCTCGACGCATGGGCCGTGCTCGGCCGCGAGCTCGCCGCGCGTAAGCTCTCACTTCACGTCGACGGCAAGCGCAATACGGCGATCTTCTCGCCGCCGCTGTGCATCACCGAGCAAGAGCTGGTGACCGGCGTGCGTGCTTTCGGGGATGCCGCCGTGGCAGCATTTGGCGCGTGACCGGCAAACATGCGAACAAGGTCGTCGACTCTGTCGCCGCGGCGCTCGAGCCGATACGCGACGGCATGACGATCATGGTCGGCGGCTTCGGCCTCTCGGGAAATCCCGAAGCGCTGATCCGCGGCGTCGCCCTACGCGGCGTCAAAGACCTCACGTTGATCTCGAACAACGCAGGCAACCTCGGCAAGGGTCTCGCGACGTGGCTGCACGCGAACATCATCAAGAAGGTGATCTGCAGCTACATCGGCGCCAACGAAGACCTGCACACGCGCATGGCATCGGGCGCTGTCGAAGTCGAGATCACGCCGCAGGGCACGCTCGCCGAGCGCATGCGTGCCGCGGGTGCTGGCATCCCCGCGTTCTTCACGCCCACCGGTGTCGGCACCGTCGTCGAGGAGGGCAAAGAGGTCCGCGAAATCGATGGTCGCCGCTACATCCTCGAGCGCGCGCTCCACGCCGACATCGCGCTCGTGCGCGCGCACACGGCTGATCACTTCGGCAACCTGCGTTTCTGGCGCACCGCTCGCAACTTCAACCCGGTCATGGCGACCGCCGCGAAGCTCACGATCGCCGAATGCGACCTGCTCGTCGCGAACGGTGCGATCGCCCCCGACGACGTCCATCTCCCGGGTATCTTCGTCCATCGCATCATTCACGTGCACGAGCACGAGAACGCGTTCGAGTACCGCACGGTGAGGCCACGATGACGTTCTCGACGGAAGACATGGCGCGCCGCGCGGCACGCGAGATCCCAAGCGGCTCGATCGTCAACCTCGGCATCGGCCTGCCAACCCAAGTCGCGGACTACCTGCCAAGCGGTCACGCGTGGCTGCAATCCGAAAACGGTCTGCTCGGGATGGGCCCATTCCCCTTCGAGGGCGACGAAGATCCAAATCTCATTAACGCGGGCAAACAAACCGTCACCGTGCTGCCTGGCGGCTCGACGTTCGATTCCGCCGCCTCCTTCGGCATGATTCGCGGCGGTCACGTCGATCTCGCAATCCTCGGCGCGATGCAGGTCTCCGCCGGTGGCGACCTCGCAAACTGGGCGGTCCCCGGTGGCAAGGTGATGGGCATTGGCGGCGCAATGGATCTCGCTTCCGGCTGCCGACGCGTGATCGTGATGATGCAGCACACGACGAAGAAGCGCGAATTCAAGCTCGTCCAGAAGTGCGATTACCCGCTCACCGCGACGCGTGTCGTCTCGCTGGTGATCACCGAGCTCGGTGTCTTCGAGCCCACCGGTCACGGCTTCCGCGTGATCGAGCTCGCGCCGGATGTCACGCGCGAGCGCGCCGAGCTCGCGACCGGCGCACCGCTTGTGGATCCTTAGGGGCGCAGCGTTGTGCCGACGGAGCCGTGCTCGCGCATCGCGCGCACGAGGTCGCCGGGCGCGAGCTTGCCGAGGATGTGAATCGCGCCGACACCCTGATCGACGACGGCCATCGCCTCTTCGACCTTCGCGATCATGCCGCCCGTGATCACACTGGATTTGATCGCGTCACGCGCCTCTGCGCACGTCAGCTGTGGCAGACGTGATGAGGGATCGTTGACATCGCGCAGCACGCCGGGCGTCGACGTGATGAGGAACAGACGATCGGCCTTGAGCGCGGCGGCGAGCTGGTTGCCCACCATGTCGGCGTTGATGTTGTAGATGCCACCGTCGGCATCGGCACCGAGGCAGGCGATCACGGGGACGTGCTTTGCCGACCACAGGGTTTCGAGAAGCGCGAGGTTGAAGCCGGTGACATCGCCGACGAGGCCCATGTCGACGGGATCTGGACCGGCACCGGCGTAGACTTTCGGCGGGCGGCGTACGGCGCGCACGGTGAGAGCGGATGCGCCGTGCAGGCCCACGGGTGACAGGCCGGCAGAGACGAGGGTCGCGCAGAGGTCGACGTTGAGCTTGCCGGCGACGATCATCTTCATCACGTCGAGGGTGGCTGCGTCGGTGACGCGGCGACCTGCGACTTGCGTGGTCGGAATGCCGAGCTGCTTTTGCAGCGCCGTGGCTTGCGGGCCACCACCGTGAACGATCGCGACGAGCGCGCCCTCGTCGACGAGGATGCGCAGGTCGGCCGCGAGGAGCTTGGCCTCGCCGGAGCTGATCACCTCGCCGCCGATCTTGACGACGATACTCATGGCCAGTTGCCGACGTCTTCGAGACTCGCGCGTTCGTCGAGACCGAGCACGAGATTCATGTTCTCGATCGCCTGGCCCGCGCCACCCTTGATCAGGTTATCGATCGCGGAGAACAGCGTGATCGTGCGCTTGCCGCTTGCGACGGGACCGACCGCGAAGCCGACCTCGACGTAGTTCGAGCCAGCGACAGCCACAACCTCGGGCAGGCGCTTCTTTGGGCGGCGCACGAACGGCTCGCGCATGTAGCTCTCGTCGAACAGCGTGGCGAGCTTGGCGGCATCGATCGCCGCATCGACCTCGACGAAACACGACGCGAAGATGCCGCGCGTGAGCGGCGCGGAGACCGGCACGAAGCGCAGCTCGACACCCTTTGCGCCCGCGTCGGCGAGCGTCTGCACGATCTCGGGCACGTGCTGGTGATCGAGCGGCTTGTACGTCTTGAGGTTGCCCGCGCGACTTGGGTGATGCGTGCCCGCTTGCGGTGCGATGCCCGACCCCGACGAGCCCGTGATGCCGGTGACGTGCACGACTACACCGTCGAGGATGCCGGCGCGCGCGAGCGGCAGCAGCGCGAGCTCGATCGTCGTCGCGAAGCAGCCGGGCGACGCGACGTACTTCGCCTTCTTGATTTCGGTGCGATTGAGCTCCGGCAGGCCGTAGACGAACGCGCCGAGCAGCTCGGGGTGCGGGTGCTTCGCGCCGTAGTAGCGCTCGTAGATCGCCGCGTCGCGCAGCCGGAAGTCGCCCGACATGTCGACGATCTTGACGCCGGCCGCGATCAGCTCGGGCACCTTCGCCGCGGTCACCTTGTGCGGCAGCGCGAGCAGCGCGACATCGCAGCCGCGCGCGGCCTCGGCCGGCGCCAGATCCTCGAAGACGAGCTCGGTCGCCGCTTCGAGGTTTGGATGCACCGCGCCGAGCGGCTCGCCGACGTGATCGATCGACGCCACGCGCACGAGCTCGACATCCGGGTGCATCAGCAGGCGGCGCGCCATCTCTGCGCCGCCGTACCCGCTGCCGCCGATGATTGCTGCCTTGAATCGCTTTGCCATCGTGGGCCGAGGTATGCCATGTCCCCGCTAATGGGAAAACCACCTCCGCCACTCGATAGTGCGCTCGCGGCGTTGCGCAAACGCAGTGAGGAAATGCTCGCTCTGACGAGGACCTGGGTCGAGATCAACAGCTACACCGCGAACGTCGAAGGGGTGAATCGCGTTGGTGCGCTGTTGCGTGAATCGTTTTCGCTGCCGTCGTTGTCATCAAGCGTTATTTCCGGCGACGCGGGCTTTGGCGATCATCTCGTGTGGCGCACGTCGGCGCCCGGCGCGCCGATCGTCCTCGTCGGTCATCACGACACGGTCTTTCCGCCTGGCGTGTTCGACACCTGGCGCGAAGAGGACGGCCGCATGATCGGCCCCGGCGCGCTCGATATGAAGAGCGGCCTCGCGATCATTCGCACGACACTCGCGACACTCGACGAGCTCGGCGTGCTCGCTTCGCTGCCGCTGATCGTGATCAGCGTCGCCGACGAAGAAGTCGGCTCGCCGAGCTCGGCGCCGCACCTGCGCGAGCTCGCGGCCCGCGCGTCGTGTGCGCTCGTGTTCGAGTCCGGTCGCGCGAACGACATGATCATCACGCGGCGCAAAGGCGTCGGCGCGATGACGGTCGCCGCACGCGGCAAGGCCGCGCACGCCGGCAACAACCACAAGGACGGCGCGAACGCGATTTGGGCACTCGCGAAGTTCGTCGATGCTGCACAGCAGCTGACCGATTATTCGCGCGGCGTCACCGTCAACGTCGGCCAGTTCACCGGCGGCACATCGAAGAACACGGTGCCCGAGCGGGCCGAGTGCAAGCTCGATCTCCGCTACGAGACGGTCGCCGATGCCGATGCGCTTGTCGCCGCACTTCGCGATGCGGCCGCGGCGGTCGCGATTCCCGGCGTGCAGCTCGACGTCGCCGGCGGCGTCAATCGACTGCCGCTCGAGCGCACTACCGCCTCCGCTGCACTGCGCGACGAATACGCGGCGTGCGCACGCGCGGCCGGCCTCGGCGACGGCGAGGCGCCGCTCATCGGCGGCGGCTCCGATGCCAACACGATCGCGCCGCTCGGCGTGCCATCGATCGATGGCCTCGGCCCGCGCGGCGCGCACTTTCACACGACGAACGAATACGTCGAGCTCGCGACGTTCATGCCGAAGGCCGAAGCGCTGCTGCGCTTTCTCTACGGCCGCCTAGCTCAGTGAACGACCGCGCGCGCCGCGTATTCGAGCGCGTGCTCGAGCACGACGCGTCGATCTTCGAGCAGCGCGATTTCTTGATCGAGGTCAGGATGCCGCTGCTTGCGGAGCTCGCGGACCGCCGCATCGACCTGCGCGATCTGCTGCACGCACAAGTCGCGGAAGTCGTGCAGCAACGGCGCGAGCTCTTCGTCGGGTGAATCGATCGTCGCGAGGCGATCGCGCACCATCGCGAGCCACGCCGCATTCGGCTCGCGCAGCGTCGCGCGCATCAGCGCCGCGATCGACATTTGCTCGAACACGCCCGCGTTGCGTCGCGCGAGCGCACGCACGAGCGCGGCGTCATCGCCGATCGCGGGCGCGAGGCTCTGCCAATCAGCGACGCGCACCGATTCGATCAACAACCTGCGCAACCGCCTCGACGCACCGACGAGCAGCTCGGCGCACGTACGCACGCGGCCGCGCGCGGTCCATCGCATCAACGCGAGCCGCGCCTCGGCTTCCGGCGCTTCCTCGAGCCACATCAGCGCGCGCGGCAGATCCTCGACGCGCACCAGCGCCTCGAACGCCTCGTAGCGCACGTCGCCATCGCGATCCTCGAGCAAGCTCACCGCGATCTCGACGAGCCACGGTGGTGCACCGGCGAACGCGGTGCCGAGCACGGCGATGCGGACTTCGCTCGCATCGTCGATGCGCTCGGTGACGAGCGCCGGCGGCAGCTTGCCATCGATCGCGAAGCGCGCGATGAGCTGCGTCGCGGCGGCGCGAACTTCAGGCGCGGGATCGCGCTTCGCGAGAGCTACCAGCAGATCGAGCTGGCCATGACCGGCGAGCACGACGGCGAGATTGCGTCGCACGCCGGCATCGGGCTCGTTGCGCGCGCCGAGCTCGCCGATATCTGCCGACCGCATCGCGAGCGCCCAGATCGCCCACACGCGCTGCTCCGGTCGACCGCTCGCGAGCAGCCCACGCAGCTCGTCATCTGACAAGCTGCGCACGTCCTCGAAGCTCTCGATCGCGGCCATCCCTTCAGTGTACGCGAAACGCTGCCGCCGTCGTTGTAAGAAAGTTTCCGAAGGGTCACTTGCCGAGCAAGTGCTTCTCGAAGAACGCGAGCGTATGACCGGCTTGCTGCACGATGTTGCTGCGCTTCGCGGCGCCGTGGCCCTCATCCGGGAACAGGATGAGCCCGGACGGAATCTTGCGCCGCTCCAGCTCGCGATAGATCGCGAGCGCCTCACCAACCGGCGTACGCGGATCGTTGACGCCCTGAACAAGCAGCAGTGGCGACTGGATCTTCGTGACGTACGTCATCGGCGACAGCTTGACGAGCGCGTCCTTATCCTTGACCGGATCGCCGTATTCCGACATCCGCAGGATCCGGCGGTACGGCGCCGTGTTCATCAGAAACGTACTCAGATCCGACACGCTGTACAGCGCGACGCCGGCATCGTACGCGCCCGCGAACATCGTCATCGCGATCAGCGTCGAGTAGCCGCCGTAGCTGCCGCCGACGACGCCGACCTTCGGCGCCTTGCCATCCTTCGCCCACGCGCTCTTGATGTACTTCGCCGCGTCTTCGATGTCGGTGATGATCTGCAGCCGCTTCGGCCCGTCATCAGCGTGTTGCCACGCCTTGCCGTAGCCCGTCGAGCCGCGCACGTTCGGCTCGACGTAGACGAAGCCGGCATCGACATACAGCTGCGCGTTCGTCGAGAAGCCCGGCCTCGATTGTCCCTCCGGGCCGCCGTGAAAGGCGACGACAACGGGGCAGGGCATCGCCGCGCATTGCGCGGGCCGCCTCACGACCATCGGAATCTTCGTGCCGTCGCGCGCCGGATAACTCTCGATCGTTTGCTTCGCGAACTTGCTGACGTCGACTTCCGGCGTCTCGGGAACGCGCCACGTCGCGAGCTTCTTCGTTTGCCAATCGTAGACGAGCGTCGTCGTCGGTATCTGCGCGCCGCTCACCGAGAGCTGGACGAAGCGACCATCGCGGCTGAGCCCCGAGACGCTGACGTGATCGGCGGCAGGCAGCTTCGGCAGCTCGACGGGCTTGAGCGTCTTCGCGTCGAGCACGTACAAGCGCGTGTAGCCCTCTTCATTGATCGCGTAATAGATGCGCTTACGCGCTTCATCGATCTTGTGGCTCTGCACTTCCCACTTCGAGGTCGGCGTGATCGGCGTCAGCTTGCCCTGCTCGAAGCTGTACACGCGCGTCAAATCGCCGAGCTTGTCGGTCAGCACGAGCACCTGGCCGCGCTTCGCGCCGTAGCTGACCTCGTACTGTTCTTTCTCGTTTTGCCCCAGCAGCGGCGCGAGCTGCTTCGTCTTGAGATCGTATTCGTAGATCTCCTGCTGCGTGCTGCCGAGATTCTTCACGAGCAGCCACTTGTCGCCGCGATGGTCGACGAGCTCCCACAGGCCGGGCGTGTCGAAGACGAGCTCTCGCTTGCCGGCGTTCACGTCGTAGCGATAGACCGCGTACGAATCGGGCTTGATGTCGTTCGCCGTGAAGTACAGCGACTTCGAGTCATCGCTGATGTACGCGAGCGCGGTCTGCACCTTCGGCGTGTGCTGGATGAGCTTGAGCGCCCCGCCTTTCGGATCGAGCAGATAAAGGCCCGGGTTCTCCTGGCCGCCGATGTCGCGGCTCACGACGACGTAGCTATCGTCGGGCGCGATGCCCGCGACGTTCGTGTTGTCTTCGCCACCGGTCAGCTGCACCGGCAGCTTCATCGCACCGTCTTGCCGCCACACCTGTGCGTTGCCGGTCACGCGCCACGTGAAGAACATGCGTGTCGCGTTTTTCGTCAGCACGCCGCCGCCTGCGCCGCGCACGTCGAGCATTGTCTGGATCCGTCGCGACACCTTCGGATCGAGTGGCGGCGCGGCGAACTTCGCGATGTCCTCCGGCGACACGCTCTCGACGCCGAGCCCGCTGTATCCCTGCGGTGGTACCTCGGCGGCCGGCGGCACGCCGTGCGGGAAATCGAAGGGAGACCTTCGCTCGTCGGCAAACGCGCTCGCTGCGAGCAGACACAGCACGACGGAGACGAGCCTCATAACCCGCGAACGTATCACTCCAACTGCGCGAGCTCGCGATCAATCCGATCGTCGTACTCGGTGCGCGGCGGCGGTGCGTCATGCGCGGCGCGACCGATCGCCGGTTCGCCCGCGACAAACCGGTGCAAGTCCGCGACGAGCGCGGCTTCATCGGTGCGATCTTCGAGCACCAGCGTCGACAGCTGCCGCCGCTGTGCCGCGTTACGCAGCTCGATGACCTTGCCGCGTTTGACGGTCGCAATCGGCGTCAGCGCGAAGCGATATTGCACGCTCACGTCGCGCACGAGGAGCTGACTATCGCGGCCAAACACCATTGGCCGGCGCTGCGTCGGCCCTGGGATTTCGATCCGATCCGCGTAGAACCGGATCAGATTGCGGCCGCCGCCGACGCGATACGCGCTCATCGCGAACCAAAATGCGACAACGACCGAGGCCAGCGTGACGGCAAGGAGCACCATGAACGGCGGCGCATGGCCGACGAACACGAGCGCGCCGACCACGAGCACGCAAAACGCAGTCAGCGCGCCATGCACGAGCCACAGCACGAGGGGGGTGCGGACGTGATAACGCGCTAGCTCCACGCGGCCGACGCTACCGCCGACCGCGTGGGAGCTCAATTACATTTCGACGTGACCGCGATGCTCGCGCTCGAGCGCGCGCTTCAGCTTGTCGAGCGCCGAGTTCTGGATCTGACGGATGCGCTCGCGCGACAGGTGATACTGATCGCCGATCTCGCGGAACGTGCGCTCCTCGTCGTCGCCGAGTCCGAAGCGCTTCGTCAGCACGTCGGCCTCGATCGGCGAGAGGTGGTGCAGGAGCCGCTTGACCTGCGTGGTCAGCGTCTGCGTCGTGAGGTTATCCGCCGGCGAATGATCCTCGGAGTCCGGATCCGCCATCGTGTCGCCGAAGCTGCGATCGTCATCATCGTGGACCGGCCGGTCGAGCGACATTGGCTGGCCCATGATGTAGCGATGCATCTGGTTGAGCTTCGCGAGCGGCACGCGTGCGGCCTTCGCGAGCTCCTGCGGCGTCGGAGGACGACCGAGCTCACCGACCAGCTGCTGGCGCACCTTCTCGAGCTGCTGCTGCGCCTCGAGCATGTGGACCGGGATGCGCACCGCGCGTGCCTTATCGGCGAGCGCGCGGCCAATCGCATGACGGATCCACCAGCAGGCGTACGTCGAGAAGCGCAGTCCGCGGCGGTAGTCGAACCGCGAGACCGCGTGCATGAGGCCGAGGTTGCCCTCCTGAATCAGGTCGGCGAGCGGCATGCCGCCACGGTCGTAGCGGCGCGCCATCGTCACGACGAGACGCAGATTGGCGCGCACGAACTCGTCGCGCAGGTTCGCTGCATCGCGATGGGCCTGACGGACCTCGTCGAAGTACGCGCCTGCGTCCTTCGCCGAGCCCTCGACCCACCACGTCTCTGCGCCCGCAAGCGCAGCCTCACGCGCGCGATACAGCTCGCGCACGACCGCGTCGATGTGAACGCGATCGAGATCGAGCGTGCGCAGGTGTGCCGCAGCCTCCTTCGCGCAGGCAGCGAGCTTCTTGAGCTGACGCGTGTCCTTCGTCGACTTCTTCGTCTTGAGCATCTCCTCGGCCTGCTTCACGAGCTTCGGGAACTTTGCCGGCTGCTCGAGATTGGGCTCGACGAGACCGAGGATCGGCGCCACGACATCGGGTCGCGCGAACACGCGCTCCCACGTCAGAATCTCCGTGTCCTCGATGCCCTGCGAAAGCTCGCGCTCATCCTCCGGCGTGAGCAGCTCGTGCTCGGCCAGCTGACGGAAGTACGCAGCGAGATGATCATCTGCATCAGGAGTACGAATCGGCTTGGCCGTCGCACGCACCGGCTCGATCACCTGGATAGGCGTTCCGAGGACGGGAGCGGGCGTAGGCGTCACATTGGTCGAAACGGATGCGCGATTCTGACGCGCAGCATGCGTCCGCCCATGAGCCGAGGTCCGGCGCGTAGTAGTGCGCTGCCGGCGACGAGCTGTATGAGTGGTGGCCATGGGGGTTACTCCTGAGATGTAGTAAGACGTCGATTTGCTTCGAACCGTTGCACCGAGTTCGTGATTCCCTTCACGGATACGAACGAGGTCGCTACCCGTTTCACTGCACGTTGCGCACCTAAACTAGGCACAGCAACGAGCCATCCAGCTAGGTAGGGGCGCCGACACCATTTCAGGTGGTTGGCGCGATGCGCTAGCCGGGCAGAGACAAACTACGGCAATACAGTGTTGCCACACCGCGCCTTTTTGTCGAGTGAAATGATCCGCGTGTCAGGATTGGCGACAGTGCTGTCGGTTCAGTTCTCGACGAGAAAGTGACTTCAGGCCGAGGTCTTCTCGGCACTTGGGTCTTTCTCGATTCCCAGGTGCGACTGCAGCCGATCTAAAAGCGCGGCCTGATCTGGGTGAATGATTCGCCTCGCCCGAGTGATCTCGATGAACTCCGCTTTGTCGACTTCCCACGACGCACATCGGGGTGCCGCGCCTTCAGGTGCTTTGCCCGCGAACCCGTGCACGCGCTTTTTCGATCGCGTGTAGTCGACGTATCCGAGATCCACGAGTGGTCCATCAATATCGAGACCTGTTTCTTCAAGCGTCTCGCGTCGCGCGGCCGCTTCGAGCTCTTCATTTGGATCGGGCGCACCCTTCGGGATGCCCCATGGTGCGCGACGGTTGTAGTTCCCCGCAGGATGGACGAGAAGCACCTCGATCGCGCCGTCGACAAATCGATACAGCAGCGTGCCCGATGCGACCTTGGATCGTGTCTCGGACATCCTTGGATCGACCGTGCAAGACGCCTCGCAGCATTGCAAGCATTACTCGGGGCATTTTGCGGACGACGCCGGCTAAACCGGTGTAGCGTAACGGGATGTCCGATCAACGCCAGCAGTGGTTTGCAAAGGTGGTCGAGTCCGGTCTTCAGAACGAGATCTTCAATCCGGGTGACGTGCTCGCTCATGCGACGCCGGACGTTTTGGCGAATCATTTGCCGCCCGAGCTGCTCAGCAAGGTGCTCACTGCAAGTCTTGCTGCCGGATCGATGACACCCGAGCGCGTCCTCGAAACCATCACGCCCGAGCTGCTCGCGAAGCACCTACCGCATGAAGTGTTGTGGTCGTGCATCGCGGCCGCGGCGGCGCGTGCCGGGGTGACGAACGTGGTGGTGTCGTGAACATCAAGGCGTTCTTCGTAGACGCGCTCGCGTCTGCGCTCGAGCTCGGGATCGGAACGCCCGACGACGTGCTTCGCCACGTCACACCCGATGTACTCGCGAACAATCTGCCAAGGCCGCTGTGGGCGCGCTTGCTCACCGCGTGCCTCGGCGCGCCGAAGGTCGACGCGCGGCTCGTCGTCGAGACGGTGGGCGTCGCGAATCTGTGCGAGCACGTGCCGGCAACGATCATCTGGACATGCATTGCGGAGATGGGCACGCGCTCGATCGGCAAGGCGTTCGAAGCCGCCACGCCATCGCCGATGATCAGCCGCACGACGCAGCCGATGCGCAGCACGAGCTCGGTATTGTCGCCGCCGCCGGAGCCGGTCGCGAAGCCGACGCCGGCATCGGGCACGCCGGTCCAGCTCGGACCGAGCATTCCTCGGCCAACGCCTGCGAAGGGCGTTGCCACGCAACCCGTGAGTGGGCTTGTCGGCGAGTCGAGCGAGGGCGAAAGCCAGCCGCCGAGCAGGGCGCGCTCGCCGAGCCAACGCTTTCGGCAAAGCGGAACGGGCGTGCGCACGCTCGGTGGCGTTGCACGCAGACCGCAAGCAGCGGCAGTGCCGGTCGTCAAGCCGATCGCGAATGCGTCGAAGCGCGTCGAGAACAACGATTACGAAACGGAGACCGCGGTCGAATCCGCCGACTGGCGCGAGAAAGAGATCGTGGTCGATGACGAGCAGCTCGTCGATTGGCAGGCCGATCCGGGCTCGGCGGTCGCGATCACGGGCGACGACGACTTCTCGGATATCGGCGGTCGCAAGCGCTAACCTGTGACAGGGGCGCGACGGCGCTGCGACACGCGCCGTTCACTGCACGCCGCGCACAGCTCGCTGCAGGTCAGCGCGGCTGCGCCTCGCGCGCGCGTATGCTGGAGCGATGGAGAGCCAGTTCGTGGCCGATGCGCCGCGGCTGCCGGTGTGGCTCAAGCGCGCGCTGCTCTTGTGCGCGATATGGTGCGTGCCGGGGCTCATCCTCGCGGCGTCGATGTACACGGCCGCGGCGCTCAAGGGTGAAAAGCTTCCGCTGCTCAATGCGATACTGTGGCGACTGCCCGAGTGGCAAGTCTGGGCGCTCGCGACGCCGCTGATCATCTTTCTCGGGCGTCGGTTTCCGATCGCGCGCAAGCCGTGGCGCAGCGTGCCGATTCACTTCGTCGCGAACGCGATGATCGCCGCGCTCGACATCAGCGTGTATTGGGCGTGCGCGCGCGTCGCTAGCAACGACCCGTGGACGAAGATGCCGCTCGGCGAGCTGTTGCCGTGGATGCTGCTCAAGACCGGCTTCTTCGAGATGCTCGTCTACTGGCTCGTGATCGCCGTCGACTACGTGTTCGCGTATCAGCGGCGCTATCGCGAAGCGGCGGCGCGGCTCGCCGAGGCACAGCTCGACGCGCTCAAGCTGCAACTCCATCCGCATTTTCTGTTCAACACGCTCAACTCGATCAGCGTGCTGATGCGCAAGGGCGAAGCCGCGAGCGCCGTGCGCATGCTCGGCGGGCTGAGCGATCTGTTGCGGCGATCGCTGACGAGTCTGCGCGTCGAGCTCGTGCCGCTCGAGGAGGAGCTCGATTTTATCGGGCGCTATCTCGATATCGAGACAACGCGGTTTCCGGATCGCCTGCGCGTGACGCTCGATATCGAGCCCGCGGCGCGTCGCGCGCGTGTGCCGAGCCTGATCCTGCAGCCGATCGTCGAGAACGCGATCGAGCACGGTATCGCGCCGACGATCAGCGGTGGGCGCATCACGATCACGGCGCGCGTCGAAGCAGCTCGCCTGCGCGTCGAGGTGCGCGACGATGGAGCAGGGCTCGGCGTCGAATCGGAGCCGCGTGGCACGGGCGTTGGCCTCTCGCACGTGCGCAAGCGCCTCGCGCAGCTCTATCCTGACGCGCATCGCTTCGAGCTCGCGCCCGGCGCGCCCGGCGCGATCGCGACGCTCGAGATCCCGTACGACGAGGACCGCGCGTGAAGGCGATCATCGTCGATGACGAGCCGCTCGCGCGCGATGGCATTCGCATGCTGCTCGCCGAGCATCGCGAGATCGAGCTCGTCGGCGAGGCCGGCAACGGCAACGACGCGCTCGCGCTGATCGCGCACACGCAGCCCGATCTGTTGCTCGTCGACGTGCAGATGCCGGAGATGAGCGGCCTCGAGCTCGCGGCGCGCGTGCTCGCGCTCGATGCCGAAGCACCGGCTGTCATCTTCGTCACCGCATACGACGAGTTTGCGCTGCGCGCGTTCGAGGTCCACGCACTCGATTACGTGCTCAAGCCGATCGAAGAGCAACGCTTCGCCGAGGCGCTGCGTCGCGCGCGCACGCTCGCCTCCGCCCGCCTGCGCGAAGCGCTCGCCGACATTCGCCGCGACACGCCGACGCGCCTCGCGATCCGCGGCAGCGAAGCCGTCGTGTTCGTGCCGATCGACGATATCGATTGGATCGAGGCCGCCGACTACTACGTGGAGATCCACGCCGGCGGGCGGTCGTATTTGCATCGCGAGACGCTGCAGCGCTTGCAGGAGCTGCTCGATCCCGAGCGCTTCGTGCGCATTCACCGCTCGCGCCTTGTCAACCGCGATCGCGTGCGCGAGATCCGGTGGGAGCCGCGTGGCGAGATGGTGGTCGTGACGACCGGCGGTGTGTCGCTCAAAGTCGCCCGCAGCTGCCGCGCGAAGCTGACGCGCGCGGTTCGCTGACGCGGTCGCAGGCTGTCGCAGTTGCCGTTCGCTGCAGCGAACCGACCGCTCACTGCTCTCCACTGTTCACCTCGATCTCGCGCGCGCAGGATGGCGGCAACGGAGGAAACCACATGCGTACGAAGCATTCGTTGATCGTGGCCGCTGTACTCGCAGTAGTACCTGCGATTGCGGTCGCCGAACACAAGGTCGAGGTTGATCAGCAAGTCGTCGACGGCGCGAACGCCGAGACGATCGTCAAGCGTCACATCGCCGCACTCGGCGGCGCGAAGCTGTTGCGCGCCGGCAAGAGCGTCACGTTCACCGTCAGCGGCGAGAAGATGGGCAAGAAGTTCACGAAGACCGTCGTGCAGGCGCGGCCGAACCTGATGCGCGTCGACGTCCAATCCGAGGAATCATTCTCGAAGGGCTTCGACGGCAGGGTCGCGTGGATGAAGAAGGGCACCGCGCCGGCGCAGGCCCTGACCGCCGAAGAGACGACGTCGATGAAGTCGAATGCCGAGTTCGAGGAGCCGTTGCTCGACTACGCGAAGAAGGGCACAAAGGTCACGCTCGTCGGCAAGGTCGAGGTCAACCAGGTGCCGGCCTACGATCTGCTGGTCGCGTTCAAGAACGGCGAGACCGAGCATCACTTCATCGATGCGACGAGCTACCTGCTCCTCAAGCGCACGATGACGATGAAGGAGAAGGACGGCAAGGCGAAAGAAATGTCGGTCCGCTTCGGCGACTACAAGAAGGTGCAGGGCCGCATGGTGAACCACTCCGTCGAGTGGGACGGCGATGACGGCAAGACGTACAAGAGCGTCGTTTCGAACGTCGCCTACGATAAGCCGGTCAACGCGAAGCTGTTCGCGATGCCGAAGCAGTAGCAGTCTGGGGTATCGTCGCGCGATGGAGCTCGCGCTGACCGCCGATGACGTCACTCGCCTCACGGATGCACAAAAGGATGCCGTCCTCGCGTGCCTGTTCGTCGCGCTGATCGCAGACGGCCAGCCGCGCCCGGAAGAACGCGCGAAGTACGACGAAGCGATCGCGACGCTGCCGTGGGGGCGTACCGAGCGCGACCTCGAGCTCGCGAACAACGCGATCCGGCTGCGCATCGCGACCGCCGACGCGCAGGCGAAACTTGGTTTCGTGAAAGAGATCGCCGCGAACGTGCCGGTGGAGTTGCGCGAGCGCGTGGTGCTCGCGATGGCCTCGATCGTGGCCGCGGATCGCTTCATCTCGCACGGCGAGAAGGCGAGTGTCTCGGCGTTCATTCACGTGTTCGGCCTCACCGCGGAGCAGATCGAGAATATCCGCGCGCGGATCGTGGCGGGCTGAAGAAGAACTGGAAGAACCCCTGGACGCCGAAGCTGTGCCGCAGCCCTTCGCCGCTGCTAAGTAACGCGATGTGATCGTGCGCTTCGAGGCCGACGCCCCAATCGTGGCCTTGGAGCAGGACGGAGCCGATTCGTGCGCCGAGTGCGATGCCAACGCCGACGGACTCCGTATTCTCAGCCATCGTCGGTTGGCGAAACAGTTGCACGTAGCCGACGTCGCCTTCGATGTAGAGCGGCACAAGAAACGACTCGCGGCGCGGGCGTTCGTACGGATACCAGCGCACGCCGGTGAGGATCGTCAGCAGGTCTTCGACGAGCATTGGATCGACCGGTGATGGGGTCGATCCGATGATTGCTACATGGAGCGCGACATCGAGATGCGATGTGACGCGAATACCGGCCGCTGATGTGAGGCCGCGCGTTTCGCTGACATCGGTGAGCTTTCCCATCGCCTCGATGCCGTACTGAAGCGCGAGCCAATACGAGTACGGCGCGTTCTGTTGCTTCTCGAGAAGTCGCAGCGCTTCCGTCGTATCGACGAGGGACATCGGCATGCTCGTCTGCCCTTGGTCGAGCAAGATCCGCTCCTCGTCACCCGATACCTCGTGAACGATTCCGCCGAGCACGACCGCGGGATGCGACCACCGCGTTGCGGTCGCGCCGTTTGGCGCCCGGCCGCTGACCTTGAACGCGCCGTCGAAATGCCCGGCCGGTGTGACGACGTCCTCGCGCGGCAGATCCGGGTGATGCGCCCAGCCTGCGTGCACTAGCGACACGAGCCACGCGTACGAGGCGCGATCCTTCCACGTGCCGCGCGAGTCGTGCACCGCAACGACTCGCCCATCGCGGCGTTCGATCGCAGCGCCGAGCAATCGCTCCGGCTCGAGCTCGTCGGCTTCCGGTGGTCGCTCGATGCAGAATTGCCACGACCATGCCGTGTCGCGCTGCTCGAACGTGTATTCGATCCAGAAGCCGCACCCGTCTTGCCCGATGACGCGCAGTGTTTCGAGCCCGTCGTCCGTAGCGTGCTTGCGCTTGTACTTCGCCCATTGGCCGACGCGCCACGGAAACCACGTCGACGACGCCGCATGCGCCGCGAAATGATCGGCGTTGGATCGATCGCGATACTCGACGAGCGGATCGCGAGCCTGATATGCCGGCGTCCCCGCCGGCGCACACGCGACGACCACCAAAACCGCCACCCGCACAACAAACATGCTCCGTCGTATCGCTCGCGCGCATCGCGCTGCAAGTCCCCAGGTGCCGCGCTGCCACCGCATGCGCGATGAGTCACGTCACGTGGAAATCACGGCACCGTGTATTCGGCGTAAATCGAGATCTGCATGGCGTACGTCGTGTTGCCGCCGCCCCATGTCGTGGCCGGACCGTCGCTGTACGTATCGTTCGTGAACTTCGTCGCGGCCGTGTTCGTCTTGTACGCGATCTGGATCGCCGTATCGTTGTGCACGCCGAGCCAGTACGTGCCGGCCTCGAGTGCCGTGGGCGCAGCGGCAAACGTCACCCAGCCCTCGGGCGTTTGCCCCGCAAGCGCGACCGCAGCTGTCGCGGTGAGTAGCGTCGTTGGTGTTCCACCCGAGTCGCGATAGATGACGCCAGTCGCGTTCGCACGGACGTGCCCGGCGTGACGCTCGCGTCGATGTTTGTCGTCGTCAGCGCGTCGTCGAGTGGCGGAACGTCGTCGTCGCCTACCGGCTCGAACCACAGCCGGCAACCGCCGACGAGGAGAGGTAAGACGATGCGTCGCACATGACCAGCTTACCCCTGTTCAAAGTCCCTGCCGAAAGCAGACCGTTAGGTTCGTGCACGGAGGCCACGTCGAAGAGGCGTCCTGATCCCCACCGCATGTGACGAGCAGCATGAAGCTCAACCCACGCCAACGTCCCATCACCGCGCAACACCGCCGATCGTGATCAGCTCGCCCTCGATCCGCTGACCAGCGAGGTCGGGCCCACCACGAGGCCGCAGCTTGAAGCGAATCGCGTGACAAGCCGTGACGTGCTGGAGGGCGCTGTCGAGCTTCTCGTCTGGGAACTCGACAACCTCGCTGTCCTCTTCGCAGGTGCGCATCGTGACGTGTGTCGAATATTCGCTCGGCGCCATCGCTCTGAGCGCGAGCTCCGCGACCTCGCCGCCCTTGAACTTCGACAATACGATGTCGTCGATCCGCGCGAACTGAACGCCGGTGGGCGGCGGCGTCGGAGGCTGTGGTGTCACGTCGAAGATTGCAAGCGTCTCCGCCATGACGATCTTGCTTTCGCTCTCCTCGGTCACCCACGTGCCGTCGGCCGCGCGATGTCCGCCCGAGGAGGCTGGCTCGATCGAGCGCACGCGAACGAGCACGCGCGGGCACGCACCACGCGCGTTTTTCGGGACAGCTCGGATTCGGTCGCGAAGGTGCTCCGGAATTGTGAGGAACATCGAGAACGGTCCATGTTCGCCGCATGCGTACGCGGTGAAGTCGTTCTCGCGAATCTCGCCTCTTGCGATCGTGACGATCGCAAGCTTGTCCCGCGCACCGCGGCCGGCCGCCACCGCGGCATCCATCGTTTGGTAGTCGGCTATCGCGAGGTCTGCCTCGGTGTATTGCCGCAACGCATCGGGCGGCGGTTTGCGCGCAGGGTCGGGAGACTCGCCCTGTCTCGCCTTGCACCCGACCAACGCCGCTAGCGCCAACGCGCGGATCATTGAACCGTCGATTCGAACTTTGTGGGCGCTGCAGGGATTGAATTTGTTATCCCTGGGCCGCACCTGGGGTCAACGGGGCTCGCGACCGTATGCGCGATGCGTCACGCCATTTGAAAAGCACGTCTTCACATTTTCGCGAAGCTGCCGAGCCACTGTCTGTGATGGTTCGGTCGTGTCTTGTGATGGCTGCCTTTCTGCTCGGCTCGTCGGCAGTTGGCCATGCGGCGGATCCGGCGCTCAGCGTTGGCGCGACCGAAGCGATTGCGGTACCCAATGGTGCGCATCTGGGTATGTATCCGTACGTCGCTGTGTCGCTGGGCGTCCCGGTGGAGGGCGTCGCCCTGATCCCGGGCCTCGGCGTCGAATACTCGCCGGACGCATCGCGTTGGGGATTTGTCGCAACGTTTACGCTCGACGTGCCGCTGTCATCGAAGATCTCCGGTGACCTGCTCATTGGTGCGGCTCATGATCAATCGGGTGGCGACTGGGACCATGCTGTCCTGCTCGTCGGTGGTGGCATCGGTATCTCGATCGTGACCGAGAATGTCGTTGTCTCGCCTTCGGTGAGCATCTACGGCGCGCTCGACGGCAGTGGTTGGAGTCTCTCGCCCGGTTTGAACTTCGCACATGTCTTCTAAGGTGAGCGAATGGTCGTTCGTTTTCTTCGCGTTTTCGTGGGCGCTGCAGGGATTGAACCTGCGACTTATTCCGTGTGAAGGAATCACTCTCCCGCTGAGTTAAGCGCCCGGGTGAGAATGTGGTGTGTAGCAACGCCACCCATGGGGTGTCAATCGCGTCCTGTGATACGCCTCTGCGCATGCAACGCAACACTGTCCGGACCACCGTTCGAACCGCGCAAGCTCCCGCCGCCGTCGGCGCCTATTCGCAGGCCGTCGTCGTGCCGGTGGGTGACAAGCAGATGGTGTTTTGCAGCGGCCAGGTCGCGCTCGATCCGGCGACCGGCGCGATGGTCGAGGGCGGCGTCGAAGAGCAGACGCGACGCGTGCTCGACAATCTCGGCGCAGTGCTTGCGAGCGCCGGCGCACAGTTTGCCGACGTCGTGAGGTGCACGATCTATTTAAAGAGCATGGATGACTTTAAAGCGGTCAACGCGATCTACGGGGAACGCTTCGTGAATGATCCGCCCGCACGTGCGACGGTCGAGGTCGCGAAGTTGCCGCTCGGCGCTCTCGTCGAGATCGATGCCATCGCCATCTTCTAGGAGCTAGCTCGCATGTCGACGTCTTCGATCGAATCGGTGCTTCACGAGACGCGTAGCTTTCCGCCGACGAAGGAGTTCGCGGCCACCGCGCACATCGGCAGCATGCAGGCGTACGAGGAGTTGTACGCGCGCGCCGACCGCGATCCCGAAGGGTTTTGGGGCGAGATTGCGGGCGAGCTCGCGTGGGCCAAGAAGTGGGACCGCGTGCTCGAGTGGAAGGCGCCCGATGCGAAGTGGTTTGTCGGCGGCCGACTCAACGTGACCGCGAGCTGCCTCGATCGACACGTCGCGACCTGGCGCAAGAACAAGGCGGCATTGATCTGGGAGGGCGAGCCGGGCGATTCGCGCGTACTGACGTACGGCCAGCTGCATCGCGAGGTTTGTCAGGCGGCGAACGCGCTCGCTGCACTCGGCGTCCGCGCGGGCGATTTCGTCGCGATTTACATGCCGATGGTGCCGGAAGCCGCGGTGGCGATGCTCGCGTGCGCGCGCCTCGGTGCACCGCATACGGTGGTGTTCGGCGGATTCTCGGCGGAAGCGCTTGGCGATCGCATTCGCGATGCGAAGGCGAAGGTCGTCGTGACCGCGGATGGTGGCTGGCGGCGCGGGCAAATCGTTCCGCTCAAGGAGAACGTCGATCGCGCGGTCGAGGGGACTTCGATCGAAAAAGTGATCGTGCTCCAGCGCTGCAAGAACACCGTCACGATGAAGGATGGGCGCGATCTGTGGTGGCACGAGATCGTCGACAAGGCACCGCCGCGGCACGAGCTCGAGACATTCGACAGCGAGCATCCGCTGTTCTCGCTCTACACGAGCGGCACGACCGGTAAGCCGAAGGGCATCCTGCACACGACCGGCGGCTACCTGACGGCAACGTCCTACACGACGAAGATGGTCTTCGACCTGCGCGACGAGGACGTGTTCTGGTGCACCGCCGACATCGGCTGGGTGACTGGGCACAGCTACGTCGTCTACGGCCCGCTCGCGACCGGCGCGACCGTGCTGATGTATGAAGGCGCGCCGAATCATCCAGGCCCCGATCGCTTCTGGCAAATCATCTCGAAGTACGGCGTGACGGTGTTCTACACGGCACCGACCGCGATCCGCGCGTTCATGCGCTGGGGCGATGCGTGGCCTGCGAAGCACGATCTCTCGTCGCTGCGGCTGCTCGGTTCTGTGGGCGAGCCGATCAATCCAGAAGCGTGGATGTGGTACCGCGACAAGATCGGCGGCAACCGCTGCCCGATCGTCGATACGTGGTGGCAGACCGAGACCGGCGCGATCATGATCTCGCCGCTCCCCGGCGCAACCCCGACGAAGCCCGGCTCGGCGACGCGACCGCTGCCCGGCATAGCCGCCGACGTCGTGCTCAAAGACGGCACGC
>Ga0070698_100001717_pt1 | contig 24419 bp, 17 predicted proteins | sample KBSK1502metaG_FD_65477 | JGI IMG/M metagenome (GOLD analysis project Ga0070698, IMG submission 65477) | Corn, switchgrass and miscanthus rhizosphere microbial communities from Kellogg Biological Station, Michigan, USA - KBS K1-50-2 metaG | ecosystem: Host-associated > Plants > Roots >... | reverse complement strand
ATCGATGGTCTATCAGGAGACCCGGATGGGCACCCACGGCGCACACCTGATGCCGCCGCCGTCGCTGTGGGGGGATGCCAACCATCATCCGATCCGTAGCCGCTTCAACCTTATGCAGGCGATCGACTCCTGGGGACCGCAGCAGTACCTCATGATGCGCGAGATGGCACATGCGCTCTTCGTGCGTCATGGCCTTGATGCACTGGAGCCGAGGGGCACATGGTTCGGGATGAACAACGACGATTACGCTAGGCATCCCACCTTCATGACTGCGCTCCGGGAGTTCTTCGAGGCGCGGACCGCCGGCAACAACCTCATGGGGACGCCGGGCAAGGACCTGCACGAGGACTACGGCTTCTGGATCCGTACCGGCATTCGCTGGCTCTTCGAGAAGTACGCGCGGCTGCGTACCCTCACCTGGCCGGAGGCGGTGCGGGCCTTCAACGGCAGCGGGGCCAGGGCTCGACACTATCGGGACGAGGTCCTCGCACGGGTCGGTTCCAGCGATCCCTTCGCCGCCGATCCTGACGCCGAGGAGGGCGAGCTGGAGGTGGGCGGTCTGGAAGAGGCGGGCCCGTCCCTGGACCGCTCGGCGAAACTCGAGTGGGAGGATCTCACCCGGATTTCCGATTCGCACGGCGACCCACAGCTCTTCTATGTTGTCACCGGGGCGCCGCCGGGCATCGCGGCGGCCGGGGATGAGGGGGCGGCGATCTTCCACCTGCGGGTGCGCAACACCAACAGTGTCTACAACCACCTGGATGTGTCCACCAAGGCTCGGCTCCTTGACGTGCTCCCCAACCGGCAGTTCCGGGTTGTGCGGCCCTGGGTACGGGCGAGGGGGTCGGAGCTGGAGGACGAGTCGTCGCGGGTTATCCCGTTCCGGTGGGGTGGGGACGCCCTTCGAGAGGCCTACGACTCCGACTCCCCGCAGGTGCGGATGGAGGTCGAGTATCACTGGCGCGAGCACTTCGAGAACTCGCAGGAACACTACAACCAGACGGGTCTCGACTTCATGCTCGTCGCGCCGATCGAATTTCTGCTCGATCAACGCCGGCGGCTGAGCGCCAAGGACATCGCGCTCAACGATCAACTCAAGCACCAGGACGATTACTGGCTGCCGCTCAATGGGCTGGAGTTCACCAACGACCTTAACACCGCGGCCACCTTTCAGCTTGAGCTAAGTAGTTCGGTACGGCAAGACACCGGGGTGGACAAGACCGCGACCGCCGGAGGGAGCAAGAGCAAGACGGAGACCCACACCACGTCGAATACCTTCAGCCTGCAGGTCACGGGGGAGGCGTCTCAGGGAGCAAGTGCCAAGGCTACGGTGGAGATCCTAGAGGTGGGCATCCAGCGGATGTTCAAGTTGGGCGGGTCGCTGGGGTATTCCAAGACCACGACGGACACCAGCTCCACCACGGTGGCAAACGAGTTCTCCCGGTCGTTGCGGCTGTCGCGGGCCTATTCGGCGACCCAGGCCACCAGCAGCAAGCTCACGGTGACGATCACTCCGCCTCCGGAGCAGGATCCCGGGCCGAGCGGCACCGGGCGGCACCGCAAACCGGCCGAGCCGGTAGGGCGGGGGGTGGGGCTCTGGCTCTATCCAATGGTGGCGTTCTTCGAGGTGCCGTATCTGCGTTTCTCGTGGGTGAACCGGTTCGGTCAGGCCACCCGGAGGACCGAGGGGAGGGTTGCGGTGCCGTTTGTCACTGGCTGGCGGCTAACGAGTCGGCGAGACTGACGGGCCGGGGGTAGCGACCTGCGAGTCGGCCTCGCTGCAAGGGACTACTCCGCGATGCCCGGGCAGAGGCTGAGCCTATGGGCTGATCTCCTCTGCTTTGAACCGAGGAGCGAGGGCAGAGCGCACATTCGCGGTCTCCTCGCGGGTCGAAGAGCACCGGCCCGGATGCGCGGCAACTTAGGCCAGACACACCGCCGCCATCAATCGGTCGGCCGACCGGCCGGAATCAGGGCCGATAGTGCCTCGCAGTGCGGGCACGACGGCGTCCAGCCGTGGCCCCCCGAGCATCCCATCAGCGGTGCCGGCTCCGGTAGGGCGGGGCCGGGCCGATGACGTGCTGTTTCGTGAAGGTGGCGGTGAGTCTCAAAGCTGCTGAAACGTTTGGTACGAACGTGATCCTGATTGAATCGCGGATTCATCTGCGGATCGCGAAGCAGAAGCCCAGCTTGACCAGAGCTGTTAGAGGAGCAGGTCAGAGCACGGCCTTTCTAACGCGATTGCTTGCCTGCCAATAGACCGTGTTTCCGTTGGCGGCGAAGAGGCGGTCTGCCACGGCATCAAAGCCGTCGAAGCGGAGATCGATACTGAGGGCGCCGTTCGTGACGGTCCCGCGACGGAACTGATTGCCCGCCTGCCAATAGACCGTGTTTCCGTTGGCGGCGAAGAGGCGGTCCGCCACGGCATCAAAGCCGTCGAAGCGGAGATCGATACTGAGGGCGCCGTTCGTGACGGTCCCGCGACGGAACTGATTGCCCGCTTGCCAATAGACCGTGTTTCCGTTGGCGGCGAAGAGGCGGTCTGCCACGGCATCAAAGCCGTCGAAGCGGAGATTGATACTGAGGGCGCCGTTCGTGACGGTCCCGCGACGGAGCTGATTACCGGCCTGCCAATAGACCGTGTTTCCGTTGGCGGCGAAGAGGCGGTCCGCCAGGGCATCAAAGTCGTCGAAGCGGAGATCGATCCTGAGCAGGCCGCCCGTTGCGGGATCGAAGAGCATTGCCGTGGCGAGCGGTGAAGTCAAGGAGTGGCCGTTGGCGCGGACGGTGAACGTACCCGGGGCTGTCGAAATGTCGATATGGTGCCCCCTCAGCCGCAAGCCTTGGAGACTGTTGTTAACTGAGAAGCTAGGCGGATGCGGGCTGATGGCGATATTGCCCTGTGGCATGAGCTCGATTCCCATCATGCCGAAGATGATCATTTGCGCAACGGCGATTCCGTCGAGTGTGCACTGGAGTGGCGTATTGTGCCGGTAGTCCATCTTGTCGGCGTAGATCGAATCACCCCAATACGGCATTGCCGTGCCCCACCACAGTATTCTCTTCAAAACGTCCTCGGCCTCTTTGGGATAACCCGCGCGATAGAGGCGCTCGATGATCTGCGGCGGGAAACACGTACAGCAGCCCGGACCACCGTTGTCCGGTCGATTGGGAAACCAGCGAGGGTCTATCTTCGAGAGGCTGTGAAGACCGAACTCAGAGAGGAACTCCCTGTCGTTTAGGTGCCCCACGAGTGCTGCCTCCACCGCTGGATCGAGGACCGGACTGCCGATGAGCTTGAGGATCTGCACGGTCCAGCGGAGATCCTTCAATCCAGTGGCGGGAATCGCGAACTGAAACCACGCCGACGCTGCGTTCCAGAGCGTTGACATGAGCGGCTTGAGTGCTGCCGCGCGAGCTCGCAAGTCCACCGTTTGGCCACCTACGAGCGTTTGGCCACCTACGAGCTGACGTAGTGAATCGGCGCGGATATAGTTGAGATATCTCCGGCCATTGAGATCGGGCAAGATGCCCTCATAGACAGGGATGAAATCAGGCGCCGTCGGCCTTGGGGACGGCAGCTCGAGGTGATTCCATCCGCTGGTCCCATAGTCGACCAAAGCGACCTGCTTGGTCACGTCATCGCGGACGGTGGCGTGATATTCCATCCATTCGATAACAGTCTTGGTGATATCCCCACAAGTGACCGGCTCACTGAGGAGCGATTGGTCGCCGGTGATTGACAGATAGTAGTAGACAAGCCCGATGATTTTCTCTTGATTAACCTGATACCAAGAGCCTTGTCCCACGCCCTTGACGGGCGTGAACAGGTACCAACGCTCTAAGTCAATGGCCAGGAACGTTTTGATATGTGCGCGCAAGGCCGCCGGGTCATACAGTGGGAGGATTTCCCAACCCTCTCCAAAGTTCCAGAGATAGTTGCCGACAGTACCGCCGTTGACACTACCGGTGCCATAGTAAGGATAAAGTTTGAAGTATTGCGGCACTTGCCACTTATGAAGCAGAAGGTGCAACACCGAGCGGTGATAGAGCGCCTGCAACTCTAAACTGTCTGATACGAGATCCGGGACGCGCCCGTAGAGGTCCTTCGATTCGCGGAGCTGCTCGTCATAGGACAGGCGAATAAAAGTCGGCGGATCGTTGATGACCTCCTCGGCTAGTGCGCCCACCTCGAGCGGCTCGCCGATGGCGAAGGCCACGCAGTAGGTCAGCGACTGCTCCGGCGACAGCGTGATCTGCGCCGTCCATCTCGTGGGATTGGTTCCCAGGAGGGCAATCGGCAGATCGGTGAGCACAACCGATTGACCGAGCACAGTGGTCTTGCCGCTGGGCGTTGAGGAGCACTTGGGCGGAAGAAAGCCCCAATCGTCTTCACAATAGCTCGTGCCCGCTACGAACGTGAGCTCAACCACCGGGCTTTGGTTCGCGGCACTGGTGTTCTTTAGGGTGATTACGATCAGTCCGGCGCGCTTGTGCGCCACGAGAAGCGTGGAAGTGGAGACCGTGAGGCCTGAGAGTTGGGCGGTCCTGTCGACTTTGTACGGATACCAAGTATAGTTCGACGTGCTCACGGCGCTTCCTGCGATCTTCGCCTCCAGCGAGAAGGCACTGTTGGCATAAGGCGGGGCCCATAGGCCGGAGATAGCGAACGCGTCGCTGTAGTCGACGCCGACCGTGGCGATGCCGTTGAAGATGCCAAAGTTGTCAGGTGCTGTGATGTTGTGGCTTTTGTCGAGGGTGAAGCGGTTGAGCGGGGGCGCGGGCGATCCTACGGTCTCGCTCAAGGCCAAGGCTAGCTGCGTTTGCCGGAGCGACTCTATCGGCATCGATCCCCTCTTTGAGGCAAGAGCGTGCGGGGGTTAGGTCTGGTGGTGGACCACGTAAGTCTGCTGATCACCATTTCACCATTCACCCAAGGCCGTGCAGCGTCTAGAGTGCCTCAACGAGTCCGCTCGAAGGATCCGGCGCGACGCTTGGAGCAGGAATGCTCGATGTTGCATGTGCCTCCTTAGTGAAGGATCGGGGCACATGCGTCAAGAGATATGTGCGCCTACTGGGTGCGTCTTCCTGATAGCCCTACGTATCGCTCCTTTGAGGATGTCTCAGGGTGATGTGGGAGTAAAACGGGAGCAAATGACCTAACCGAAAGGTCGATGGTGAAAATCCAGCCCCTTCAATAGCCTCGGAGAGGTCGGGCGAGTTTAGGACCGAGAGCGATGCCTCTCAGCATGCAGGCGAATCTAGCCCCGCCGCTAGTGTGTCTCCCATTCGGGAATCGAGGCGGTATGCGCAGGGCGCGCTGACGTTCTGCTGACGGTGTTACGGGATACGGAGAGACATTTAGGGACCTGAGGGGCAGGATTGAAGCACCTGTTTTCGGAGCAGGGAGTCGGAGGTTCAAATTCTCTCACCCCGACCAGTCTTTTTCGCTACTTCGGAAGCACCCCAATTTCCGTCTCGCTTCATTCGGACGTTTTTCGGACGGTTCGCGGAGCCGAGCCCAAGAATTCAGCCCCGAAGCCTGATTGGTGTAGCATCGCGTTATTAGATCGAATCAATTTTGGGTCATTTTCAAATAGAGGGAGCCCTAATGGCCGAGCCTAAGACCGATGCGCTTGTGAAATCTCTGGAAACTCTTGTAGCCGAAAAGATGGCGGTGACGGCCAGGGAGAAAGAGCTCGTTGACGGGCTGAACGCGGTTCTCTCCAAGATGGGCTACCGGGTAGTGGAGATGACCGCAATGCCTAAGCGTCGGGGTCGGCCACCAGGGAGTGTGACAGGGAAGCGCCGTGGCCGGCCGCCTGGGTCGGGGAAGAAGCGGCGCGGGCCGGGGCGTCCTCCGAAAGAGGCGAGCGCTGCAAAGCGCCGAGGTCGGCCCTCGAAGGCAAAGACGGGGTAGTAGATTCAGAGGTAAACGAAAAGCCGCCAGGTCGGCGGCTCTTTGATTTTGCCAATGAAGATTGCCTAGCGCCCCAGGGCATAGTTCTCCGAAGGGGAGCCCGGCTGGATCGTGATGGCCTGCAGCTGCGGAGCCCAACTAGTTAGGCGGATGTCCGAAGGAGACTCCCTAGATCGTTGAGTTCCAGGAACGCGGCCGCGGCCGGTGCCTATGCTTCGATGGTATCTCAGGACGTTTCAGGGAGGCCCGCCAGACGCAAGCTCTCCAGGAAGTGATCCCGATCTTCCTTTTTCCGGAACGGACGATTGCTAAACCTTGCCACTGATGCCGTCGGCATTATTTTCAGATAGGACGTGAGTGCCTTCACAGCGTCCTCGCGGTGCCCAAGTCGAGCGTGGCCACAGGCGAGATAGAGGTGCCCCATTGGGTAATCCTGCTTGATCTGGACAGATTTCGTGGCCCAGCGAATGGACTCTTCATAGTCTGTAAGAACGAGATACCCAAACGCGATCTCGACATAACGGAAGAATGCGGCCGGGTTTTGGGGATCGAGCCGAAGCGACTTGTGGCAGGCTTCGATTCCCTCCCTCGGCTCGCCGAGGTAGGTCAGGGCAGTGCTAAGCGAACCGTATGCCAGAGCGAAGTTCGGATTGATTTCCAGAGCTCGCCGGCATGACATCACGCATCGCTCCGGGTCGGTCCACACGCATGCGATTGCGTAGGTCCAATGTGCCCATTCGTCACGGTCATCCATGGCCAGCGACTTTTCCGCCAACGCGAGCGCCTCGGCATATAGCGCTGGCCCCTCCGCATGACTATATGCCTTGTGTACAAGAGCAAACGCCTTCGCCTGGTACGCCCTGGCGTTACTAGGATCGAGCGCGATAGCCTGCTCCGCCAGGGCGAGGGACAGTTCGGTTGATTCCTTGGTGAAGTGGGTGATCAGCATTCGGGACCGGGTCAGGCAATCCCAGACATCCAGCTTCTGGCGCTGACGGCGATCAGAGATGATTCCTTCGTGGATCGTCACCCGAACTTGCAGGGCTGCGACGATCTTAGCTGTCACATCATCCTGAAGGTCGAAGATGTCGGCGAGCGCGCCGTCGAACTTCTCCGCCCAGACATGTCGCCCGGTCTCTGCCTCAATCAACTGCGCCGTTACGCGGATTCGCTCGCCGCCCTTGCGAACGCTACCCTCGAGCACATACCGAACACCGAGCTCTCTGGCGACCTGGCGTACATCGACCGATTTGCCCTTGTAGGTGAACGTCGAATTGCGGGCGATGACGAAGAGCTCGCGGATATGCGAGAGCAGTGTGATGAGATCCTCGGTCACGCCGTCGGCAAAGAACTCCTGCTCGGGATCGCCGCTCATGTTGACAAAGGGCAATACCGCGATAGAAGGTTTGTCCGGCATCGCCAGCGCGGCTGATGGCTGGAGACTTGGGGCGCCGACCGAGATCCGATAGGCCCGCAACGGCCGGGGAATGTTTTTCAGAAGATGCTCACCCATGTCCGCAAAGGGCAGCTCGAGCTTATCGATGACCTGATCGCGGACACCTTGCGAGATCCAGATGCTGCCCGGAGTTGCCAACGCCTCAAGCCGGGCTGCGATATTCACGCCGTCGCCATAGATATCATCGCCTTCGACGATGACGTCGCCGATAGTGATACCTATACGAAATTCGATGCGACGTTCGATGGGCACATCGAGGTTCCGCTCGTGCATGGCGTTCTGGACCTCATGCGCGCAGCGCACGGCGTCGACGACGCTCGAGAATTCGATCAGGAGACCGTCGCCTGTGGTCTTAATGATGCGACCGCGGTGCTCGGCGATCTTGCAGTCGACGACCTCCTTGCGATGCTGTTTGAGGCGCGCGAGGGTGCCCTCCTCGTCGGCGTTCATCAAACGGGAGTAACCCGCGACGTCGGCTGCAACGATTGCTGTTAGCTTCCGTTCGATTCGCTCGTCTGGCACGCCCATCCCTCTGGGAAAGGCAGGACGTTAAACAGCGCCGCTGGGGCGCCTATCCTAGCCGAAGAGCGGGGGATGGGCCAGTGGTCTCCGTAGGTCTTCAGGTGGCAGGCCCGTGCGGGGGAGATACGTAGAACAATGAGTTTTAGTAAAGCAAGGTCCCGTATGGTTCAGAGGCAGTAGCAAAGTCTTACCCCTGCACCGTCGCGTCAACGCGCACTCGCTTGGCCGCAGACGTTTGGGCCTCATCGTAAGCCAGGTTCACGATCGTCATTCCCGTGTCGGGAGGTAGGACGGCGAGTAGGTACTGGAGATACTTCGACATTCGGGTCCGACTCCCGCGCCAATATCCGAGAAGAGCGAATCCGAGGGGCCTCCACGAAGCAACCAGGAGATGAGGTATGGACGAGCCGATCTCTTTGAGGCTCCCATGGAAAGTTTCGAAGTCCTTCATGCGTCCTGCCAAGCCGGCAACGGCGAAGTCTACGAGTAGAACAAGCGTCGCCCCCAAAAAGAACGAGCTAATGGTAGCGATCACGCCAAGCGCCACACAGCGAGATCCAATCCAAAAGCCGAGCAGATAAAGGCCGAGCAGCATGAGTGGCCATGAAACAGCCTTCATTATTGTTGCGTAACGCGCCCACGAGTCGCCAGACGAAGTCACCTGGTTCGCCATTACGGTACCCAACCAGCCGGCACCTTCGGAGATGCCGACAAAGATGAGAGCTCCGTATATGATCATCACGTACCAGGGTATCGCGAATCCTTTGAATGTGAAGATGGCCTTGGGCGACATTGAAAAGTTGCGTTTAGCCTGCGCTTTCTCCATGAGTTCATATAAGTGAGAAGTTCCGAGTAATGGAATGAGCGCGATATGAAGCGCGTTGTCGCCTAAACCAGAGGATGCGAGGATCGCATAAAAAATGATACTGGCGGCGAGCGATGAGCCGAACGCCAGAGCTAAAGTTTTCATTGCTTAGCCTTTCTAGTGCCTGTGGCTTCAGTTGGGTGCTCCAACTTCGCCGCACCTGGCAACAAGCTTAGAGGGAGCAGTAGTCGAGCGTCTTCGAGGTGACTTCGGTGGTAGTGCGGACATCTCCGAAGGATGGCGCTGTCCCGCCCGAGCGCGTCGAGCACCGCCAGGTTTCGCACGGCGCAGCCATCGCCAGGGTTCGCGCATGGCCCGGTCCTCCAATGCCCGTTCGCGGCGGCTGAGGTCGCAGTTTAAGCCGAAAACGGATGTCCGGAGAGAATCATCTTCGGGGGAGGACACCTCTCGATGAGCCCTTGACAAGTAGCCATAGACCGACGATGATCTCGTCGCCGTTTTGACCGTCCGGTCTCCGGGGGAGGCGCGCTCATGCCCCTAGATCGTGTTCACAGGTCCTCCCGTGTGTCGCTGGCCATCCAGATGGATGGCCAGCGCGTCTGTGTGTGTGGCTTCGCAGCGCTTCTGCACCATCCACTCTCACGCTGGTTCAAGACCTGTAGGGGCGCCGTTCCGCTCGGCTGTGCAGAATTGGCCATCCGTCCGCCCTGTCTTATCGGATGGAGATCCATAGGCTCGTTTGGCTGAGTGGTTCACCCTGAGGCCTTGGAAGCAGGTCCGCTTTCCTAGTCGCTCTAAAGGAGGGACTCACGTGCATATTCTTGCACTCTTCCGAGGGTGGCTCAGTCGTTTCGGAGTACAGTCGAGTCCTCCACCCGACCGCCGCGCAAGCACGCGTCGCAGGTTCTTTAAGCTTATGGTAGCCGGCGCGGCCGGGCTGGCAGCGCTTCTGGAGTTCAAAGGAAGATCCGCAGCCGGTCCGGGACAATGTTCGCGCTGCAAATGCCCCAGTTACGTTCAAGCCCCGTACACGGACCTATGCCAGAGAGGTATGTGTGGCCATTCGTACAGTGACCACTGGTAGAGGACTTTGTAGACAAGTCACCGAGCCAGAACAAGAGGTGGGAAGATGAAGACGCCGTATAGCAATGGTTGGCTCACGCAACCCAGGGCCCGGAAGATCGGATTCAGCGGACTGTTCATGATCCTAATAGGTGCAACTCTGGGACTGGGCCTCGCCGATTCAGCCCCCCCTGCGACGCCACAGGCCGGGGGCGAGGACTCAGTGCTACAGCTCGCCCAGGCACGTGGCCAAGCGGCGATGCTCATAGGAAGGTGGCACTGCGATGGCGTTTTTAACAATCAGCCGGTGTCGGAGGAGGTTTCGTTCACCGCGGGCAATTATCTTCGTGTGATCACTTTCCAGTTGTCCGTGGTACGGGTTGGCGGCACATACAGGGCTGCAACGGTCGCGAACGATACCATCCAAGTCTCCGTGGTCCCTGCGAATTGGTCCCCGCCGCAGATTTGTGCGTCCCCCGGGAATTGCGTATCTACGTCTTCAGCCTTCCAGCCGGAAGAGTTCCCCTTCAGGATAGTCGACCAGGATACGGTGATGTCGCCACTTGCGACCTGCCGTCGCATGCGATGAGGCGGTCTTAGTCGCGCTGGGCGTCACAGGGTTGCTGTATTACGCGGCGGAATACACAGGTCTGTCTACTTCTAGCTGGGCTGCCCAGGGACACATCCTCACGTGACATGGCGCCCTTTCGACGGTGGCAGCACTATCGGGCAGCATGGCTCGGAGGACGGAGAGATTGTCCGTGATGAGGAGCACGAAGACGAGGCGCGCATTACGTTGGAACGTGGCGGTCATACCGCTCCATTCGCAATAACCTGCGGGATCGCCGGTTGGATGCTGCACACACGCTTCTTCGGTTCCGAATCCGAGGCACAGGTCGAGTTCGAGGGTATGAAGGAAGCGCTTGCGCGCATCCTCGCGACTATTCCGTTGACAACCGATCCGGCAGCCGAAACAAAATCTCAGGCCGTTACGCAATTGATCGCGGAAGTCGTTGAGAGGTTTCCTTGAAGCGGGGTTCAAAAGAGAGGCAACGGTCCGCCTCCAATGAACTCGTCGAGATGTTTGACAAGGAGGACGGCTGGGGAGAACCGATCGGGCTCCAAGCATCCGAGAGAGCTTTTTTCTCCCATGCTGGAAATTCTCAGCCGCATCGAGGCTGGCGTTTCAGAGTGTCTTATGAAGGAACTCAGCCAGTGCCTTGCGGCGTTTGAAGCCGAGATGTCCGCATCAACACCATCCGCAACGACGTCTCTTGTCTAAGCGGGTACGTGCTCTAGGGGACAACCGTTCCAGAGAGCAATCGGTCCGAAGAGCAAATAGAAGAGGCGACTCCGTCGCAGAGCCCAGCGAATGGGGCCCTACGGGTCATAGAGCGTTGAGTTCTAAGGATGAGGTTCTTGTCGGACTATGAGCAGCGCCTTGATGGTGCCGGTCGACATCGGCAGGGAAGATGAACTGTTTGATTTGGCGCCTGGATGCAGATCTGACTTTCCTCCTTATGGACGTCGATGCCGCCTCCTTCACCCGCGGCGGAGCCGCTCGGCGGTCTCGAGCGCGGCCTGCACGCGAGGCCAGTTCATGAACGATCGGCGGAGCGCTGAGTCGGGCGCGCGCGCCGCGAGCCCTTCGATGGTCTCGGCCGCCAGCCGTGCCGCGGCACCAGCCTCGTCGCCTTTACCGAGCTGCGCCTGGATGCCGGCCAGCAGGTGCGCGGCCTGCCAGATGAGAGTCGGGTACGCGATCTCCCGCGCGATCCGGACCGCCTCCACGGCGTCGGGCTCCGCCTCACGCCAGCGACGGGCGACCGCCGCGGTCTGCGCGCGCAGCGCGTGAGCCTTGGCGACGTACTTCATGCAGCCGGTGGAGCGAGCCTGCACGAGCGCCTGCTCCAGCGGGATCAAGGCCTCCTCGGAACGACCGACCGCGATGAGCGCCTCCGCGAGGTAGACCCGGAGATGAATCGACCACCGCCAGCGATGCGCCCCGAACGCAAACTTCTCGACGCGGACCGTCGTCTCCTCCAGGAGCGGCAGTGCGCTGCCGACGTCGCCGAGGTTCATGTGGTCGTAGCCGAGGTTGATCAGCGCGCTAATCTCGACGTTCGGGTTCTTGATGCGCTTACCGATGTCGACGCTCTCGCGGTCCAGCTCGATCGCGCTCCCGAAGTCCCCGAGCTCCTGACGGAGCCATCCGAGACTGTTCGTCAATCGGCCCTGAATGAAGGTGTTGTTCCGCTCCTTAGCCTTCAGGAGCCCGGCATTGATGGTCGCCAGGCCATCCGCATAGTCACCGAGCGCGATCTCGGATAGGCAGCGGAACGCCATGGCCATCAGCTCGGTCACGCCATCGTGGACCTCGACCGAGGTCTTTTCGGCTTCCCGCGAGACCGCGATCGCGCGCCGGAACTCGGCGCGCCAGTTCGCGTGGGCCCCCAGGAACATCCGGCTCTGCAGGCCCACAGCAGGGAATCCCTTCTCCTCGCTGATTCGCACCGCCTCATGAAACTTGCGGTCACCTTCCTCGAGGTTGCCGTCGGCCTGGTCCATCGACCCGAGCGATCCCAGGCTCGCGGCGAGGAGACGGCCGTCACCGATCTCCTCGGCGATAACGCGCGCGTCCTCGGCGCACCGCCGCGCTTCGTCGGCGAACTCCGAGCGAAAGGAAAAGAAGTACGAGCGGGAGATGTCGACCAGCGCTCGACCCTCGTTCGCACGGTCCCCGACGGAGCGGGCCAACTCGAGCATCTTCTTCGACTCCTCGGCCGCGTCGAGGTATCGGGCGAGCACCATGAACACCTGACTCCGGCTCTGGTAAATCGTGAAGACTTGCGCCGGATCAACGGGAGGCGTCACCCGCTGCGCGGCGTCAAGCGCGCGTTGGTAATAGTCGAGCGCAGCCTGGTTGGCGTACGCGTATTGCGCTTTGTCGCCGGATTGCGCCAGGTACGCGAAGGCTTCTTTCCAATCCTCGCCCCTGACGAAGTGGTGGGCGAGCTCCTCCGCGTGATCGGCGAGCCGATCAGGATAGAGCTCCTGGATCGCGTGCCCGACCGAGCGGTGCAGCTCGCGGCGCCGCTCCTTGAGCAGGCTGTTGTACGCGACGTCCTGGATGAGTGCGTGCTTGAAGATGTAGGCCGGCTCGGGGAGCAGCCCTTGCTCGTAGATGATCTCCAGCGCCTTGAGCTCGCCCAAGAGTCCTTCGAGCTCCCCGGTGAGCCCCGCGATACGGTCCAGCAGGCGCACGAGGAATTGCCGCCCGATCACTGAGGCGAGCTGCACCGTGCGCTTGCCGTTCTCGCCGAGCCGGTCGAGGCGCGCCATGATGATGCCCTGAATGGTGTCGGGCACGCTGACGTCGGCGGCGCCCGTGACGAACCGCAGGCCGCCGTTCTCGCGTCTGAGGAGACCGAGATCGAGGAGGGTCTTCGCGACCTCCTCCACGAAGAGCGGCACGCCCTCTGCCTTCTCCATCAGCGCCGCCTTGAGCGACTCCGGAAACTCCGCCGTCCCGAGCACCTGCCGGGCCATGGCGAGGCTCTCCGCCTCCGAGAGGCTGCGAAGCGTGAGCGCGGTCTGGAAGGACCGCGTGCCGAAGGGCGGTGTATAGCCGACGCGATAGGTCATGATCAGCATGACGGCGAGCCCGGCCACTGAGTCCATGAGGTAGCCGAGATACTCTTCGCTGGTTGAGTCGATCCAGTGCAGGTCCTCGAAGACGAAGACGATGGGCCGCAGCGTGGCGCCACGCTGCGACAGGGCGCGCACCGCGTCGAAGATCTTGCGCCGGCGGGCCGACGGCTCCATCCCGGCGACGGCCGGATCGCCCGGATCGACGCCGAGAACCGTGCGCACGTACGGAATGTGCGCGTCGAGTTGTCCCATCCGTCGCATGCCGTGCTCGATTTTCGCGATGATCTCGGGCTCGCCGTCGAACTCCTCGATCCGGAAGTTTTCGCGAAGCTGGTCGACGAGTGGCAGGAAGGGAATCGACTGGCCGAACGAGATGCACCGTCCTTCGAGCCACGTCACCTCTTCGCCGGCTTCCGTGAGCGCGCGCCGGAACTCGACCGTGAGCCGCGACTTGCCGATGCCCGCTTCGCCCGCGATCTGAATGACCTGGCCGTGGCCCGTCTTGACTTCGCGGAACAAGTCGACCAAGGTGGCAAGCTCGCGGTCGCGTCCGACGAGCGGGGTGAGACCCCGCTCGTCGGCGAAGTCGAGTCGCCCCCGGCGGCCCCGCGCGCGGAGCACCTCGAAGGCGCGGACGGGTGCACGCCCCTTGACCTGGGCCTCGCCGAGGTCGAGCGTCTCGAAGAAGCCGTTGATGACCCGGTGCGTGCCCTCGCTGACGAGGACGCTGCCGGGTCGCGCGATCTGCTGCATGCGCGCCGCCAGGTTGGTCGTGTCGCCGACGGCGGTGTAGTCCATGCGCAGGTCGTCGCCGATCCGTCCCACCACCACGGGGCCGGTGTTGAGTCCGATGCGCATCTGAACGGTCAACCCCCGTTGCGACTCGAGCTCCTTGGCGTAGTCGCGAAGCGCGCGCTGGATGCCGAGAGCGGCGTGCACCGCGCGTCGCGGGCTGTCCTCGTGGCCGATCGGAGCGCCGAAGAGCGCCATAATCCCGTCGCCCGTGTATTGGTTGATGGTGCCTTCAAATCGATGCACCTCGGCGGTGATCAGCTCGAAACAGCGGTTGATGATGCGGTGGACTTCTTCTGGATCGAGCTTCTCGGCGAGCGTGGTGAAGCCGGCGACGTCGCCGAAGAGCACGGTGACTTGGCGCCGCTCACCCTCGAGCGCCGAGCGCGATTTGAGGATCTTGTCGGCGAGGTGCTTCGGCGTGTAGCTGGCGACGCCTGGCGACGGCGCCGGCGCCGTCACGGACGGACGAGATGCTGGCGGAGCAATCGCCGTCGCGCTTGCGACCGCAGCTGCCGGCGCGCCAGAAGCGACACTCGCACCGCACTGGCCGCAGAACTTGAATTGAGGCGGGACCTCGGTGCCGCACTGCGGGCAGCGGGGCGCAAGCGGCGCGCCGCACTGGCCGCAGAATCGCATTCCCGGCGGGTTCTCGAACTGGCACTGCCCGCACGTCATCATTGCCGGGGACTATACCAGGAAGGGCATAGCCGACATCAGCGTTGCCTCCACGGCCGCGGGCATCCAGCTCACTGGCAGCCTCGCCACCCGGCCCCGGCCACGCCGGAACGTGGGGCGCCCACGCCCGTCGGCCATCGCCCGTACGCCGGCCGCATCATCTCCGCTGGGTGGCGCGCAGTCAAGGGTGCGTATCGCGCCATCTAAAATGTTACCGGGCGACGCATCGGCGCGACATGAACGACCTAGCCTTCTGCGGCCTAGCGGCGAAGGAGGCAGATCTCGTGCAGATGGGTGCAGGGCTCAATCCGGATCAGGGAAGAGAACAGGCCCAGGCCTTGATCTCGCAGGATTGGCCGCCCTTGTTGACACACTCGCGGCTCTGCGACGCCGTCCACACCCGGGCCACAACACCCCCGCCGACTGCGAGCGCCGCGCACGTGTCATGGAAGCTGACGATCACTTCGCAGTGCCGCGCACGGCGGGCACAGTTGGCGAGCGCGAAGGTGTTCGCGGCGTGCTCCAGCCCAAAGGAATACGACCAGCCCACCGCGCCGGTTGACCGGCTATAGGCGATCGCGCCGAAGGAAGGTGCCGGCTCGCGGCATTTGGGCGCGCATTCAATATCGAGCACCGCGGCCCGACGCGGCTGGATTCGTAGTCGAGGGCGCAACCGTAGGGCGCCAGGCGCCGGCTCATGCAGTCGGCGCGCGCGCCGGCGCCGCGACCACAACGGCCAGCAGGAACCGCGCACCCAAGACGCCCCCCGCGCCCATGGTGGCGCCTATCCTAACTGAAAGGCCGCGAGTGGGCCAACGGCTCTAGGGTCAGCTCTGGGATACAACCTACCTTGGGGGCGCGAAAGGATCGAGCGTTTGAGGTGCATGCCGGCCGCTATCCAATAACGCCGAAATGCCGAAGCGCCTCTTCGATCGCTTCACGCTTTTCAGGCGGGCACGGCTCGATGTCACGACCACGACGGACGCGCTTCACCCCACGCAGCGTCGGTACGCCGTGAACATCCTTGACATGAGCGATCCATCCCGTTTTCGGGATGAAGCCGTGGTGACGCTGCACGAACTTCTGAATCTCGGCGTCCGTGGCCATGTTTGCCCTCCCCGGTCGTACCTTCCTGCATGAGGGACCTCTGATGGTGGCATGACAGATTTCGCCGCTGTGTCCATGGTCGCGCCTATCCTAGCTGTGCGCAGCGGGACTGGAGCGTCAGACCAGGGCTTTGGGGGCGCCCTAGATCCAATGAGGTCTAGGGACACCAGGTCCTACGTACTTCGGCCGGTCTGGTGCAGGGACGCGAGTGTTCGTTCCCATCGTGTGCTTACTGCTTCGAAGGTGGTCCAGTCACGTGCCCTTATTGGGTAGGTTCTCGCTACGTGAAAAAATGGTTCCCGGAGTAGAGTAGGTGCGTGGCTGCTGACGCCATCAAGAGACGCGTTCGGCAGAGCGCGGAAGCCCTGATCGCGAGCGAGCCCTTCACCAGCTGGCTTGCCGATGAGAAGGGGCTCGCAGCCGGAGATCTCATCTGCATCAACAACTCTTTCGTCTTTCGGGACACGGTAGCGACAAAGAAGAGTGCTGAATATCTCGGTTTCAACTGCGATCCTTCCGGGAAGCCGATGAAGTCTTCTCTCCTCGTAGCCTCCCCGCCGAGCTTCAATTCCGACTTTAAGCGCTTCTCAAAGAAATCGACAAACGTCAGCCGTCAAAGCTTGGATGATGCTACCGCAAAGCAACTAGCGCAGTGTGGAGAATTGGTCTTCGTTCTTGTTGGGAAAATCGATGACACTGTTGGAGTCGAGCGGGAGCTTTCGGCGGAACCGTTCAAAGCATTGCGTTTCGACCCCACTGCGAGAGCTCATGTAGCGGTCGAAGACGGTGTCGTGACAGTCCGAGATCTTGAGGATCCGGAGGCTCTTTGGGAAGCGGCGGCTCGTGAGTCTAAGAAAAAGGGACAGGACATCTCGGAAAAGAGTGAGGCCGCCTTTGCTCTTTGTATTGAGAAGCTCCAGGCTGACGTCTACTCGCTGCTGCGGCTACCTGGAGCTCGCGTGCAAGACACATCTCAAACACTCCTTGGCAAGCTTGGAGAGCGTCTAGGTAGCCAGTGTAAGGAGTATGAGAAGTCCCTCGTAGCGTGTGGCGATGATCCCAGTCGGGACCGAGAAGCTTTCAATAACGTGCTACGAATCGCTTACAACTTCTCGGCCGACGCAAGTCGGTTCATTGAGTTGCTAGTAAGCATCTGCGATATCAAGCCCATCGTACTGTGGGGTACGCTCGAGGAGCATGTGAAGCTTGCGGAAGCATTCCGGCGACTGCCCTGGAGGAAGTCGGCAAAGAAAGCCTCCCTAGGGACGTATCAAACAACGATAGCCGGGGCGCGAAATCATGCATTTCACAACTTTATGCCCATTCATCGGGCGATCGAGGTAGACGTCTCCGGTGTGGCACTGAAGGCGACACGGCTTCGGCTGTTTTCCCCACACTCGAAGAAGACGGACAACATGCTTGAGTACGAGGACCAGGAGATTGTCGATATCCTGACGCGATTCACGCGAGCGCCCGAGATGGCGGTGCCGATCTCGTTCTGGAGGAAGAACCTAGAGGTGATGCAGGCGACACGGGAGCTGGTGAATGGGACGCTGAGACATCTCGTGGCCCTGAGGGCCGCAACTCAGGGCGCATAGCTGTATCCAGTGGTCATGCTTAGATCAATCAGATCTAGGAACACTTGAGAGCCCGCCGGCGCAATTCTCCGCGCCGATTTCTAGGCCTCGAGCTGAGGGGCTCCGTGAAGAGTTCCCGGTGTCCTTACTGCGTAGCCCTTGTTTGACAGGTGTGCTGTGTAACCTATGATGTAATAAAACCTCCTTTCAGTTTCTCCGCACTCCGCCCTCGAGAAAACTATGTCGTGATATAAGCGGCATAGTGCTGCTCACCACGCCTCGACCAATCGGAACGCCAGCCCGTAGTACAGGGCGCCCTCACCTAGTCCTTCCAAGCAATAGTTAACAGCCTAAATCACGATGCCACCGCTCCATTCAACCGAAAGCGAACGGCTCACCAGGAAGCGCCGGATCGATCCCCGCCTGAAGCAATGGGGCTGGGAGATCACGCCCTTCAATCCGGCCCGACCTTTGAGCGGCTATCGCCGGCATGCGATCGAAGAGTTCCCGACTGCGAACGGTCCCGCTGACTACGCGCTAGTCGTGGACGGTCAGCTCGTCGGTGTCGTCGAGGCGAAGAAGGTCACGCTGGGTCCTCAGAACGTACTCACCCAGGCCGAGCGGTACGCGAAGGGCCTGGATGACACGCCGTTCAACTTCAACGGGTACCGTGCACCATTTCTGTATTCGACCAATGGTGAGGTGTTCTGGTTCCAGGACGTTCGCAGCAAACTGAATCGCTCACGGAAGGTATCGAGCTTCCACACGCCAGCTGCTTTGCGCGAGATGCTCTCACGCGACTTCGACGCCGAATGTCGGCAGCTCCGGGAGAGCCCCAATCAGCATCCGCGGCTGCGACCCTACCAGATCGACGCGAACACGGCGATGGAAGAGGCGATCGAAAAGCGCAAGCGCCAGATGCTTGTGGCGATGGCAACCGGGACCGGGAAGACCTTCACGCTCGTCAATGAAGTCTACCGACTTCTGAAGTCGGGCACCGGTAAGCGCATTCTCTTTCTGGTTGATCGCCGCGCGCTTGCCGCGCAGGCGGTTCGTGCCTTCGCTTCGTTCGAGCCGGAACCCAACAAGAAGTTCGACAAGATCTACGAGGTCTATAGTCAGCGGTTCCAACGGGATGACTTCGAGGCAGCCGAGAAGTTTGATCCGAAGGTGTTGCCGAAATCCTACCTGGAAACCCCGCAGCCGAAGCATGCGTTCGTATACGTCTGCACCATTCAGCGCATGGCGATTAACTTGTTCGGACGCCAGGCGGTCTGGGGTGGCGAGGAGGAAACTGAGGAGGACGCCGAGCAGCTCAAGATACCCACGCATGCGTTCGATATTGTCATCGCGGATGAGTGCCATCGCGGCTACACGACGGCCGAGGAGTCGATGTGGCGAAATACCCTCGACCATTTCGATGCGATCAAGATCGGCCTCACGGCCACACCGGCGGCGCACACCAAGGCCTACTTCAACGATGTGGTCTATCGCTACGAGTACGCGCGCGCTGTCCGCGAGGGATACCTCGTCGACTACGACGTCGTAACCGTCAAGTCCGACGTGCGGATGAAGGGTGTCTTCCTCCAAGAAGGCGAGCGGGTGCGCGTCGTCGATCCGGAGACAGGGCTCCAGCGCCTCGATGAGCTGGAAGACCAGCGCGACTATGAACCGCCGGATGTCGAACGCCGAGTGACCTCACCTGATTCCAACCGAAAGATTCTTGAAGAGCTTCGAAAATACACTGGGGAGCACGAGGAGAGGTACGGCCGTTTCCCTAAGACGCTGATCTTCGCGGAAAACGACCTACCGCACACCTCTCACGCGGACGAGCTCGTCGATCTCGCAGTGGGCGTGTTTGGCCGAGGCCAGGCGTTCGTGCGGAAGATCACGGGGCGTGTGGACCGGCCGCTCCAACGGATCCGCGAGTTCCGTAACCGGCCGGAGCCCGGCGTCGTGGTCTCGGTCGACCTGATGTCGACCGGTGTGGACATTCCAGACCTCGAGTTCATCGTGTTTCTCCGGCAGGTAAAGTCGCGGATCCTCTTCGAGCAGATGCTTGGTAGGGGAACGCGGAAGGGCGAGCGGTTTTCGGACAAGTCCCATTTCACCGTGTTCGACTGTTTCGACGGGACACTCCTCGAGTACTTCCGGACGGCCACGGCGATTACTGCAGAGCCGCCCGACAAGCCAGCGCGTACGATCAAGGAAGTGATCGACGATGTCTGGGCCAACCGCGACCGCGACTACAATATTCGATGTCTCGTCAAGCGACTCCAACGAATAGACAAGGAGATGGCGGGCGAGGCGCGCGAGCAGTTTGCGGCATTTGGAATCGCGAATGGTGATCTCGGACGCTACGCGCGCGAGCTGGCGGAGAATCTGCGGCGTGACCTCACGGGGACCATGGCGCTGCTGCGAGATCCCTCGTTTCAAGAACTCCTGGTCACATACAAGCGTCCCCCGCGCAGCTTCATCAGGGCCGAGGCATATGAGGACCAGGTGTCTTCAGAGTGGCTCGTGCGTGATGCAGCTGGTAGGGAGTACAAACCTGAGGACTACCTCGAAGCGTTTGGCAGGTTCGTGCGGGAGAACAGCTCGCAGGTTGCCGCGATCCAGATTCTTCTGAATCGGCCGCAAGGCTGGGGCACCGAGGCGCTGGCAGAACTGAAGGATAAGCTCTTAACCGCGCCGGAACGGTTCAGCGTGGACGCGTTGGAGAAGGCGCATCGACTCTGCTATCACAAAGCCCTGGTTGACATCATTTCGATGGTGAAGCACGCGTCGCGAGAGCAGGAACCTCTCATGACTGCCGAGGAGCGTGTCGCGCGAGCATTCGATAGCCTGACACGTGGACGGGAATTTAGTCTCGCCCAGCAACGATGGCTCGAACGTATTCGCGATCACCTCATAGCCAATCTGTCGATAGATGAAGCGGATTTTGAAAACGTTCCGGTTTTGCAGACGGCCGGCGGTTGGGGCAACGCGAACCGTGCGTTCAAAGGCAGTCTTCTAACACTCTTAACAGCCTTCAACGAGGCCATCGCAGCATGACAGACGTAGCACAAAAACTTTGGGGGTTCTGCCACACCCTCCGGCATGACGGGATCGACTACGGTGACTACATCGAACAGATCACCTTTTTGCTGTTTCTCAAAATGGCGGACGAGAGGGAACTTAGCCTTCCTAAAAACTGCGAGTGGACCAAACTCCGGGACAAGAGCGGGACTGCACTCACGGATCACTACTCGGACAGTCTTCGAGCGCTAAGCAAGACGCCAGGGATTCTCGGCGACATCTATGCCGAAGCGCAGTCGCGGTTCAACAATCCGGTTAATTTAAAAAAGCTCATCAACCTCATTGATGAGACTGAGTGGACAAGCCTGGGCGTTGACGTTAAGGCGGCAGCGTACGAGGGGCTTCTAGAGAAAGCAGCGAGCGAAGGGAAGAAGGGTGCTGGCCAGTATTTCACGCCGCGGGTTCTCATCGACTCAATAGTCCGTTGTATGAAACCGGATCCGCGTGTCCATCCCGACTTTGCGATATCTGATCCTGCCTGTGGCACGGGCGGGTTTCTTGTCTCGGCGTATGAATGGCTTCTGGACCAGACAAAAGGCGGCGCACTCGATCGAGCGGTCGCTAAGCGCATCAGGACGAAGACCTACTATGGTCAGGATCTTGTCGCTCGACCGCGACGAATGGCCCTGATGAACCTATATCTCCACGGCATTGAACCTACGATTGCGCTCGGCGACACGATCTACGAGCCCCCGACGTCACAGCGGTTCGATGTGATCCTGACCAACCCGCCCTTCGGGACGCGGGGTGCGAACCAGGCTCCTGATCGTGAAGACTTCACGGTCTCCACCTCCAACAAGCAGCTGAACTTCCTGCAGCACGTTCTTACAGTTCTAAAGCCGGGTGGCCGCGCGGCGGTTGTACTACCGGATAACTGCCTATTTGAGGATCAGGCCGGCGAGGTCTTTAAGATTCTGACTGAAGACTGCTCGCTCCATACCGTCTTGCGCCTGCCACGCGGGACATTCACGCCGTATAGCCAGGGCGTGAAGGCCAATGTCATCTTTTTTACAAAGGGTTATGCGACGGAGGCCGTCTGGATCTATGACGGCCGGACGAACATACCAGGTATTACGAAGAAGGATCGTCCGCTCACGCCGGAACATTTCGCAGGGTTCGAGAGATGCTACGGCAAGGATCCAAACGGGGGCGGGAAGCGTAAGGAGAGCGACTCGGAGGACGATCGCTGGCGGAGCTTTTCCATCCGAGAAGTCAAGGAGCGAGAGTTCAAACTCGATGGGTTCAAATGGCTGAAGGAGGAGTCCCTTGAGAATGGGGACGATCTCCCCGAGCCGGAGGAGCTGATCACCGACGCGATGGAGGATCTGCAAGAAGCGGCTATCGGGCTCAAGCGGGTCATGAAGCTGCTCGAGAATGGTAATGGATCGGATAAGACTGCAAGAACATGATCGATGAATTTCCCGAAGGGTGGGTTCTGAGCACACTTGGCGAGGTCTGCTCTCATCCGCAGTACGGATGGACAACATCTGCGAAAAGGGTCGGCAAGGGGTTGAAGCTGTTGCGAACAACGGACATTTCAGCGGGGCCCGTCGATTGGTCTGCGGTTCCGGAGTGCGCGAGGGAGCCAGAGGACCCAACAAAGTATCTCCTCACGCGAGGGGACATTCTCGTTGCAAGAGCCGGTTCCGTGGGCGTCAGTTACATCGTTACAGAGGAGTGCCCACGTGCTGTGTTCGCCTCGTACTTAATTCGATTCCATCCTTTTAACGGAATCTCCAGCGAGTTTATAGGACTGTTTCTACAGTCGCGGGCGTATTGGTCCGCAATTAGAGAGGATACCGCGGGCATCGCGATTCCTAACATCAACGCGTCAAAACTGAGCACATTGGAACTGCCGCTGCCTCCGAGCTCCGAGCAGCGCCGCATTGTCGCCAAGGTCGAGGCCCTGTTCGCCGAGGTCAGCGGTACTCGCGATTGCCTCACCAAGGCGTCTGCCAGACTCAAACGTTTCCGCCAGTCCGTTCTCGCCGCCGCTTGTTCCGGCCGACTCACTGAGGACTGGCGCGCTCGGCACGATCTACCGGCCAGTGGCTCGGACGGTCCTTGGACCACTAGAACTGTCGGATTCGTTTGCGAGGAGATCGTCGACTGTCCACACTCAACGCCCGTATGGACTGATCGTGGCGAGATGTGCCTTCGGACGACGAACTTTTCGTCGCAAGGTCTTGATCTGTCCGAGATTCGATTCGTGTCGCCGCAGACGTACCGAACGCGAGTGGCCCGGCTTGAACCGCGGCCAGGTGACGTTGTTTACAGCCGAGAAGGTGGCATCTTAGGTATAGCGTGCGTGATTCCCGACGACCTGCGAGCATGTTTAGGCCAGCGGATGATGATCATGCGTTGCCGACCTGGGGTCATGCGTCCCAGGTTTCTCTGCCACGTGCTCAATTCACCAGCCATCTTAGAGAGAGTCAGAGATCTAACTGGCGGCACGGCCTCTCCCCATTTGAACGTCGGGGACATCAAGCAGTTTCCGATACCCGTCCCCACGCTCGAGGAGCAGGACGAGATCCTTCGTCGGGCGGACGCGCTTCTGCATCTGGGAATCGGAGTCGAGGCGCATCTGACCGCCGCCATTGGATCAACGAGCAGCATCACGTCGGCCATCCTTGCCAAAGCCTTCCGGGGTGAGTTGGTTTGCACTGAGGCCGAGCTGGCCGGAAAAGAAGGGCGCGACTATGAGCCGGCATCGGATCTACTCGAACGTATACGTACGCACAAGGCCAAGTCAGATGAGGTATCGCCCGATCGATCGGTGCGAGCCCAGAGAGGCCAACGAGCGACGGGGGCGACGTTGCTTCGTGTAGGAAGGCCGAACAGGAAGCTCTCGCAAAGGTCACGATCCCAGTAGTGGGCCAGGCGTGAATGCAGGGACAACTGACGGTCTCTAAACTATGACAAAATCTAAGAAAACATTGTCGTTCGATCCCAAATCGTCAGCGGACGAAAACATCGAGTTATTCCTGTCGCTGATGGAGCAAGAGAATCCCGAGTTCGGCGGGTTACTTAGGTCGAATCTCGAAAAAGTATTGCCGCTTGGCGAGCCGGGCCAGCGAACGCGTGCCCGAGCAGCGTTCAACAAAACCATAGCCGCGCACTTAGATAAGGGCCTGTAGACTGCGGCTGATATTTTATGGCGCGATACTTTCTCACCACACTTCAGATTGAAGGATTTCGTGGAATCAATAACGAGGGGGATCCACTAACGCTCCAATTTAAGGCGGATGCGGTGAATTCGATTTTTGCGCCGAATGGTCTTTGCAAGAGCTCGTTATTTGAGGCGCTGACGTACGCGATCAGAGGATCAATTTCGAAGCTTGAAGACCTGCCGGCCTCCGAGGGCGCAAGCGCCTACTATGCAAACCGATTTCATTCGACGGGGACGGCCTGTATCGTGCTGACACTCCGGCCGGATGATGGTACCGCTGAGGTGGTCATACGAGTGCGGCGGGAGGCGGGGGGTGCCCGCACCGTAGAGAGTCCTTCCGGGCACCCGAATCCGGAAGAGGTGCTGAAGAGCTTGGATGGTGAGCCAGTGCTATTGGACCACAAGACGTTCCTGCAATTCGTGGAAGAGACCCCTCTACAGCGAGGACGTACGTTTTCTGCTCTTTTGGGATTCGCCAAGTTGTCGGAGCTTCGCCAAGCGTTTGAGATGCTTGCGCACACGCGAAACGTGCGCACGGATCTCGAGATGGATAACTTGGAATACAAGCTGCAGCTTGAGCA
>Ga0070698_100001716_pt1 | contig 24428 bp, 22 predicted proteins | sample KBSK1502metaG_FD_65477 | JGI IMG/M metagenome (GOLD analysis project Ga0070698, IMG submission 65477) | Corn, switchgrass and miscanthus rhizosphere microbial communities from Kellogg Biological Station, Michigan, USA - KBS K1-50-2 metaG | ecosystem: Host-associated > Plants > Roots >... | reverse complement strand
GCAGGTCAAGGACCTGTCCGACCTGCCGCAGGCCCGCGTGATCCTGCTCGACCTGACACCGGCGCAACTGCTCGCCGTGGCCGGCGACCGACTGCCCGGCGAGTACAACCGGCAGTTGCGCCGGTACAGGTACGGGCCAGGCGTGTTCAAGCTGGACTGGGCGCTGTCCGGGCCGGTGCCGTGGAAGGATCCCGCGGTGGCGCGGGCCGCCACCGTGCACCTGGGCGGCACGCTCGCGGAGATTGCCGCCGGTGAGGCAGAGGTGGCCGCAGGCCGGCATCCGGAACGGCCGTACGTCCTCACCGTCCAGCCCTGCGCGGCAGACCCGTCGCGGGCCCCCGCGGGCCGGCACGTGCTGTGGGCCTACTGCCACGTGCCGAACGGCTCGACCGTGGACATGACCACGGCGATCGAGGACCAGATCGAGCGGTTCGCGCCGGGCTTCAGGGACGTCATCCTGGCACGGGCCGTGCACGACACCGTCGCCATGCAGCAGCATGACCCGAACATCATCGGGGGTGACATAGCCGGCGGCCACTCGGGCTTCGTGCAGTTCGTGAAGCGCCCGACGCTGTCGCTGCACCCGTGGGCGACTCCGCTGCCCGGGGTGTACCTGTGCTCGGCGAGCACGCCACCCGGCGCCGCCGTGCACGGCATGGGCGGCTACCACGCCGCCAGGCTGGCGCTGAGTCGCCTTCGTTGACATTGGCACCGCGAGTCACCACGGGTACGTTCGGCGTATGTCTTTTGATTTTTCCCTCTCGCCGCGCGTCGAGGAGTGGCGGGACCGGATTACCCGGTTCGTCGACGACGTGGTGATCCCGCGTGAGCAGCAGGCGTTCACCGACGGGGTGGACGACGCGCTGCGGATCGAACTGCAGCGGGAGGCGCGGGCCGCCGGGTTGTGGGCGCCGCAGGCGCCAGCGCAGGTCGGCGGTGGCGGGTTCGCGTTCGACGAGGCTGCGGTGCTGCTCGAAGAGGCAGGCCGCAGCCTGCTCGGGCCGCTGGCGCTGAACTGCTCGTCGCCCGACGAGGGCAACATCCACCTGCTGCACATGATCGGCTCGCCGGCCCAGCGGGAGAAATACCTGCTGCCGCTGGTGGCCGGCGAGGTCAGGTCGTGCTTCGCGATGACCGAGCCGCCGCCCGGGGCCGGGTCCGATCCCGGGGCGTTGCGGACGTCGGCGGCGAAGGCGCCCGGCGGCTGGATCATCTCCGGGGACAAGCACCTGATCACGGGGGCGCTGGGGGCCGCGTTCGCGATCGCGATGGCGGCCAACGCGGACGGCAGCGGGGCCACCATGTTCCTCGTCGACGCGGACAACCCGGGATTCCTCATCAGGGGGCACGCCCGCACGATCGACTCGACGGCGGTCGGGGGGCACTGCCAGGTTCGTTTCGAGGACGCTTTCGTGCCGGACGACGCGGTGCTCGGCGAGCCAGGCAAGGGGTTCAGGTACGCGCAGGTGCGACTGGCGCCTGCCCGGCTCACGCACTGCATGCGCTGGCTCGGCGCGGCCCGGCGGGCGCATGAGATTGCGCTGGCCAGAAGCGTCACACGGTCGGTGTTCGGCGCCGCGCTTGCCGACCACGGCATGGCCCAGCAGATGATCGCCGACAACGAGATCGAGCTGGCGGCGGCCCGCGCGCTGCTCTGGCAGGTCGCGTGGCAGGTCGCACGGGGCGACAAGTCCACCGAGTCCTCGTCACGGGCGAAGGTGTTCATCAGCGAGGCGGTGGGCCGGATCGTGGACCGCTCCGTGCAGCTGTGCGGCGGGCTCGGCACCTCCGAGGAGATGGTGGTCGGGCGCATCTACGCCGACGTGCGGGCCTTCCGCATCTACGACGGGGCGTCGGAGGTGCACCGCATGTCAATCGCGAAGCGGGCAGCGCGCCGGGCACGTAGCGATGGTTGACGACCTGCCCGGGCTGCCCGCGGCGCCGGTCGAACGGTGGCTGGGCGACGAGCTGCCCGAGCTGTTCGACGGCGGCCCGTGGCGCACGGAGCTAATCTCCGGCGGGCTGTCCAACATCACCTACCGGCTATGGCTGCCCGGCGGGACGGTCATCCTGCGGCGGCCGCCGCTCGCCCACGTGCTGCCGCGGGCGCACGACATGGCGCGGGAGTACCGGGTGCTGCGGGCGCTGTTCGGGACGCCGGTGCCGGTGCCCGAGCCGCTCGCGCTCTGCTCGGACCCGGACGTCCTCGGCGCCACGTTCTACGTGATGCGCGATGTGCCGGGCTCGGTGCTGCGGACCCGGGATGATAGCGAGCCGCTGTCGCCCGCCGTGCGCGGCGAGCTGGCTGCTTCGTTGATCGCCGTGCTCGCCGACCTGCACGACGTGTCGCCGGACGCCGTCGGCCTCGGGGACTACGGGCGGCGCAGTGGCTACTGCGTCAGGCAGATCAAGACCTGGGGCGCGCAGTGGGAGCGGTCGAGGACGCGGGACCTGCCGGATATGGACACGCTGCTGGCCCGGCTTGCTGAGCTGGCGCCAGAAGACAGCGCCTGCACGATCGTGCATGGGGACTTCCGGCTGGACAACACGGTCGTTTCGCTGCCGCCGGACGAGCCGCGGGTCGTCGCGGTGCTCGACTGGGAACTGTCCACGCTCGGCGATCCGATCGCCGACCTCGCCACGACGCTGTCGTACTGGCACGATCCGGGAGACGTGGAGCGGGGAGAGATCCCCGTCTCCGCCGGGCTGACCGACCACCCGGGGTTCCCGACCGCCGAGTCGCTCGCCGCCGCGTACGCCGCGCGGACCGGGCGCGACCTGGGGAACCTGTCGTTCTACCTGGGCCTGGCGTGGATGAAGCTGGCTGTTATCTGCGAAGGCGTGCACGCCCGTTACCTCGGTGGGCAGACCCTCGGCGAGGGCTACGCGAAGGTCGGCCCGGCCGTGCCGTTGCTGGCCGCCCGCGGCCTGCGCGCGCTGGGGTGCGCCGATTGAGGCTCAGTTCTGGCCGTTGCCGTTGCCGTTGTTTCCTGTGGGATGGCCGCTAGGGTTCCCGCCCTGACCCGGCGTGCCTCCGTTGCCGTTGCCGTTATCGGTGGTGCCGGACTGGGCGTTGTCGCTGGCGGTGGGCTGGCCGTTGCCGCTTCCCTGGCTGTCGCTGGTGTGCGTCGGCTTGGGGCTGACGCTCGGCTTCCCGGTGCGGGCCTCTTGGCTGGGGCCGGAGCCGGTCGATGCTTTAGCGCCGGGACCGGGTGTGACGTCCGCGCTGGGCCGCGGAACGCCCGCATCTGGCGGCGGGGCGGGTGCGTTGATTGCTTGATGTGCCAGCCGCTGCAGCGGAGCCGGAAGCGCACCCGCCTCAGCCGTCCCGCAAAGCGCGACGATCGCGACGAGCGCGAACGCTACGGCTAGCGCCGGGAGCCGCCGCGGGCCGCGCCGCCGCGCCGGTTCCGGCTCTGGCAGGGCGGCAAGGAACGCGGTCACCGCGGCTGTCTCCCCGGCCAGCTCACGTTCGGTGGCCGGGCCGGCCGCCGCCGCGAGGACCATCTCGAGGGTTCGCTGGTCGGCCGGAGCATGGCGGCCAAGGTGCCGTCTGGACAGCAAGAGTTCGGCGGTCGCCTCATCCGGGGACAGCCGATTACGCTTGCGAGTAGAGGACCACATCTCAGCCAGGGAAGCGGCGGACACCCTCATAGCGTTACGCCTCCCCGGCCTGGCGAGGTAACAGTGCCGTCGGCCACGCGCTCGCGGAGCGTGCGCAGGCCACGGTGCGCCGCGACCCGGACCGCGCCCGGGCTCTTGCCGACGATCTGTGCGACCGCGTTCGCGTCCAGGCCTACCACGACGCGGAGCACGATGATTTCGGCCTGATCGCGAGGCAGGGTCGCGATCAGGGCCAGCGCTGTCTCGGTCGAGATGTAGTCCAGCGCCGCGGTCCCGGTGTCGTCGGCCGCCGGACGGTCCAGCAGTTCCCCGTCGCCGGTGGGAGACACGGGGCGCCTCGCCTCGTAGCGATGCCGGTCGATCAGCTTCCTGCGGGCCATCGTGAACAGCCAGCCGCGAAATTCGTGTTCGCCGCCGCGGAACGACCCGATCCGCCGCGCGACCTCCAGCCACACGTCGGCCGCCACATCCTCGGCCGCGTCCCCTGCCGACACCCACAGATAGCGCAGCAGTGGGGGGTGGGTGTCTCGCCACAATCTCGCGAATGCGGATGCGTCCCCGGCGGCTGCACGACGCAGCACTTCCGGAAAATCCCCGTCCAGCACGAAACGACCATAAAGCACTCATGTCATTGTGTTCTCGCGAACGCGAGAAGTAGCTATGTGCAGCTCAGTAACACGAGTAAGGGCGGCCACGGTTCTACGACCACATGCTGGGCTAACGGGGTGGTGCGAGGAGGGAGGGGGCTCGTGGACGACGGGCTGCGGTCGGAAATAGGGGACGACGAAATGCCCACTGGGCAATAGCCGCGCATGACTTCGCGGACGCGGTAAGGACCGGCAGGTACTCCCCTGACGAGCGGCTGCCCACGCTGGTCAGCCTGACCGTCGCGAATGAGGTCCACCCGCGGACCATGTCGCGCGCCCTCCGTCGCCTGCGCGAGCTCGGCTACGTCACCTACCGCCGGGGTTACGGCTACTTCGTCAGCCACACCCCGCCCGGTTACGAATAACCGGGCCGACCTTGACGCCGCAGTCCTGAGATAGTGGATCGGTAGGTACCCCAGAGGGGCCCTAGCGATCCACTATCCTTCCCTTCCTACCTTGCAGCCGAGTCGTCGGCAGGGATGCGGCTTGCCCCGCCAGCCGCGGCGGCGCAAGGTGGCGGCGACCATGGCCGCGCTTTCGCAGGCACGTTCGGTGACGTCGACGGGGCTGAACCGGAAGGTCTGCGCATCGTCGACGGCGAGGTTCAGATTGTCGCGGCGCTTGTCCTGACGTACCTGTTCGTTCTGGTGGTAGGTCAGCCCGTCGAGTTCGATGCAGATACCGTAATCGGCGTACCAGTTGTCCTTGTAGTGAGTCCTCCCGCCGATAGTACGGCGCGCTTGGCGCTGGGCCTGTGGGAGTCCGTGCGCGCGCTCCACGTCGCGCGCGTAACGGCGTTCAAGCGGGAAATAAGCTCCCTCCTCGGCGTCGGCGAGCGCCTCGGTGAGCCACGTGCGCCAGCGGATCCGGCTGCGCTCAGCCATCGCCTCGCGCAGCCCTTGCACGGTGACACGTTGCGCTGATAGCGCGCTAGAGATCCAGCCGTAAGCCTCATCAAAGGTCCCAGCCGCCGCGACTAGGTCGAGCACAGTGTCTTCGATCCTGGTGCGCGGCAGTTCCCACTCGGGCAGCCGTGCTGGCCTGCTCTGGTCGGAGCGGTGGATCACGACACCCCGGATAGGCCTGTGCTGTCCGGGACGTCGGCTAGCTGGCACTGTGATGTGGATCAGCGCGGAGGGCTTGTCGGTGATTCTGTGCACCTCGGCAGCGGTTTCATGGCTGAGCATCGCACCCGGTCCGGCACGTCGCAGCGCGGCCCATAGCCTTTGCTCGCGCTGCACCTTACCGGTGAAAGTGACGTAGACCCCATGGTGCACACGCCGCCACGTTCCCGACTGCAGCCGGTGCCTGATTGCGCGTTTCGAGAAACCAGCTTGCTGTGCCTGTGCACGATCGGCGATTCCGCTCTGTGCGTCCAGGAGGAGGAACCAGTCGCGTTGTGTATTCGCATCCATACATTAAGCGTGCCTAAACGGCGACCTGCCGCGTATCCCCAGTTTCGAACCTGTGGATAACTCGCGCACGCGAAAGATGGTGGATCGGTAGGTACCCCAGAGGGGCCCTATCGATCCACCATCTTGCTGGGCGGTCGCTGGACCGAAGGCGACGGCGTTGCGGCTACCAGTAGGCGCGGTGGAGGACGTCGTTGAAGGGACGGCGGTTCGGCTTGGCGATGGGGCGAAGCGGGCGGTCCGCGGGGTAGCCGACGCCGATCATGTAGGCGACGTCGTGGTCGGCTGGCACGCCGAGGATCGCGCGCGCGGCCTCCTGATCACCCACCGAGGAGTGGCCGGTGCCGAGGCCGAGGTCGGCTGCGGCGAGCATCATGGCATACGTGGCCTGGCCCAGGTCGTACTGGTCGACGACCTTGCTGCGCTCGTCGACAGGCTGCGGAATGACCAGCGCGAAGGCGGCAGCCGCCCCGGCGATGTGGCCGGCGCCCCGCCAGACGGTGGACAGCTCCTTCAGCTGCTCGCGATCGGTGACGAGGATGAAGTCCCAGTGCTGTCTGTTGCTCGCTGACGGCGCCCGCCAGCCCGCCTCGGCGATCCGCTCGAGGTCGGCGTCAGGGATTGGGTCCGGCCGGTAGCTGCGAACATTGCGCCGGGCGCGGATGGCATCCCAGGTTTCCATGAATCGATTCCCTTCGGTTGTCCTGTGCTCATGATCTCCTTTCGTGCTCTGACCACGGGTGCCGCCCCAGTCGGGGCGCCGCAAATTCGGGTGAATCTAACAGCGACAGCGTGACGGCGGGGGTACATGATGGTCATCGGGCCACCGGCAACAGGAGCCTTCAGCTGGGCTGCCCGGCGCCCGTACCAGGCGGAATGATCACGAGAGGCAGGAAACGACATATGACGCAGCGAAGCCTTGAGGATCTGCTGCAGACAGCCAATCCCGTTGAGCTGCTGCGCAGCTCCCAGGAGGGAGCCTACGTTTACCCGGTCGTCCCGACAGAGTTCTCCAACTGGAAGAACGAGCAGCTCGCGTGGGCGAACACGTGTGTGCTGTTCGACCAGTCGCACCACATGGCGAACGTGTACATCAAGGGCCCGGACGCGCTCAAGCTGATCTCCCACCTGGGCATCAACACGTTCAAGAACTTCCCGACGAACATGGCCAAGCAGTTCGTGCCGACCACCTACGACGGGCACGTGATCGGCGACGGGATCCTGTTCCACCTTGAGGAGAACGAATACGAGTTCGTCGGCCGGGTGCCGACCGTGAACTGGCTCCAGTTCCACGTGGAGACCGGCGACTGGGACGTCGAGCTGGTCCGCGACGACCGGTCGCCGTCGCGCCCGATGGGCAGGGCCGTCACCCGGACGCAGTACCGGTTCCAGATCCAGGGACCGAACGCCTGGCAAGTGATCGAGAAGCTGAACGGCGGCCCGTTCCCTGACATCAAGTTCTTCCGCACGGACTACATCAACATCAACGGCCGCCCGGTCCGCGCGCTGCGGCACGGCATGTCCGGCCAGCCGGGCCTGGAGGTCTTCGGCCCGTACGACGAGTACTTCGAGATCCGCGACGCGATCCTGGAGGCCGGCAAGGAGTTCGGCATCGAGCCGGTCGGCTCCCGCGCCTACGCGTCCAACACTGTGGAGTCCGGCTGGATCCCCTCGCCGCTGCCCGCCATTTACACCGGCGACCAGCTCAAGCCCTACCGCGAGTGGCTGCCTGCGCTGGGCTACGAAGGTTTCGCAGGGTCCATCGGCGGCAGCTTCGTCTCGGACAACATCGAGGATTACTACCTGACGCCCTACGAGCTTGGCTACGGCCACATGGTGCGGTTCGACCACGACTTCATCGGCCGCGAGGCCCTGGAAGCCCTGGACAAGCCGTCGCAGCGCCGCAAGGTGACGCTCGCCTGGAACGGCGAGGACGCGGGCAGGATCGCCGCCTCGCTTTTCACCGACGAGATCCCGTACAAGGGCCTCGACGTGCCGATCTCGAACTATGCCGCGTCGAACTACGACAGCGTGCTGCTCAACGGCAGGGTCGTGGGCCTGTCGCTGTTCAGCGGCTACAGCCACAATGAGCGCAAGGAACTGTCGCTTGCCGTCATCGACCCGGACATCGAGGTGGGCACCGAAGTGACCCTGGTGTGGGGTGAGCCGGGCGGCGGCTCGCCGAAGGCGTCCGTGGAGCGGCCGCACCGTCAGATGGAGGTCCGCGCCACGGTGGCCCCAGTCCCGTACTCGCAGGAGGCCCGCGAGCACTACCACGAAGGCTGGCGCAGCCACCAGGCGTAGGGAGCCTAAGCAGCTGTTCGTCAGGCCGGGCGCGTCAGCGCACGGCCTGACGAACCTTGCCCCGCTTGGCGTGCTTCCACGCCCGCAGCGCCTTCGCTTCGAAGGCGGCGGCGTCGTGCGCCGCCCGCTCGCTCAGCAGCCCGAACGTGAACGCGTTCTCACCCGCCAGGTGCGCCCGCACGCCGATCTCGCGGGCCGCCGCACGCGCGTTGACAGCGTCGTGATGATCGCCGAGGGGCGACTGGACGGCATTCATGCGCCGCGCGAACCGGCGTGTGTTCTTCCCGAGCGCGGGCTGCGCGGCCTCGGCCGCGTACCTGGCGCGCTTCGCCGCCTTCCGCGTCTCGTGCAGGGCGACGTCCCGTCCCGCGCCTGGCGCTATTCGCTGTGCCTGGTGGATGCGGCGCCGGGTCCGCCGGTAGGCCCGCCCGATCGCCCGCGGCAGCGCCTTGTCCGCTGGCTCCGCACCGGCCGCGGTCAGCGGCGGGTCGGCGAGCAGCTGGTCGAGTTCGGCGACCAGCCTGTAGTAGCGGGCAGAGTTCAGGGCTTCGAGCAGCGCCTCCCGCGCGCTGGCCTCGCGAGGGGCGTAATGCGCCCGCACCCGCGCCTGGGCGGGGCCGAGCACCTGCTCCGCGGGCAGGCTGGCCAGCCTGTCCAGCAGGTATGCGCTGAGCACCTCGTCGTCGCGCGCCTCGCCGAGCAGCTCGCCGAGCCACTTCAGCTCGGCGCGCAGGTGCTGCGTCGCGGGCTTGGGCAGGATCGCCGGATAGGCCTGCAGCGTGCTGCGCAGCCGCCGGGCCGCCACGCGCATCTGGTGGACGGAGTCCTGGGCGTTCTCGCGAACGAGCGGGTCGAGCGCCTTGAGCCTGGCGGCCTGCGTGCCGATGTAAGCCATCACCACGTCGCCAGCCGCGGAACGGCGGGTGAACCCGCGCCCAGCGCGGGCCGGAGCCGATGGCCCCGGCGCCCGCCCGGTCTGGCGACGGTCAGGCGACGCCAGCGTCACGGCCGAGCCGTTTGCCTGGGCCTGCGCCCTTTCTGGGGAGGTCTGTGTACTCATTCGACACGCCCTACCCAGGACTCGTGCCGTCTCACCTCTCGGTGCTGTTTCTCTCTCCCGGCTCCGGGTAACGAGGTCTGACAGGAGGTGCCAGTGACCAGGTTCGCGACTCCCGCAGGTCGCGGTGACGACCGGGACGAGCGGGATGAGCAGGACGAGGCGTCCCAGGATCCGCGACAGGAGTCCGTCGCGCAGCGCGCCGACCGCAACATCGCCGAACTGGTCCAGGAGCTGCGCGTGGTGGGCCTCGGCGTGCAGGTGCTGTTCGGGTTCCTGCTCTCGCTTCCGTTCACGATGCGGTTCACGAAGCTGGACGGCGTCCAGCGCGGCCTCTACCTGACCAGCCTGGTGCTCGCCGCCGTCGCCACCACGCTGCTAATCGGGCCGGTCGCTTACCACCGGCTGGTCTTCCGCCGGGGCATGAAGGAGCAGCTGGTCCGGTTCGCCAACATGCTGGCGATCCTCGGCCTAGCCGCGGTGGCCGGCGCAGTGCTGATGGCGGTGCTGCTCGTCACGGATTTCGTCGCCGGCGCGGTTGCCGCGGGCCTGATCACCGCGGTGCTGGCCTGCATGCTCGCGGTTTTGTGGTTCGCAGTGCCGCTGACGCAGCGCAGGAAGCGGCAGTGACCGGTGCGCGACGGCGCGACGGGTCACCATGGCCTGCGCTGCGAGCACGAGCGCGACGACGCTGGCCGCGACGATCCCGTCGGCCCAGAAGTGATTGCCGGTGGCCACCACGACGAACACGGTGACGGCCGGATGCAGCAGGATCAGCCAGCGCCACCGGCTCGTGCCGCGCGTGATCACGGCCCAGGCCACGAGCACCGCCCACGCGACGTGCACCGACGGCATCGCGGACAGCTGGTCCGCGCCTGCGGTCGAGCCGAGCGCCACGTAAACGGACTGTCCGTACCGCGCCGCCAGGTCCACGAAGCCGAGCGACGTGAGCATCCGCGGCGGCGCGACCGGCACCAGCGAGATGAGCAGGCAGATCGCCGTGCTGGCGGCCACCGCGTTGCGCACGGCCGGGTAGCCGTCACGGTGCCAGACAAACAGCCAGACCAGCATCGCGATGAGCATTCCGAAATGCATCGTGGCGTAGTACAGGTTCGCGATCTGGGACAGCAGGGCATGCGGCAGCAGCAGCCGCTGGACCGCCAGCTCGCTGGGCAGCCGCAGCGTGCGCTCCGCGTGCCACACCCACCAGGCGTGAGCGATCGCGCCCCGGTACCCGCCGGACGAGAGGTTCCCCGCGAGCTGCCACAGCGCGTAGAGCGCCACCACGATCCCTGTTTCGCGCGCGAACGGGCCCGTCCGCGTCGCCCACCGGCCCGCGCGAGGCGCGTGCCTGGCCCGGTCGGCCGCGTGGCCGGCGACCGCGAGCAGCACGGCCGCCGCGCCGAGCCCGATCGAGAGCAGGCCGGCCTCCTGCCAGGAGAGCATAAGGTTCGGCACATCCACGCTAACGCTGAAGCGCTTCTGTGCCATCCGCGGCGTTTGCCGGCTGGTTGGCGGCGGTCGCAGCGGGCAGACAAAAGGTGCTATGCGAAGCATCTTCGCTGACCGCGCCGACGCGGGGCAGCAACTCGCCGCGCTGCTCGTGCACCCGGGGGGCGAACGAGCGGTCGTGCTCGGCCTGCCCCGCGGCGGCGTGCCGGTCGCGCGCGAGGTCGCGGTGGCCCTCGGCGCGCCGCTCGACGTGATCGTCGTCCGTAAGCTCGGCGTGCCGGTCCAGCCGGAACTGGCGATGGGCGCCGTCGGCGAGGACGGGGTGTTCGTGATCAACCCCGAGGTGGTCAGGCAGACCGGCGTGTCCGCCGCCGAGGTGGCCGCGGTCAGGGAACGCGCGCAGGCGGAGGTGACGGCGCGCGCGGCGCTATACCGGGCGAGCCGGGCGCGTGAGCCGCTGGAGGGTCGCGTCGCGGTCGTCGTGGATGACGGCATCGCGACTGGCGCCACCGCCCGGGCGGCCTGCGAGGTCGCCAGGGCGCACGGCGCCGTCTGGGTGATTCTCGCCGTGCCCATCGCGCCGCCTGGCTGGGCGGACCGGCTCGCGGGGGTCGCGGACGAGCTGGTCGCCGCGTACGTCGCGCGGGATTTCACGTCCGTCGGCCAGTTCTACCAGGACTTCACCCAGACGACCGACGAGCAGGTCAACGCCTGCCTGCTGGATCAGGCCGGCTGGGCTGGGGAGGTGGCCCCGGCCGTCGGCCAGGTCCGGCTGAGCGGATACCTGACCGTGCCGTCGAACGCGCCGGGGATCGTGCTGTTCGCGCACGGCAGCGGCAGCGGCAGGCACAGCCCGCGCAACCGGTACGTCGCCGACGTGCTGCACGCGGCTGGCCTGGGCACCTTCCTGTTCGACCTGCTCACGCCCGAGGAAGCCCTCGACAGGACCAACGTGTTCGACATCGGCCTGCTCGCCCGCCGCCTCGCCGACGTCCGGGACTGGCTGCGCGCCCAGCCGTTGCCCAGCGTCGCCAGGGGACCGGTCGGCTACTTCGGCGCGAGCACCGGCGCGGCGGCCGCGCTGTGGGCCGCCGCGGAACCCGGCGCCGGTGTCGTCGCCGTGGTCTCCCGCGGCGGGCGTCCCGACCTGGCCGGTGAGCGGCTCGCCAAGGTGACCGCGCCGACGCTGCTGATCGTCGGCGGGGAGGACCATGCGGTGCTGGACCTGAACCTCCAGGCTCAGGCCATGCTGCGCTGCGAGAACCGCCTCGACGTCGTGCCCGGCGCGACTCACCTGTTCGAGGAGCCTGGCGCCCTCGCCGCGGCCGCCACGCTGGCAAGGGACTGGTTCATCCGCCACTTGGAGAAGTCATTATCCGGAACGGGCCCGTGGTGGCTCTCGGGAGGAACCACGGGCCCGTTCTGGATAGCTAAGACTGCCGAGCCGAGTGCGGACGGCAGCCGGGGCGCCCACCAGCGGCGGCGGACCGCCGACCAGCCCTGCCCGGCGAGGAAGAAGCCCGCTGCGATGACGCCGACGAAAAACCCGAGCGGCCAGTTGGTGTGGTACGACGCGGCGATGCCGATCCAGACCGTGGCGAGCGCGATGCCGATGGCCAGCGCGATGGCGTGCCCCGGCCGCCTGGCGAACGACCGCGCCGCGGCGGCAGGGCCGATCATCAGCGCGAACATGAGCAGCGCGCCCACGACGGGGACCGTCATGCTGGTCGCCAGCGCCATCACGATCAGGAAGCACAGTTCCATCCGGCGAGTGCTCACGCCGCGCGCGTCCGCCACCTCGGGCAGCGCCGACGCGAGCAGCAGCGGGCGGTACAGCAGCGCGATCACCGCGACGCTGACCGCGCCTAGCGCCGCGATCGGCAGCAGCACGTTAGACCCGATCCCGAATACCTCACCGAACAGCAGCGAGTAGGTCACCTCGGAGTACTCGGTGCTGAGGCTGAGGAACAGCGCGCCGGTGCCCAGCATGAGCACCAGGACCAGGGCGGTGACGACGTCCTGCCGCGCCCGCCTGCCGAGCGCGCCGATGCCGAGCGCCCCGGCGACGGCGAAGACGGCCAGGCCCCAGATGACGTTGAGGCCGAGCAGGCCGGCGCCTGCGGCGCCGGCGAACGCGCCGTTCGGGATGGCGTGCGCGGCGAAGGACTGGCCGCGCAGCACCGCGAAGAAGCCCAGCACGCCCGCGAGCACGGCCACGATGCTGGCCGCGATCCAGGTGTTGAGCATCAGGCCGGTGAACACGCGGGCTCCTTCCGGTCCGCTGCCGCGGTCGCGGCCGGGTCGCGGCGCTTGCGGCGTGGGCGCCAGGCGTAGCTGAGCAGGTAGGCCACGACGACGAGCGCGACGACGAAGAAGCTGACCGGCCAGCCGTGCCCGTGCGGCGGCCAGTAGAAGCTGTCGTAGGCGAGCAGGATGCCGAGCCAGGTGATCGCGGTGCCGATCAGCGCGGCGGCCGCCATCGCCCGGCCCGGGCTCTTGGCCACCCGCAGCGCCGTCGCGGCCGGGCCGATCAGCAGCGCGGTGCTGAGTACCGCGCCGATGACTACCGCGGACAGCGATACCGCCACCGCGAGCGCGGCGAGGTACGCGATGCTCACGGCGCGCACCGGCACGCCGCGGGCCGCCGCCAGCTCCGGGCTCAGCGAGGTGAGCAGCAGCACCCGGGACAGCACCGCGACCACCGCGAGCGCGAGCACCCCAGACGCGATGAGCGCCGAGATCGTATTGGGGCTGATCACGAACATGGAGCCGAACAGGATCGTGAACGACGCCCCGGTCGTGCTGCTCGTCTGCGTGCCGAGGTACAGGAACAGGGCCGCCGCGCCGAGCGCGGCGCCGAGGACCACCCCGGTCGCGACGTCACGCCCGCGGCGGCGCTGCACGCCGATCAGCTCCATGATCGCCGCCCCTGCGACGCCCGCGATCAGGAACCCCCAGAACTGGTTGACGCCGATGAGGAACGCGCCGGCGCCGCCGGTCGTGGCCACGTCGGCGAGCGAGTGCCCGGCGAACGACTGGCCGCGGATGACGGTGAGCACCCCGACCACGCCGGAGGTGACGGCGACGACGGTGCCGACGAGGAACGCCGTCCGCACCGCGCCGTTGCTCAGCAGCCCCGGCTCGACGATGTAGCTGAAGAAGTGGCCCACCGGCGTGCCTCTTAGGTCCTGTCCAGGCCCACGACGACACCGGTCTCCGCCGGGTGGTGCGCCTGGGGCTCCTGCTGTTCGTCGCCGGCGATCACCAGGACCCGGCCGTTCACGTGCAGCACGTCCACACGGCTGCCGTAAAGGGCGCTGAGCACGTCGGACTGGATGATCTCGTCGGTGCGCCCGGCAGCCGCCCGGCCCGCGGCGACGTACACGACGGTGTCGATCTCCCGCAGCAGCGGGTTCAGGTCGTGCGCGGAGATCAGTACCGCGATCCCTTGTTCATGGGCGAGCCTGGCGAGGACGGAGACGATGCCCTGCTCGCTCCTCAAGTCAAGGTTGGCCAGCGGCTCGTCGAGCAGCAGCAGCTTCGGCCGTCCGATCAGCGCGTGCGCGATCAGCACTCGCTGCTGCTCGCCGCCGGACAGCTCGCCGATCCGCGCATCGGCGTAGCTCTCCGCGCCGACCGCCTCGAGCGCCTCGGTGATCCTCTGCCTGCGGCTCGCCGAGGGCAGCGGGAAGCCGAGCTTGTTCCCGTCGATGCCAAGCCCGACGACGTCCCTGGCGCGCAGCGGCATGTCCTGGTCGATGGCCAGTTTCTGCGGCACGTACCCGATCAGGCCTCCGCCGTGCCGCGTCTTGGGGCTGCCGTTCAGCAGCACGCGGCCCTCGGTCGGCGGGGTGAGGCCGAGGATGACGCGGAGCAGGGTGGTCTTGCCGGCGCCGTTCGGTCCGATGAGCCCAGTGAACTGCCCGGGCGCCACCGTGAACGAGACGCCGCTGAGGATCTGGCGGCCACCGAGTCTGACGCCTATGTTCTCCAGCCGCAGCAGGTCGTTGTCTGTCACAGGTGCTCCGTTGAAACCTTGGCGGTCACGGCCTTGTCCAGGGCGTTGACCTCGGCGGTCATCCAGGTCTGGTAGTCGTAGCCCGGAGTCGGCATGGTCTCGTACACGCCGACCACCGGCACGCCATTCGCGTGCGCGAGGTCGATGAACGAGTTGGTTAGGGTGTCGGTGACCTGCTGGTTGTACAGGAACACCTTGACCTTGTGCTGGGTGAACAGGGCTTTTTCTGAGGCCACGTTCTGCGGGGAGGGGTCGGTGCCGTTCATGACGTCGGCCTGGAACGCCCAGGGCGTCAGGTTGTCGGCGCCCGCGGCCTGCAGCATGTAGTCGGCCACCGGCTCGGTGGTCGCGACCGGGGTGCTGGGGTGCGCGGCCTTGAAGGCAGCGATGGCCTGGGTCCAGGTGCTCAGGCTTTGGGTGAACTTGGCGGCGTTGGCCTTGAAGTAACTTGCGTGGGCTGGCTGGATGGCGGCGAGGTCGTTTGCGATGGCGGTCGCGACCTTCGGCATGGTCGCGGGGTTGTACCACAGGTGCGGGTTCGGGGTGCTGTCCGGCAGGCCGAGCAGCTGCTGCACGTCGACGATCTTGCGGCTGCTGGCCGGGACGGCCTTCTCGATGTCGGTGGCCCAGGTGTCGTAGCCGACACCGTTCTGCACGATGAGGCTGGCGTTGCTGATTTCCCTGGCGACCGCCGAGCTTGCCTCGAAGGTGTGCGGGTCGGTGTTCGGATTGCTCATGATGGCCGTGACCTGGACGTACTTGCCGCCGATCTGCTGGATCACGTTCGCGTACTCGTTCTCTGCGCCGATGGCCTGGATGCTGTCCGTCCCGCTTGTGTGGGCGACCGCGGTCGCGGAGGAGCAGGCGGTCGCTAGCAGGGCCGCCACCGCCATCGCAAGCGGCAGCGCGGCGGTGCGGGCGACGGAGCGGGTTCGCATGGCCTTAGGAACTCCCGACTCTCCCGGTGGACGTGGGCAGGTGCAAGTGAACACCGTTATGGTAATCGTTTTCATTAAGGCGATGCAAGTCGATCGGGCCTAGCGCTGCTGGCCTCGGGCGGTCGGCACTGGTCGACCTATGCCCCTCCGTTACACGGCTGAGGTGTAACGGAGACGGCGACGTGCTCCCGTACGCTTTGCGGACCGTTGATGACCTGCGCCAATTGAATCAGTTCTATTTCCATGCCCCTGCACAGGATTCAGTGCAGGGGACGGGGGTATTCGGCGAATTAGCAATCGGTTGCGGGCGGCAGCGGCGGGAAGGGTTCGCGGGCCGGGGAAGGCAGTTCGTGGTCACTGGGTCTGGCCGCAGCAACGCGAAAACAACGGTGGCAATGGAGCGTACCGTGACGGTTCCGTCCTGCGCTCGACGAGTCGGGTCGGCACGAGCCGCTAACTATGGAGACTGCTATCTGCCATATCACAGTGATGAGCGGTACGGAAATGACAGATTATGGCGAAGGGGCCGGGGGTCTCTCTGGTCCGAATGCGGGTCCTGCGATCTTCCGGGACGCCAAAGTGCTAGAAGACACTATGGAGAAGGCCATCAGCACCTCTCCTGACTCCTTCCTCACTACGCTCGTAGACGTCGCGTCAAAGAAGGCGAACGACTGGGTCCAGGAGATCAAGTCATCGACATGGGTGGTAGCTGAACGGGGCGGAAAGGGCGTCGGCGTCGCGGCCTGCAAGCCCCCCGACCAGGGCAAGGACGAAGAGTCCGGCCACGACTCGCGTTACATTGAATCTGTGTGGATTGATCCTCACCTCCGCGGGCGTCGGCTGGGTGAGCGGTTGATCAGGTATCTGATGGCAGCGGAATTCCAGAAGAATCCGGGTATCAGACAATTCTTGCTTTGGGTCTTCGAGACCAACTCGCCTGCTATCAGCCTATACAAGCGAATGGATTTTGTATTGACAGGCGACAGGCATGATGGATCCAGGCCAGAGATCAAGTATCGTCTGGATGTGGACCCTGAAACTTACCCAGATCGCTGGCAGGCTGCGGGCGAGGCCCTGCTGGGTGATGGCAAGGAAAAGTACAGAGTAACCTACAGGGTTCTCGGAGAAGGGGACTCCACGTAGTGGAGGGCTAATTCGGTCCAGCTGGTTCCGGGCAGCACGAATGGAATACTTCGGCGGCGCGGATGTCCCAAGCCCGCATCGGGCGCAGCGCGTAAGAGTCCGACGTCGTCTGTCACAGCAGTAGCTGTCAGGTCAGTCACTCCGTTTCACATATCCGGCCTCGACAGGCCGGTGTGATTTGGTTCTGTGGGCCGCTGCAGGTGGCGTGCCTATCCTTCTAACAGTAAATATGCGCATTGCGACGACCTGGCAATAAATGGCGCTTATTAGGACTGTCGATATCAGTGCGCTGATAGCCGACGGTTTGGTGCTTGATCTCTCGTCAGGAGCGTGCAGGGTGAGGTGCTGCGTACTGTAGTGGTCCGCCATCTTCCTCAAAGTCTCGAACCGAGGGATGGCGACTGGCCCAGGCACAGCGGGCAGTGGCGGTCTGTCCTGGGGATGCAGGAGCCTTTTCGTGGTTTCGGCTGGGGTTGGCAGTCGCAGCTCTTCCAGAGCCGCTGCGACGGATGTCATGACGCGAACCTCTGCCCAACGCTGCTTCCACGCCTTTAGGTCCTGGCGCCATGCTTCGACATATCGCGCGCACAAGTCGGGCGTGATCCCACTTAGGCACTTCAGGGCTGAGTGGATCGAGGCGGTTATATCGTCGCGCATGTCAGGCGGGGCTTCCGCAACCCGGGATAGCGTGCCCTCAAGGAAACGCCGTCGCTCTTCGAGAAAAAAAGCCCAATAGATGTTCGTCGTCGCCTGTTCGACGTCCATATGCAGGTGCAGTAGTGAGTAGAGTCCTTCGGCGAGAACGTCGCCGAATTCCTGCCAGCCAGCTCGCTCTGCCCTCGCGAACGGGTAGTAAACGAGTTGAGTGGCCTCCAGGTCTGAATTACCTAGTTGACCTCTCGACGCGGCATCGAAGAAAAAGAACCAGTCTTCATTGAATATGCTGGGGAAGAAGCCGATGTCACTAGCGCAGTCCACAGCCAGCGCCGCTCCACTTACGAAGACATCCTGGGCCCCGCCGGTCATACGATTAGCGTGGCAGACAATCGAATTGTCCGGATACTCGGTGACCCTCATGCCGACCGCCGAGAAGGATCCAAGCATGTCGACGGTCCGCTGTAGGTCAGGATAGGCGATATCCCTTATGTCATCATCGAGGAAGAAGACTCGCTGCCAGCCAAGCATCCTGGCTAGAACCAGTCCAACGTTCCGCTTCATGCTGAGGTCGATGAGGTAGCCACACTCCGGAGGCAACTGATCCTTGATGTCATGCAATCTGCCGAAGTCGAACAGCGGGTGCGAATATCCCAATGGGAGGTCAATGACTATGGCATCGTTGAACGAGCGGGCGGCAAGGTATTCCTTTACATCCACACCATGGAGTTGCTGACTGCACAAGATGACCAGCGAGCATCGCGCTGCTCGGGCCAGCGTGACCGCGTGGTCGAGATAAGCCGCCGGTCGGGTTCCCGGAACGATGATCGCGTCCAGGCCCAGCCTGCCGGTCGGGGGACTTTCTCCTGGTTCGCACTGTCCGGCGAGCTCGCGGTGTGTGTCGTGCTGTCTGACGCCTGCTTCGTATCGGTTCATCAGTATGACCGCCCGTTGGCTGGGTACCGGGCGAGACCCGCGCTGCTCATCCGATGTCCTGTGCCCACTTGTAGAGGACCACGTCAGGGCTGTTGAAGTCCGGCGTCATCGCCTTGTTCTTAATGACCTTGACTGACATCAGTATGGCGAACGACCGGGCATCCCCGAAGTTAGCTGAAATGTATCTTTCGTTACTATCGCGCAACTCTTTATCCGTAAGGCAACGTACGGCGCCGTAGACACCCCGGCTGTGGATGCCGTTGCATATCGTCAGCGTACGGCTGAAGTTCAGCGGGTTCGGTACCCGGGCAAGCAGGCCGACGTCCTCGGTCAGGATCTTCTTGTCCGGGTCCATCCATTGGGGCCAGAACTCATGCTCTTCACCACCTTGCTCGGCGACGAAGACTTCCCCCGACTCCAGGCCTCGATCGACCTGCTTCACCGGCAGCTTAGCCATTGCGGACAGCCTCTCGGTGATCACGTTCCAGACCACGCCGCCGAGAAGTACGAGGTGGCCGGTAAGGTCATCGCGCTCCACCTCGTCAGGGGTCTTGAAGTGGACGGTCGCCGCAGGGTTTTCGGAACGTATATGTCCGAACAACTCGACTAGGGCGTCGATGTCGGCGTACGTCTGAAGTTCCGTGTAATTAGGGTTTTGCGGATCTCCGAAGGTTCCGATCACATCATCCGGGAGCAGAGCGCAAACAAAAGTCACCCGGCCACCGTCGCGGAAAAGCCAGGACCGGCTGAATACCTGCGCTTCCTCGGGTGAGTCTCCGCTGACCGCGCTCCTGAGCCGCATGAGCTCAGCCTCAAGTCGGTCGTACGCCTTCCGCTCATCCGGGCTAAGGTCGTTAAGCGCGAACAGCCTGGGCTTTCCTTGGAAAGACCGAGGCGTGGCGAAAAACCGTGCATAAGCATGTATCCGCTCTACGGGGGGAAGCTTGGGTGACTTGAGGCTTTCCCACGATGACACAGTGGCGGATGCCAGGCTTTCTTCGTCACTGAAGGCCCTTGCCAGCTTGTCTTGAGTCAGCCGTGGCCATTGCTGCCTGAGTTGCCTCAGTCGTGAGGCAAGCTGCAGGGCTGCGGGAGGCGCAGGTTGCATGGGTGGTCTCACCCCCGGGTAAGCATGCCTGACTGTGCCGACGGACACGCCGCGACACGCCAGCAATCTGGCGACTGTATCACCCTGGCTATTTACGCCAAAGGCGAACTGGATGTATTGTAGGTGAGGAGTGAAGGTTGTACAAGAGTAGAGTCTACCTAAGTTTGGTAGACATCAGTAGAGCTTGGACAATGGAGTCTGTACGGCTCGAATCCTTAGCCCGGTACTCGGCTGGGAGGCGAAATTGCCCAGTCCCTCAATGCCTGACGACAGTCGGTCAGACTACCTCGAACGGCTGGCGGTGATCCGGGAAGATCCCCAGGTCAAGAGCCTTGCCCATCGGCGGGCGGAAGATCCCGAACTTGCGAAAGACGCACTTCAAGAGGCGTACTACGCGATGGCCAAGATGGACCCGGAGCAGATCGAAGACCTGAGGAGGTACTTCTGCACGGTAGTGACCCACACCGCGTACCGGCTGCGCGGCCAACTGAGAGCGGCCGTGGTCGACGATCCAGCGGGTCTGGTTGATGCTTCCGGACGCAAGCTTGGCGGCGAGTCGCTCCCGCCGACGTTCGACGAGGCGGTGCATACGAGCATGATGGGCGACAACTGGCGCGAATGCCTCGCCATGAACCAGGTGGCTCTAACTGGCAATGTGCCAGGCCGGTCGCCTGACCCTGACAAGTACCGCAACGTCATCGCCATAGTGTCGAAGGAAATGCTGAACGCAATCCTCACAGGAGACTTCAGGGAAGTAGACCTCAACTTGGCCTTGCGCGCCGCGTATCCCGAATGGTTCGCCGAGCGGCGCGTCGGGGTCAGCAATATCCACCAGCGCTTCGCCCGGGCTCGTGCCGACATGCGCGACCTGCTCAAGTCCGTGATTAGCCTCGAGGAACTCCGCTCCTGATCCACTGTCAGGTTGGTGGTACGGCTGCCTCCTCTTTGTCAGATACAACCTTGAGGAGGGGCTCCAATGGTCGTCGACCCGTCTATCGAACTCGCAGAACCTGGGTCAGGAAACGCTCGGGATAACAGGCACGCCGACCCGATCCTCCAGACCGAAGCCAACGCAGCGCTTGAGCGCTGGCTCCAAGACCACTCTGAGATAGAGGCAGAGCTCAAGGACACGGTCCGCGCTCACATTCACTTCCAGGAACTCGAAGCGCGGACGCGGGAAGCCGAGCGGGCGCTGCAGACCGCTGAGCAGCGCTATGCCACCCTGCTGACCAGGCACGACGTAGCAGGCCGTCGGATTTTCGGATGGACCGTCGGCCTGGCCTTGGTCGTAGCGCTCGTCGTCTTGGACGCGATTCCGCTTAACTGGGCCGCCCAAGCGTTTGGCCTGGACTCTAGCGGTACCTGGCTGGTTACCTGCATCCTCGTCGTCGCGTCAGTTGGCGCCATGGTTGGTTTCGAGCTCACCAGCGGGAACTCGCGCCAGCGCGGTCTGCTCGCCGCCGTCGTCGGGGTCGCCTACCTCGTGCTGCTAGGGCTACGTACCCAGTTCCTGACCACGGTGGCGGGCGAGTCCACGCCCGTCGCGCTGCTCCAGTCCGCCATGCTGACCGTGATCTCCGCGGGGCTAGTGCTCTGCGGATCGGTAGTGCTGGCTCGAACTCGGTCGTTCACACTGTCACACTCGCTCGGGATCGTCCGGCGGGCGCGACGGAATGCGGCCGCCGCGCGGATCGCGCAGGGCCTGGCGAGCCAGAAGCTGCAGCGGCACATCGGGGCGCTCTGGCAGATGCTGCTGCCCTGGGCGCTCGGCACGGCCGCGCCGGCCGGCGTCGACCGCGCGAAGTGGGCAGTTGCCCTCAGGCAGTCTGTCCGTCAGCTGTTCCCGGTGTCGTGACTAGCGGTACTTCCCGCACCTGCCGCAGACCACAACGCCGTCGGTCGACACAGGACATCGAGACCATTATGAGCTGGCCAAAAACCCTTCGCCGGTGTGAAGTTGTAGTCATGCGTGACCTCACGCCGAGCTATGTGCCTGAGACCGGCGAGGTGATCCTGGATGGTCCGCCAGCCGGCCCAGCCGGCGAGGCCGGGCTCGTTCCTGTCGCAGGCATGGAGCTGGCCTTCGACCGGGCCGATGGCCATCTGGTCCGGGCGATCGTAGACCCTACCTCCGCGCCCGCCATGGAACTGGTCGCAAAGCTGTTTGGCAGGCATGCCGCAGGAGCTCTGCGTGACCTTGCGAGGCAAGCCGACGGTGCACGACCGCACGCCATATCGCCAGCAGCCGGGCTCAGCGCGGCACTGTCGAGCTTGGCCCGCCTCGATGCCGCACGGGTTACCAGCCCGGTGCCAGCCAGTTCACCGTGGTGGGCGGCCGAGGCCGCGGTCTTGGCGGAACAGGCCGGCCTCCGCTCCCGGACGCTCGCGGAGGCAGGCCGGGCGAGTTACACCCAGCGCGGCGGCCGGTCGCCCAAGTTCCGCCAGTCAGGAATGGACGTGGCTGCCGAGGTTGCGAGCCTGCAGAAGAGCCTGCCCGGCCTGCACTGGGTCCTCGATCCTGGTCTTGCCCCGCCGGAGGTGTTCCGGCCTGGGCTAACGCCGTACTCGGACCTGCGCGTTCACCGTGACGTCGGCAGCGATTGCGTGACCGTGCAGGCCACGCTGGCACCAGGCGCTGACCGTCAGGCTGCAGGCCGCTGGCATGTTAGGCTCGTCGACCCGGAGCGCCCGTCGCACTGGCGCGTGCTGGCTGAAGCGGAATTCAAGGTAGCTGGCGCTCGGCTTCTGGCGGAGCTCCTCTCACCTGGCGGTTCCGAGGAGACATGGATCGAGGTCGTCGACGACCTCGAGCGACCGGTTCGCAGCGCCAAGGCGCACAGAATCCAGCGGGCGCTGCGGTGGGCGGATGCCGCGCTGCGTGCGGAGCGTGCGCCCGAGGGGATCGCACCACGGTCGACCCCAGCAGACTGGGCGGCGCTCAGCAAGGTCGCCTGGGAGCGCTGTCGTCTCGACTGGGAGGCAGCCGGCGACTACGGCCGCGCCGCGGCCGTGCTGGTCTCCCGGATGCCAGTGCCAGGGCCGGTGTACCTTGCCGAGATCCTGGGCGAGTGACATCAGGACGGCCGCTCGACGACGACTGTCACCCGGCGGTTGGCGCCCGAGCTGCCCGCGGCGATAAGGTCGCTGGCGCCGTGTCCAGCGATGATCAGCGCGGACGGCGGTATGCCGTGTGACTCGAAGAAAGAAGCAACCACAGCCGCACGGTCGTAGGACAACGTGTAGTTCGTAAGGGCCGTTCCTGGTGTCGACGCGAAGCCGTTGATCACCGCAGTGACACCAGCCTCGCGCAGCTGTGGCAGGAGCGCGGTTAGCTGGGCGACCGCACTCGGGCTCAGGGCCGCGCTGTCGTTGGCGAACAGCACAGGCGCTGGCGCGGACTCGTGAATCCCTCCTTGACCGAGGCCCGCGGAGACCAGCGCGGCGAGTTGCGGGCCGGTCACTTCGGGGCCGATCACCGAGGCCTGCGCCGCGCCGGCCGCCAGCAGGTTCACTTGAGCTGCGCTGGCCGCCGCCACGCTCGGCAGAGACCTAGTGATCACGACGACCGTGTCCCCGGAAAGCTCACCCGTCGGCGGCTGGCTGGCCAGGTCGTCGGTGTAGAGCACGACCACACGCCGGCTGCCGAAAACATTGCCGTGCTCCTCAGCAAGGCCGGCCAGGGCACTGGCGGCAGCCGCGCTCTCCGCGACCAGGCTTGCCGCTGGACCAGCGGGGCCAGCCAGCTGGCCGATCTTGACTGGGAGGTTAAGGCCGCGCAGCCACGCCATTTGTGAGTCGCGCACCTGAGTGGCCTCGGCATTTCTGCCCGCAGTGACCTCCCCGCGCCAGTGCTTGAGCCGGTTGGCGTACTGCGCCGCTTGGTAGGAGGTCTGGCCACCGCGCGGCGCGGTCGGCTTCCCCGGTACCATCACCGTCGCCGGCGGGGGAGACGCTGAGCTGAGGATGATCTTCGGCGGCGCTCCCGCCTGCAGCACGGTGAGCTCTTCGCTGGAGCGGACCGTGGCGTTCACCAGACCGGAAATGGCAGGCCCGGAAGCCGCGCTGTCAAGCACCGCGACCAGTGCCGAAGGTGGCGTGTCCTGGCTGATCAAAACCGATGGTCCGGCCGCGGGGGCTGTCGCAGTGCCTGGCGCGCCCAGCAGGCCGCAGCCGGCCAGTGTGAAGGCCAGGCCAGTGGTGCCGACGCGCTGGATGATCTTCCGCACTTCTTTCGTCCTCCCCGTCTGATCCCGGTCCGGGGGTGCAGGACGTCCACCCCCGTCAAAAGTCAAGAGGACTGGCAACGGCGTGCCTGACACGAATGTCAGTCGGCCCGGCCCGGCCCCTCTTCTCTGGTGAGGCCGTGAGGAAGGAGCAGAAGCGCCGTGCTTCCTGGTCACATGCGAGCGCCGGCACAGATCATCGGCGAATTGCTTACCGGGCATCCGGAGGCAGTTAGCCTGCAAGCCGAAGCTAGCCATTGCCGGGCTCTGGCACGCAGTTCCGCGGCGTGCGCCAGCCAGGCGTTCGACGTCGAGCAGGCAGCCCGTCTCGGCTACGAGGAACTACGGCACCGGCTTGATCCCCGTCGCGTTCGCACCATTGGCCTCGCCGCGGGACTGCTCACCCTGACCCTCGTGGGGGCGGGGCTGACACTGCTCAACGCCATCGAGCTGAGCGTGGTGCTTGGCCCGGTCAGATCGGTATTGGCCGCGCTCGCGGCAGCGGGGGTGTGGCTCGCCGGTTCCTGGGTTGCCGCGATGGCCACCCGGGAGCGCCGGCGGGGGGTGTGCCTCGCGGCTGGCACCGGGGGCGTCCTACTCGGATTGCTACTGGCCGCGCTGCGCGGCTTCGGTCATCAGAACGTCCTGGTCGGCACTCTGGTCAGCGTGCTCATTCTCGGCCTAGCGAGCGCCGCCGCCGTGCTTATAGCCCGGATGGAGTCCTCATCGCTGTTCGCGGCCCGATGGCGCTGGCAACGGGCCCGGGCCGCCCATCGGGCCGCAGCCCGGATCGAGCAGGGCGATCTCGAAGCGGCGACGGTGGCTACCGAATCCTGGCTTGGCCTAGTGCGGACCCGGGCGAGCGTGCTCGCTGGTGATGAGCGGCTCGTCCAGGAAACCGTGGCCCTAGCC
>Ga0070698_100001715_pt1 | contig 24429 bp, 21 predicted proteins | sample KBSK1502metaG_FD_65477 | JGI IMG/M metagenome (GOLD analysis project Ga0070698, IMG submission 65477) | Corn, switchgrass and miscanthus rhizosphere microbial communities from Kellogg Biological Station, Michigan, USA - KBS K1-50-2 metaG | ecosystem: Host-associated > Plants > Roots >... | reverse complement strand
GGTCGCGCCTTCCACTCGAAGTACTCCCACACGCCACCGCCGATCGCCGCGAGGCCACCGAGGACGAACAGCACGTTTGCGACCGTCGCGTATTGTTCGGCGCCGCGCTGGAGCTCGACCGCATCGCGCTGAACGGCCGCCGCGACTGCATCGTCGTGCTTTGCCGACGCGAGGATGCCGAACACGATGCCGGTGCCGAGGATCGCGCCGCCGGCTCCCATCGTCGCCCACGGGCCGTAGATCTGAAGCGGTGTGCGATCGTCGACGGCGGCGGCGCGCCGCCTGTCTTCTTCCTCGCGTCGCCGTCGGTCTTCCTCCGCTTTGCGGCGGTCTTCTTCTTCGCGGCGCCGGCGCTCCTCTTCCTCGGTGCTCTGCGCATCGAGTTGCGCCTTGAGCGTCGCGACGCGCCTCTCGATCGCACCCCGATCCGAGATTTCCTTGGCTGTTTTGAGGTACCGCTCGTAGGACTCGACCGCGCCCTTCATGTCGCCGAGCCCTTCCTGCGCCCGGCCGAGGTTGTAGAGCAAGATCGGTTCGGGATAGAGCCGATACGCTTTACGCAAGAGGTCGACGGCTGTCTCGAACTTGCCCGACTTGTAGGCCTTGTCGCTGTCTTCGAAGAGCTTGAACGCTTTTTCGCGATTGTCGGCGACAGCCAGCGTCTGCCACGCGAGCAGCACTACAACGAAAACAAAGAAACCCCGCAACATCGCTGGCGTATACTCGACGTTAACATGGCCGGGCCCCAGGCCAGAGCCGCACCGCTTCCACCGAAGATCGGTCGCCACTCCGTGGTCGGATACATCGCGACCGGCGGCATGGCGGAGCTATTTCTCGGCAAGGAGCCCACCGGGCGGCCCGTCGTGATCAAGCGCATCCTGCCGCATCTCGCGCGGCAGACGAGCTTCGTCTCGATGTTCATCGATGAAGCGCGTATCGGCTCGCGCGCGAAGCATCCAAATCTTGTCGAGGTCTACGAGCTCGGTCAGGTCGGGACGGACCTGTTCCTCGTCATGGAGTACCTCGTCGGCGAAAACCTCGCCGGCATCGTGCGCCGCCTGACGAAGCGCAAAGAGCGCATGTCCTATGGCCTGTGCGCATGGATCATCGCCGAAGTCTGCGACGGCCTGCACTACGCGCACGAGCTGCGCGACGACGCGAAGGTGCCGCTCGAGCTCGTCCATCGAGATGTCTCACCGCAAAACGTGTTCGTCACGTATGGCGGCGACGTCAAGCTGCTCGATTTCGGCGTCGCCACCGCAGCGCACCGGCTCACGCAGACGGCGAGCGGCGAGGTCAAAGGCAAATACGCGTACATGTCACCGGAGCAATGTCGCGGCGAGCCGCTCGATCGGCGCTCCGACATCTTTTCGCTCGGCACGGTTCTCTACGAGCTCACGACGCTGCGGCGTTTGTTCAAGCGCTCGAACGAGCTGCAGGTAATGAAGGCGATCACGGAGGAGCCGATTCCGCGCCCGACGCGCGAACAGGCCGACTACCCGATGTGCCTCGAAGAGATCTGCGTTCGCGCGCTCGCGCGTGACCCCGATCATCGCTACGCGACCGCTGCGGAGATGCGCGAGGATCTGTTGAAAGCGATCCACACGCTCGGCATCGAGGGCGATCCGCATGAAGCGATCGCATCGAAGTTCGCGCGCGTGTTCAGCGATCGCATGAGCCAAAAGCGCGAGCTGATCGATCGCGTGCGCGTCGGTGCCGATCTCACCGATTTGCTCGTGCCCGAAGTCGACGAGCAGGTCGACGTTCCGATCGTCAGTCAGGTCCAAGCCACCGCGCTCTCGCAGGTGCGCGCGCTGACCGATCCGACCGTTGTCACGTCGCACAGACGCCGCAATCTGATTTTCCTCGCTGCATTTCTCGTCGCGATCCTGTCAGGCGCCGGCGTTGGCGCGTATCTGCGGTTGCGCACGAAGGCCGCGGCCGCGGAGCACAAGCCAACCCTCGCCGTGCTGCCGACGCCATCAGAGCCCGACGTGCACGTCGAGGAAGTCGAGCGGGTCAAGCCGCCGCCGAGCTACGACGATTTCATCGTGATCAGCGTCGATACCGAACCCGATGGCGTCAACGTGAAGATCGATGGCGAGGACCGCGGTCCGACGCCGCTCGACGTGCGCATCAAGAAAGGCACAACGCCGCTCACGATCGAGCTCGCGCACAGCGGCGTCGATTCGACATCGCTCGATGTCGTGCCCGATCGCGACCAACGGCTCTACTTCGCGCTGGTGAAGCGGCAGAAGAAGATCGTGCCGCTCAAGCGGCCGCCGAAAAAGCGCCCGCCGAGCTTCCGCCGGTTCGACTAAGCTTTGCCGACGCGATCGGCGAACGCGACGATCGCGGTGACGAGCGCCTCGAAATCGTGATCCATCGTCGCGACGTGGTACGAGCGCTCGAGCAGGAGCTCGGTCGCATCCTTGCCGCTGAGCATGCGCAACAGCGCGCGCGAGTTCTCCGGCGGCACGCTGTGATCTTGCGGCGAATACGCGACGAGCACGGGCACCTTGAAGCTCGCGAGCTGGGCGCGGATGCGCGGCAGCTCCTTGATCACGCTGAGCGCCGGCTTGAGCGGCACCTTCGCGTAGGCCTGCTCGTTGCCGCCCTTCGCGATGTCGTTCTCGACGAGACCGGCGAGCTTGGCCGGCAGCGCAGGCACGATGCGCGCGACGAGCGGTGCGAGCTTGGCGACGAATCCTTCGCGGTCGAGCAGCGCGCCGTTGATCCATACGCAGCCGACGACTGCGTCGGCTCGCGCGCCGGCGAGGTCGAGCGCGATCGTCGCGCCGAGGCTGAGGCCCGCAACGATCACGCGCTTGCCGGCTTTGCGCAGGTTGTCGATCGCGCGCTCGACTTCGCCGCGCCAATCGGAGTAGCTCGTCGTCGCCATGTCCTTCCAATGCGTGCCGTGACCGGGCCAGCGCACGAGCTCGACGCAGAACCCTTGTGTCGCGAGCGCTTCGCCGAGCGCACGCATCGAGACCGGGTTGCCGGTGAAGCCATGCGAGAGCACGATGCCGATCGCGGCGCGCTCGCCGTGACCGGGCGCGCTGAACGGCTCCGCGCCGGCGATGATCGGATAGGTCGTCATGCTCGCTTCTTCTTCTTGTGAGCCTCGCGATACGCCGCGACGTACTTCTTGACGGGAACCTTCGCGATCAGCTGACCGATCACGTCGAGCGGCAGCGCATCGAGTGATTTGAACCGCAGGCAGCCCTTGCCCATGTCGAGCTTCTTGCCGGATTTCTTGTACGCGGCCTCGAACCACTCGCGCAGATCCTTGTCGCCGTACACGGTCATCAGGTGCAGCACCATGTAGTTCTTCTGCGAACCGAGGCCGGCGACGCAGAGCGGCTGTTTGTTGTAGACCTCGCTCGCGGGCAGTACCGACTCGGGTACGCCCCACGCGATCATTCCGTATTGCAGCCGCTCTTCGTACCCCTTCGGCAGCTTCTTGTTGATCGCGGCGCGCACGCGCGACATCGCGGCGCGGCGATCCGCAGGCAGGCTCGCGAGATATTCGGCGATCGTCTCCATCAGTCCTCGTCGAGGTGGCCGGTGAGCTTGAGCTTGTTCTTCGCCGCTTTTGCCAGCTTGCTACGCGGCCGCTCGTCGATGATGCCCTGCAACAGCTCGGCACCGAGCTCTTCGTTCGAGGCATCTCCCGATTCGATGAGCCTGAAGCCGAGCGCATAGAGCTGCTCGTCGGTGACATCATCGTTCTTCGCGAGGTTCTTCGCGACGGGATAGCCCTTCGCGGCGAGGCGCGCGAACTGCTCGAAGACCGGATCGTTCGCGCTCATCGAGCGCAGCACGCCTTCGCCCGCGGCCTCGAGTGAGAGCTGCGCGAGGAAGAAGCGCTGGTCGTCATCGATCGCGGCGTCGAGATCCGCGCGCGAACGCAGCAGCGGCTTGAGCGAGCCAAACGCTTCGACGGGCTTGCCGGCCTTGCGCAAGCGCTTCGCGCGCTCGAACAGGAGCTCGACGTGCTTGCTCGGCGCCACATCGGCGATGAGCTCGGCGAGCACGCGCTCGAGGACGAGCTGATCGGCCGTCGCTTTGCCTTTTAGGTGCTTGTCCATGAGCTCGCGCACGCGCTCGACAAGCTCCTCGATCGCCTGATTCGAGATGTGACCGCGATGCGCGCGCAGCACGCCGGCGTAGCGCCGTGCGATTTGCTCGTCGGCGGTCGCGAGCAGTGCGCGCGTCACCGGCAGCACCGACTCGGGTGCTTTCGCAAGCCCGCGTCCTGCAGCATCACGCGCTGTCGGATCGTCGCCGCCGAGCGCCTCGACGAGCGCTTTGACGGCAGATGCACCGCCGCCGGCCGGCAAGCGCTCCATCGCAAGCTTTTGCGCGGCGACGTTCTTCGACTTCGCGAGCGCCGCGAATTGCTTCGCGAGCGACTCGGGAATCCGCGCGCCGCGCAGCGTATCGACCGACGATTGCGCGACCGCGAGGTCCTCGCCATTGGCGTAGTCGATCAGCATCTCGATCACCTTCTCGGTGCCCTTCGCTTCGCTGCTCGCGACGATGCGGCGCAGCCCGGCGATCGCAGCGAGCCGGATCGGCCGAGGCTCGTCGGCATCGGCGTACTTGAGGAGCAGCGATTGCGTCGACGGCCTCGCGAGGTACCCGATCAGGCGCAACAGCGAGCCGAGCATCGCGACGCCCTGCGCAACCTCCGGATCGCGCAACGGGTCGTGGCCGTTCGTGCCATTGACGCCGTTTGACTTCTTCTTCGGTTTCTTCTTTGCCCACACTTTGTGGAGCTCTTTGGCCGCCTCGTTCGCGCGCGCGATCGCGCTTTTCTCGACGACGTTTGCGAGCTTCTCGTTGCCGGTATCGAGCTCGGCGCGAACGAGCTGGAGCGCCTGCTCGCCAAACTCGGGATCCGAGAGCTGATCGAGCACGGCTTCGATCGCGCCGGTCGTGCCGCGCTTGAGCAGCAATTGCGCCATCACGCGACGCGCGCCGACCGAGCCGGCGCGAATCTCCTTGCGCAGCGTCGATTCCGCCTCCGCGCCCTGCTGCGCGAGCAGCGTCGCGGCGCGTGTCGCGAGCGTTTCATCGTCGCCACGCAAGAGCGGCACGAGCTTTGGCGCGATGCCGCCCGCGCTCATATCCGCGAGACCATCGAGCGCGATCCGCCGCACCGTCGGATCTGGATCCATCAGACGCGCGGTCAGCGCCACTTGCACCGATTTATCCGTCTTGCCGACTGCGGCGAGCACGGTCGCGGCCGCCGCCCGCAGATCGACGCGCTCCGAGTCGAGCAAATCGATGATCGCTCCGCCTAGGTTCTTCGCCATTTCTGTCTCCGGCGCGAAAGGCAACCATGGCGCTCAGGCGTTGTAAAGCCCGACGGTCCAGCACACCAGCCCGACGACGATCATCGACCCGGCGACGAGGGCGGGGCGCCTGGCCAGGGCCCCTCCCGACGTGATTCCCCAGCGCGCGAGCGCGAGCACACCGGCGAGCCACACGATGAGGCCGAGCGCCGCGAGTGCGATCGCGGTTTGGCTCGGCCGGCTATCGCGCGCGAGCCGCCCTCGGTACCACTCTTCGCGCGCGCCGGTCGTGTCGCCGGCGGGCCCGGCATCCGGAACACGCGCCGACAGCTCGGCGATGGCGCGATTCGCAGCTGCGAGATCGTCGGCGTGCGGCGTCCACAGCGAGCGCGTCGCCAGCGATGCGCTGCGAATGCTCCGCCATGCCGAGAGCGCGACGCCACTCTGTTGCGACTTCGTGAGCGCGCGCAACTGGTCGTACGCATCGTCGACGTGCGGCGCGAACGGCAGATACCAGCGCGCGCTTGCCTCGAACGAGCGAATCGCGGCCTGCGGATCTTTGCGCGCGAGTGCGGCTTCGCCATCGGCGAGTGCCGACCGTCCTTCGAACACGACGCGGATCGCGAGCGCACCGAGCCCGGTGACGACGATCGCGGCGATGATGAGGGCACGGCGCACGCCGGCATCATATGATGATCGGATGGCCGGCAAGCCAGATGAGGGGCAGGACGTTGCGATTGCCAACACCGTCGCGCCGGATGCCGGCGTTGCCGAAACCGCCGCATCGACGCCGAGCATCGCGAGCGACGCGACGCTCGCCAGCGGCGACGGCCAGGTTGTGGGCCCCGATCGCGAGCTCCCCGATGTCAAAGACGACCGCTACCAACTCGGCAACGAGGTCGGCCGCGGTGGCCTCGGCCGCGTGCTCAAGGCGCGCGACGACGTGCTCGATCGCCCCGTCGCGGTCAAAGAGCTGCTGACGACCGATCCGGGCTCGCACCGCCGCTTCGTACGCGAAGCGCTGATCACCGCGCGCCTGCAGCATCCATCAATCATTCCTGTCTACGACGCCGGCCGGCGCAACGGGCGCTCGCCGTTTTACGCGATGAAGCTCGTCGGCGGTCGACCTCTCGATCGTGCGATCAGCGAGGCGAAGACGCTCGCGGAGCGGCTCGCACTGCTGCCGCAGGTGCTCGCAGTCGCCGATGCGATCGCGTACGCGCACAGCCAACGCATCATTCATCGCGATCTCAAGCCTGCGAACGTGCTCGTCGGCGAGTTCGGCGAGACGATCGTGATCGATTGGGGCCTCGCGAAGGATCTATCGGTCGACGATCGCGAGGCGCGCAGTGCGGGGCCCTTTCGCAGCGTTTCGACGGAGCACACCGTCGAAGGCTCGGTGCTCGGCACGCCGGGCTACATGGCCCCCGAGCAAGCGGCCGGTGAAGACGTCGATGAACGAGCCGACGTCTATGCGCTCGGCGCGATTCTCTATCACGTCGTCTCGGGCAAGATGCCGCACGAAGGCACGACGATCGACGAGGTGATCGAGAAGGTCATCAAGGGCGAGGTCAAGCCGCTCCGGCAGCGCGTGAAAGAGGTGCCGTCGGATCTCGCGGCGATCGTCGACAAAGCGATGGCAACGGATCCGGCAGCGCGATACCCGACGGCGCGCGAGCTCGCCGAAGACTTGCGTCGATTCCAGACGGGCCAGCTCGTCGGCGCACGCCGCTACTCGATCGTGCAGCGCCTCGTTCGCTGGATCGCGCGGCATCGCGCGATCGCGGCGGTCAGCGCCGTCGCGACGATCGTGCTCGCCGTATTCGCGGCGTGGAGCATCAATCGGATCTCCAAGGAGCGCGACGAAGCGATCGTCAACGCGAACCGCGCGATCATCAATCAAGCGCGCGCGCTCGTAGAGCAGGATCCGCCGGCGGCACTCGCGTGGTTGCGCCAGCTGTCGCTCGATGGCCCGGGCTGGGATTCCGCGCGGACGATCGCGGCTGGCGCGCTCGCGCACCCGCGATTGGATTTGTTGCTTCACGGCGCGTTATCGGCATCGCCGACAGCCGACGGCCGCTACGCCGTCGGAGTCAGCACCAGCGGTGTATGGATCGGTGACCTCACATCGGGCACGCAGATGGTGGTGCCCTACGCGTGGACCGAGCAACCCGCGCTCGAGCTCTGCGACGACAGCCGGCACGCGTTCGTGCGGACGACGGATGCGGATGACTCCGATGTGCTGGAGGCCGATCTGGTCGCGAAAAAGCTCACCCAGACTAAGCAGGAATGGCAGAAAGCGCTCCGATCGTGCCAGCGTGGGCAGCGGTTATCGATCGGCGGTCGCGAGCATGGGCCGGGCGTGCGCATGCTGGACCCTGCGAGCGATGACGACAATCTGATCTTCGTGCACAGCATGGAAGCTGGCTGGCTTGCCGCCGACGGTGCGCATGTGGTCACGCTCGACATGAATGGCTCGCTGTTGCGCTTCGATGTGAAGACCAAACAACACCAGGATCTCGAGAGCGCGATCGACCTCACGCCACCGCAGGGCATGAACGCGCAAGACATGAAACCTGACGCCGTCATCTCCGACGATGGCGCGGTGATCGTCATCGTCGTGTTTACGCGTGCGACGTATTGCGACATCCCAGGACGCTATTGCACGCCGATCAGCGGCGAGATCGATCGCAACATCAGATCGATCGCCGTCGCGCCGGATGGTTCCTGGGCGATGGGACGTACGCGCGAGCGGAGCTGGCGATTGTCGCGGAAGATCGCGTGGCCAGACAGCGGGACCGTGCCGCCTGGCGATCTGTCGGTATCACACGATGGCGCATGGGTGCTCGGTGTCTTCGAAGGCAAGGCGACGCTGCTTGAAGTCGCCGCCGGCACGCTGCATCGCGTGCACACGCCATCGCGCATGAAGAGCGCGAGCTTTCTCGCTGACAGTCGGCTGCTCACAGTCGGCCAAGACGCGAGCGTTCGCGTGTGGACGCCGAAGAAGACGGGGGCGCCGCATGAGCTCATCAACTTTCGCTGGGCCAAGTACTCGCCGGCGACGCGGTGGCTGTTGATCGAGGACGGCGATCGCATGCTGCGGCGTCCGCGCGAAAGCCAGCGATTCGAGCAGCTGACGTACGAGGGGCGCGAGAATCCGGCCTTCGAGGTCGGCGATAACGGCGACGTCGCGAAGCTCACCCGCAAGGGCGAGCTCTCGTTGTGGAAGCGCGGTGGCCACGAATGGGCAGCGCTCGGCTCTCACGCGGGCGGCGTCGACGTCGCGATGAACATGCTCGCGAACGGGACGCTGATCACGTACTCCGGCGCATCGCTCGCGATCTGGGAACGTTCACCGCCACGTTACATCGCGATCCCCGACGGCAGCGCTTCGGCGCAGCGACTCCACATGGACGTCGACGAACGCGGTGAGCGGGCGCTGATCGCGTGCGGTGCGGAGGGCTATTGCGTCGTCGAGCTACGCTCGGGCAAGGTCGACCGACTGCCGCAATCGCGAGGCCGCGCCGCGATGTCGCGCGACGGCCGCGTCGCGATCACCGGCGGCTCCGGCAAAACGCATCTCGTCTGGGATCTCGCGGCGAGGCGCGTGCGCCGAAGCTTGCCGGCGGCAGACATTGCGCGCGGCGTACTCGGCATGTCCCACGATGGACGGCACGCGATGATCCTCAGCGAGGCTGGAGTGGATCTCGTCGACCTCGAGCGCGGCACGCATACGCCGCTGCGCAGCGCGTCGCGACCGATGGCCGCGTGGTTTTCGCCCGACGGTCGCTCGGTGCTCGATACGACGCCGATGCTGTGGGACGTCGCATCCGGCGAGGGCCGACCGGTGCTTGAAGGTTTCGACATCGGTGGCTTCGACATCACCAATGACGCGGTGATCGCGGTCTCGCGTCAGGGAATCATCACCATTGCGGATGACTTGCCGCGCGAGCCAGCGGCGCTCGCGAAAAAGCTCGCCGCGATGCCGTATCGGCTCGACGACAAAGATCGCCTGACGATCGCGCGTTAGGCGAAGTCGCGGCGTTGGAAGAACACGCAGGCGAGCGCGAGCAAGAACGCGATGTAACCGACGCCGTGCAGCCCGGCCATGCCGACGTAGCCCCAATCGACGAAGTCGCCGTGCACGCTCATCGCCGTGCCGTTGACGACGCGACCCGACGGCGAGAACAGGTGGAGGTCGGGCACGATGAACAGCACGGCGCCGGCGATCGCGCGCATCACCGACGAGCCGGCTTGGGCAGCGAGCTCGATATCCGGCGTGAGCCGGCCGATCACCCAGATCGCGAGCGCGAAGATGCCCGAGAGAAACGGTGTCGAGAACGACGAGAAGAAGATCGCGATCGCCGCGACGACGAGGATCTCGAACCACGCGAGCACGATCGCGCGCACGAGCCCACCGAGCACGCCGCCGCCGACGAGCAGCGTGACGCCGCCGAAGATCGCGATTGCGAACGTCAGCACGCACGCCATGCCGAGGTATTTGCCGACGACGAACTCCCAGCGGTCGATCGGCTTGCTCACGATCGCGTGGATCGTGCGACGCTGCACTTCGGTGTAGAGCAAGAACACGCCGAGGAAGATCGCGGTCAGCGAGCCCCACAGCGATGCGCTCGCGAGCCCGACATCGCGCGCGACGCGCTCGGCATCGCGGATCGACATCTCGCCGAGCACGAGCCCGAATAGATCGGAGCCGACGACGAGCACGACGAGGCCCCACAGCACGCGCATGCGGATCGCTTCGAGCATCGTCACGCGCGCGATGGCCCAGATGCGCCCGGTCATATTCCTCCCGGCTCGTGGAAGGTCATACGCGCCCCTCCGTCGCGGCGGGTGAGGCCTCGGCTTCGGCGATCTCGCGCAGGAACAAGTCTTCGAGCGTCTCGTGGCGAGGCGTCACCGCGACGACGCGCGCACCGAGCTCGCGCGCGCGAGCGAGCCACGCATCGACATCGGCATCGGTCGGTAGCGTCAGCGAGAGCTCGTCGCCGGCGCGTCGCACGCGCGTCGCGGTCTTCGTGAGCTCGTCATCGGCGTCGGCGGCGATGCGCACCGTGACATCGATGCCGAGCACGGTGCGCCGGATCAGCTCGGCGGGCGTACCGACGGCTTGCAGCTGACCGCGCGCGATGATCGCGACGCGATCCGCGATCGCTTCGATATCGGTGAGGATGTGCGACGAGAAGAACACGGTCTTGCCGCGCTCGCGCAGCTCGAGAATCAGATCGCGCACGTCTTTGCGACCGATCGGATCGAGACCACTCATCGGCTCGTCGAGGACGACGAGCTCGGGATCATTGATCAGCGCCTGCGCGAGGCCCGCGCGCTGCAGCATGCCCTTGCTGAATTTCTTGAGGCTCTGGGTGCGTGCGCGCGCGAGCCCGACGCGCTCGATGAGCTCGCCTGCGCGCTTCGTTCGTTCGGCGCGCGCGATGCCGAACAACCGACCGCTGAAATCGAGCAGCTGATCGATCGTGAGGTAATCGTAGAAGTAGGGCGTCTCGGGCAGAAACCCGACGCGGGCGCGCGCGGCGCGGCTCGGGATCGTGTGGTCGAAGATCTTCGCCGTGCCGCCCGTGGGCTTGATGAGGCCCATCAGCGTGCGGATCGTCGTCGTCTTGCCGGCGCCGTTCGGGCCCACGAAGCCGAAAATCTCGCCGCGCGAGACGGCAAAGCTCACTCCGCGCAGCGCTTCGATCTTCTTGCGGCGCAGCGGCGTGCGGTAGGTCTTGCGAAGATCGTTGACGTCGATCGCGTTGGCCAAGACCCCCGCACGATAACGCTATTGCTGCTGGTAGATGAAGCTCACGACGCCGCAGACCGTGACAGCACGCGATTGCGCGGCCGGCAGCGGCGGGCACCGCGGATCGCGCGGCTTCTGCTGCGCGGGGGTGAGCTGGTACGGCCGGTACCGCCACTGGCGGAGCGCGGTCGTGATCGCCGCATCCCAGGCCGGGAAGCCCGAGCTTTGCGACAGGCTGAGGCTCTCGACGTTGCCCTTCGGGCCAACGCACACCTTGAAGCCGGCAATGATCTTCGTCTTGCCCGAACGCTGGATCGCGATCTTGTCGACGTCGCTTGGCAGGATCTGCGTCTCGCCCGAGATCCGCATGCCCTTGATCACCGACGGCGGCACGATCAGCGACGATGCCTCGCTGCAGTCGATCTGCTCGGCGCCGGGGCACGCAGGCCCGACGCACGCGCCGGTCGGCGGTCCGTCGCTGCCGGAGCCGACGCCGCAGTCGGGCCCGGTGCACGGCTGGTCATCGGATCCCGAGCCGCTGCGGTTTCCCGGAACCTCCGCGGTGACCGGCGCGGCCGTGCGATCAATCTTTGCGAGCTGGGTCCGCTCTTTGACGATCTTCTTTTGCTTGAGCTTGAACGGCGACTCGGGTGCCGCGGCTGCGCCTCCCGCCGGTGGTGGTGGCGGCGACGGCGCGACCGAGAGCTCGAACCGCCGCTTGCCGGCGTCGAGGCGATCGAGGTGCCAGAAGCCCGCGATAAACAGGCCGATCACGACACCGAGATGGACGACGAGCGAAATACCGATTAACCAGCGACGACGGACAGTGGTAGCCATTTCGGTCGCAACGCAGCAGCGCTCTGCACGATCCCTCGCAAGCGCTGACGCGCGCGGACCGCGCGCCTCGCAGGTGTCGCAGGTGTATCGTCGGCGGGCGTGACCGGTGCGCTGTTCGTCTTTTGCGTGACGTACCTGATCATCGCGAGCCGGCAGCTACACTTTCTCAAGCTCGGTCGGCCCGCGGGTGCGCTCGTCGGTGCGGTTGCGATGGTCGTGATCGGTGGCTTGCCGATGGAGCACGCGCTGCACGCGATCGATCTGCACGTGCTGCTGCTGTTGTTCGGCGTGCTCGTGATCGCGGCATATCTGCAAGACGCGCAGTTCTTCCGGCTCGCCGCATATCTCGTGCTCACGCGCGCGCGGTCGGCGCGTTCGCTGCTCTTCGGGCTCATGTTCGTCGCCGGCGCGCTGTCGGCGTTTCTCGTCAATGACACGGTGTGCGTCGTGCTCACGCCGCTCGTGCTCACCGTCGTGATCGAGGCGCACTTGCCGCCGCTGCCGTATCTGCTCGCGCTCGCGACGGCGACGAACGTCGGCGGCGTCGTCAGCTTCAGCGGCAATCCGCAAAACATGATCATCGGCGCCCACGCGCACGACACGATCGGCTTCGCGCAATACCTCGCCCTCACGTTGCCGCTCGGTGTCGTCTGCCTCGCGGTCAACGCTGCGCTGATCGCGTGGCTCTTTCGTCGCGAGCTGCCGAGCGGCCCGCTCGCCGAGCGCTCGCCGCCGCGGCCTGCCGTCGATAAGGTGCTCGCCGCCAAAGCGCTCGGCGCGCTCGCGCTGTTCGCCGTGCTCGCGATATTCGGCGTCGCGCTCGCCGGCGCCGCGATGTGTGCCGCGGCCGTGCTGATGGTGCTCGCGCGAACCGGCTCGCACAAAGTCCTCGCGCAGGTCGACTGGACGTTGCTCGTGTTCTTCGGCGGCCTGCTCGTCGTCGTCTCCGGCGTGTCACACGCCGGCGTGCTCGAGCGCGTATTCAGCTCGCTCGCACCGATCGTCGCGCGCGGCGACTTCGCTGGCGACCTCGCGTTCATCGCGCTCGTCGTGATCGCGTCGAACATCGTGTCGAACGTGCCGCTCGTGCTCGTAGCCGTTGGCTGGGTGCCGCAGATGCCGGAGCCGACGTGGGGCTACATCATGCTCGCCGTCGCGTCGACGCTCGCCGGCAACCTGACGCTGTTTGGCAGCGTCGCGAACATCATCGTGATGGAGACGGCGGGGCCGCGCGGCGAGATCAGCTTCTGGCGCTTCTTGCGGTTCGGCTTCGTGATCACGACCGTCGATCTCGTGCTCGCGTTCGCGATCCTCGCCGGCGAACGCGCGCTCGGCATCATGGCGGCGCTGGGTTTGTAGTCGGCGCCTCGGCATCCCACGCGAATCGCCAGCGCAGCTCGCCGTTCGTGATGCGCACCGCCTCGGCCTTTGCGAGCGCGGGAAAATCCGGCAGCCCGCTGAGCACGGCCGCGATCGCCGAGACGCCCGGTTCGTGACCGATCAGCACGACGCAGGCATCTTCCGGCAGCGCCTGCACCGCCGCGACGACGGCGCGCTCGGACTCGCCCGGCGCGAGCGCCGGTAGGACTTCGAGCGCGATCTTGCACGACAGCCCGGTCGCGACGAGCTCGGCGGTTTGCACCGCGCGCACGAGTGGGCTCGTCCAGAAGTGCGTCGGCGCGCAGTCGTACCAGCGCAAGCGATCGCCGAGCGCTGCGGCCTGCGCGCGACCGTCGGCCGAGAGATGGCGCATCGGATCGCGTAGCTCGAGCGTCTCGTCGATCGCATCGGCGTGGCGGATCAGGAAGACGTCCACGGATCCAGCGTAGCGTGTACGCTGTCGCGCATGAAGCTCTACGGCACGACTACGTCGCCGTTCGTGCGCCGCGTTCGCGTGGTGGCGGAGGAGGTCGGCGAGCCCGTCGATCGTCTCGACACCGCGACCGACGCCGGGCAAACCGCATTGCGCGCGATCTCGCCGATTCGCAAAGTGCCGGTCGCGCTCGTCGACGGCCGCACGATCTACGACTCGCGCGCGATCATCGACTGGCTGACACTAACTCGCGGGTGGCACGATCTGGCACCGCCGCGCGATCCGTGGCACCAGCTCAATTTGCTAAACGCGATCGACGCCGCGCTCGATTCGGTGATCCAGCTGTTTTACCTGCGCCGCGATGGCGTTGCCGCCGACGGCTCGGTGTACGCCGAGCGGCAGCTCGCACGCGCCGATGCGATCTTCGAATGGCTCGCGACGCAGCTCGTCGACGAGCGCGGCTTCGGGCAAGGCTTCGGGCTCGCCGAGCTCTCATTGATCTCGGCGCTCGACTGGATGGATTTTCGCGCCACGTACCCGACCGACAAGACGCGCTTGCACCTCGTGCGCACGGCGTGGAGCGAACGGCCATCACTCGTGTCGACGCTGCCACGGGCGTGAACGCGCCGTAACACGTTCGCGTTTAAGTGCGGCGAGCACGCGCGCGCTCTCATGGACCGCGCGTTGCAATCGAGCCGCGCATGTTGAAAACGATGCTGCTTGCCGGCGCGCTCGTCGGCTGCACGGCAAAAACGATCAGTCCACCGCTCACGGCGCGCGGTTCGCCAACGCCGCTTCGCACGTTCTCTGGCGTGCGGCTGACATCAGGTGCGTTCCACGATCCTCACCGCGTGATCGGCGTCATTCAGATGACGCAGTCGGGCTTCAAGTGGATGCACGAGATCGAGGTCGTCGACGATGCGAATCCCGCATCGCTGTTGTTCAAGATCGGCAGCTACGCGCACGAGCATGGCGCCGATGGCGTTCAGCACCTCGAGCTGATCGATCTCGATCCGCAAACGCCGGCCGACAAGGTCAGCAAACAGATCGATAGCGCCGTCACGATTCAGCGCGAGTTTTCGCGCGGCAACTACCTCGCCGTCGCCGGCGAGGGCACCGAGACTCGCTGGGAGGTCCGCGGCGAGCTGATCAAATTTGAAGGAGCACAGTAATGCGTTACATTTTTCTCGCCGCACTCGTTACCGCATGCACCGCGCGCAGCGCGTACGTGCAGTCGCCGAAAGTCCAGCAGCGCTACCTCATCACGATGGGCGATACGAGCCGCCCGTATGAATCGCTAGGCTATCTGCAGCTCACGCGCAAAGGCGTCGACCTGTTCGGCTTCATCTCGATCGTCGATGCCGATATCAAGAAGCTCTTCGGCGATGAGCTGATCGGCGAGCTCGAAGCGCGCGGCGCCGACGGCATCATCAACGTGCAGTTCAAGGAGCGGCAGTGGACGACGGTCGAGCGCATCCTGTTCGCGCTGCCGCCGATGTTCTTGGTACCGCTACCGACGCATGCCGAGCTGACGGGCGAGCTAATTCGCTTTACCGACGGGAACCACACCGCGCATGCTGCTACGCTCGAGCAACGGTAACGATGAATTGCTCGAGGTGGGTCGTCGTGCTCGTCGCGTGCGCATCGCCTGCGCGCCATGCCGCAACCCAGCGCGAGACGTGTGACGACGCGGAGCAACAGCGAATCGTGCACCGAACGGAGCAGGGGCAGGTCGTCATCGAGGTGGAAGGCACCTCGCTCTGCCAAGACTCGCATCCAGCGCCACGCGTGACCCAGCTCGCTCAGATTCAACTTCCGGCGTCGCCCTCGAGCTGCCCGATCGGCAAGCTCGCGATGCGATCGTGGGATCGGCGTGAGGTGAAGGAAATCCTGCCGGCGTTCACGGCGACACTGTCGCGCGAAAGCAGCGCCGAGCTGCATGACGCGATGATGCGGTTCGCGCCGATTGTCGAGGCGTTCGTGATCGATTGCCCGTCGAGCGGCAACGCGGACTGGTTGCTGGTGACCCCGCGGTCAGACGCCGGTGAGGCGCGCGCGGAGCTGTTCATCCGAAACGAGCTCGCGGTGGGGCAGCAACATCCCGCGGTGAGGCTGCCCGGTCGCGTGGTTGCGACGCCACCGCCTACGCAGCCGACCCAACGCAAGCAAGGTGATTGCACGGAGGCGATCGAGCAGAAGGGCGAGGGTTTTGTCGGACGCAGGATCTCGACGAGCACGATGGCGGGGCCGAGCCGGCAGAAGACCTACGCGCTCGCCCGTGCCGGCGACAAGGCGACGCTCGTTATCCACGAGAAGTCAGCCAAGAAGCTGGACGCGACGTGGCGATGCGAACAATCGACAATGCTGCAGGGCACGGTCAGCAAGCGCGGCGGTGCGCTGCTACTGCATCTCTCCGATGGCTCCGGCACCTTCGAGCTGACCTGCACGCAGCGGCACCGAACAGTCGCGCCCGCCACCGCGATCCGAGTGTCCGTTCCTTCGACGAACGAGGGTTGTCAGGCGCACCGATGGAAGCCCGCGCCGAATGTCGCCCGCTCCGTGCTGGAATGTACGACCACGCCGGGCGCGTGGTGGTCGGAGGACCCGTTGTTTCTAGCGAACGTCCCCGGCGTCGAGCACGTAACGTTCGATGAGGACGACTGTGGCGATCCCGCGGCGGCGCTGCGTGCGATGCCGTCGGATGGCCGGATCGCGCCTGTTCAGGTATTGCACTAAGCTTCGCGCGTGAAGCGCGGAACTGATATCGAGCACGCGGCCGGCGTATTGCGCGCGGGCGGGCTCGTCGCGTTTCCGACGGAGACCGTGTATGGCCTCGGCGCCGATGCATCGCGCGACGACGCGGCCGCGAAGATCTTTGCTGTGAAGGGCCGACCGCGCGGTCATCCATTGATCGTGCATCTGCCGCCCGAAGCGGTGCTCGATGATTGGGCGATCGATGTGCCGGATGCGGCGCGCCGGCTCGTCGCGGCGGCGTGGCCCGGCCCGCTGACGGTGATCCTCAAGCGCAGCGAGCGCGTCGCAGCGGCGACGACAGGCGGCGCGGCTACGGTCGGCCTGCGCGTGCCGGCGCATCCGCTCGCGCAGGCGCTGCTCCGCGCATTCGGCGGCGGCGTCGCGGCGCCGAGCGCGAATCGCTTCGGCGCGGTGTCGCCGACGACGGCCGATCACGTCGTCGCGGATCTCGGCGAGGCGGTTGACTACGTGCTCGATGGTGGGCCGTGCGATGTCGGCGTCGAGTCGACGATCGTCGATCTGTCGCGCGCGCGAGCGGTGCTGCTGCGGCCCGGCGGAATGCCGCGCGAGGCGATCGAAGCGATCGTCGGGCCGCTCGCTGCGGCAGATGCGGACGCACCGGCAGCACCGGGCACACTCGCGAGTCACTATGCGCCGCGCGCGGAGGTGATCGCGGTCGAGCGCGAGCAGGTGCCGGAGGAGGTTGCCGCCCATCACGGCAAGCGCGTCGCGGTGCTCGCGCCAGTCTCGGCGTTTGCCGCATGGGGAGATCTGCACGCACTGGTCTGGCCGCTCCCAGATGATCTCGCGGGTATGGCGCGCGCGCTCTACGCGGCGCTGCGCGATCTCGACGATGCGGGCGTCGATGTCGTGATCGCCGCGTTGCCTCCCGCGGTCGGCCTGGGAGAAGCTGTGGGCGATCGACTCCGCCGCGCGGCGGGGCGCCGAGGTGATCGATGAGTACCCCAAAGGTCGGCATCATCATGGGCTCGCAAAGCGACTGGGCCACGATGAAGCACGCCGCCGATGTGCTCGAGGAGCTCGGCGTCGCGTACGAAAAACAGATCGTCTCGGCGCATCGCACGCCCGATAAGTTATTCGCGTACGCGGAGACCGCTGCCGAGCGCGGCCTCGCGGTGATCATCGCGGGAGCCGGAGGAGCGGCGCATTTGCCGGGCATGACGGCGGCCAAGACGCGCTTGCCGGTGCTCGGCGTACCGGTGCAATCCAAGGCGCTCAATGGCCTCGACTCGCTGCTGTCGATCGTCCAGATGCCGAAGGGCGTTCCCGTCGGCACGCTCGCGATCGGCGATGCTGGCGCCGCAAATGCAGGGTTGCTCGCGGCGGCGATCGTCGCGCTCGGCGATGCGGCCGTCGCGGCAAAGCTCGAGGCGTATCGCGCGGCGCAGACGCAGCGCGTGCTCGGAGACACGCTGACGTGACGGTGTCATTTCCGGGTGCAACGCTCGGCGTGCTCGGGGGCGGTCAGCTCGGGCGCATGATGGCGATCGAAGCGCGTCGGATGGGCTATCGCGTCGTCGTGCTCGATCCGAGCCCGCGCTGCCCGACGGCGCAAGTCGCCGATGGTGTCGTCGTCGGCACGCTCGACGATCTCGATTCGGCAAAGCACCTCGCGAGGCAGGTCGATGTCATCACGCTCGATACCGAGCACGTGCCCGCGGATCTCCTCGACGAGCTCGAGAAGCTCGTGCCGGTGCGGCCGAGCGCCTCGGTCTTGCGCACGATCAACGATCGACAAAATCAGAAGCAGTTTCTCGACGGCCTCGGCATGCCGCAGGCGACTTGGGCTCCAGCGACGACCGAGGACGAGCTCGCCGCGGCGCTCGGTAAGGTCGGCAGCCCGGCGATCGTGAAGGTGCGCCGCGCCGGCTACGACGGCAAAGGGCAAGTGCGCGTCGAGCGCGCCGGCGATGACCAGCTCGCGAAGCTGCGCGGCGAGCCCGCCGTCGCCGAGCGCCTGATTCCGTTCGCGCGGGAGATCTCGGTGATCCTCGCGCGCGGGCTCGCCGGCGAGCTGCGGATGTATCCGATCGCGGAGAACGTGCACCGTCGCCACATCCTGCACACCACGCGCGCGCCGGCGCCGATGTCTGCCGCGGGCAAGCAGCGCGCCGAAGAAATCGCGGTCGCGATTGCTGAGGCGCTCGGCCACGTCGGCGTGATGGCCGTCGAGATGTTCGAGCTTCCCGATGGCCAGCTGCTCGTCAACGAGATCGCGCCGCGCACGCACAACAGCGGGCACTACACGTGGGGCGCGTGTGTCACGTCGCAGTTCGAGCAGCACGTGCGTGCGGTGTTCGGGCTGCCGCTCGGCGACCCGCGGATGATGACCGGCGCGGTCATGGTGAACCTGATCGGAGATCTCTGGCAGGGGCGCGCGCCGTCGTGGCGGCCGGTGCTAGAGCGGCCCGAAGCGCGGCTGCATCTCTACGGCAAGGATCTGGCGGCGCCCGGTCGCAAGATGGGTCACGTCCTGCTCCTCGATGACGATACCGATCGCGCGCTCAGAGCGGCGGACCAGCTGATCGCGGCGCTGCAGCTACCGTGATAGTTTCGGCGGCAGGGAATGGCAACCCTGGTCTATACCGATGTCGACGGTGTCGACCGCTCGTTTTCGCTCGGGGTGGAGCCGGTCATGGTCGGGCGCTCCGCCGACTGCGCGATTCGCAGCGAGGACCCGCGCGTGTCGCGCATGCATGCGAAGTTCTTCCTCGAGCACGGTCAGCTCTGGGTCGAGGACCTCGGTAGCTCGAACGGGATCTACGTAGGGCCGCAGAAGGTGCAACGTGCGCCGGTGCCGATCGGCGAGATCATCGTGATCGGCAGCCTGATGCTGCGCCTGATGCCGGCGAGCGGCACGATGCCGCCGCCGATGGGCCTGCACGGCACGCTCGCGCAGTGGCTCGAGATGGAGCGCAAGGCGCGAGTTGCCGTCGAAGAGGAGCGCAACGCGTTCGCCGAGCGCGTCGGCGAGCTGCACGACGAGCTGCGCATCATGCGCGAGGCGCAGAACCTCTTGCAGGAAGAAGAGAAGACACTGCGCGAGGAGCTCGACAACCTGCGGAGGCAGAGCGTCGCGGATCTCGAAACGCTGCGGATCGAGGTCGCCAAAGCGCGCGAAGAGAAGCACGTCGCGGCGACATCGGCCGGCATGACGGCCGCCGAGAAGCTCGCCGAAGCCGATCAGATGGTGTCGCGGTTGAAGATCGAGCTCGCGGCGGCGCGCTCGCAAGTGTCGGCGGCCGACGCCGAGCCGAAAGCAAAGGTCCTCGAGGAGCAGCTCGCGATCGTCACCGCGCGCGCGGAGAAGGCGGAAAAGGATCTCGCGGGCGCGCAGATTCGCGCGCAGGGAGCCGAGCGCAACCTGCAGCACGCGAACATGCAGGCGGCGAAGGCCGAGACGCGCGTCGTCGAGCTACAGAACAAGCTCGATGACCTCATCGACGACAAGAACAAGCTCGCTGCCCTCCACGCGGCGGCGAAGGAAAAGATCGCGCAGCTCGAAGCGCGGCTCGGCGAGGGTGCGGCGCCGATCCAGGCGGCCGAAGCGCGCGCATCGAAGCTGGCGTCGGATCTCGCGAGCGTCACCGCGCAGTTCGAAACGAGTCGAGACCGCCTCGTCGAGGTCGAGAAGGAGCTGACCGAAGCGCGCGACAACCTCGCCGTCGCGGAAGCGCGCGCGACCGCAGCAAAGGGCGAGCTCGATCGCGCGCAAGCTCACGCGAAAGCAACGCTCACCGCCGCGGAGGAGAAGGCGAAGACCGAGAACGCGGCGCATGCCGAGCAGCTCGCGAGGCTGCAGCAGCGCGTGAAGGAGCTCGAGACGCGACTCGCCGAGGCGGGTGGGGCAGAGGCCGCGATGGCGGCCGCGCGCAAAGATCGCGAGGAAGCGCGCAAGCACACCACCGATGCGGAGAAGAAGATCGCCGACGCGATGATGCGCGCCGAAGAGGCCGAGCAACGCGCGCGCGCCGCCGACACGATGGCGAAGGCGATGGCAAAGGATGTTGCCGAGGCGCTGCGCCGTGCTGTCGATTCCGATTCGAAGTCGCGCGCGGTCACGCGCGAGCTCGACGGTGCGCATCGCAAGGCATCGGAGGCGGAGCAGCGTGCGGTCGAGCGCGTCGAGGCGGCGCGCGTGGCGGAACAGCGCGCGAGCGATCTCACCGCGAAGCTCGAGCAGCTGCAGCTCGAGCTCGCCGACAAGCTCTCGCAGATCCAGCGCGAGCTCACCGAGAAGGCAGATGCGGCGCAGGCCGCGATCAAGGCGAAGCTCGACCAAACAACGCGCGAGCTCGCGGCCGAGCGCTCGACGGCGATGAGCCTCGTCGATCGCAAGACGCAGCTCGAGCGCGAGCTCAACGAGACGCGCACGACGCTCGCAGGCCTGCAGCATCGCGTGCAGCTCGCCGAGGGCAAAGTCTCCGAATACGAGGTCCAAACCGAGCAGCTGCAGGAGCGCATCCAGGATCTCGAGGCGGGTGTTGCCGTCGAGCAAACCGCGCGGTCGTCGTCGCTCGAAGAATCCAACGAGCGCATCCGCAAGCTCGAGGAGCAGCTGACCGAGGCGAAGGCGTCGTCGAAGACGGCCGCGAAGACCGCGGCAGGGCTCGAGCGCCGTCTCGAGGCGTTCGAGAACGAGCTCAAAGCTGTGAAGGAAGCGCGCGATGCCGCCGAGGCTGCGCTCAGCGAAGCGCGCACGCGGCTCGCGGAGGTCGAGCGCACGCTCGACGAGCAATCGTCGGTCACGCACGATGCGCGCAGCAGGGTCGATGCCGCCGAACAGCGCGCGAAAGAAGCCGAGGCGAAGCTCGAGCCGCTGCAGGCGCGCGCCGAGGCGGCCGACCTCGCGATCGGTCGAGCCAATGCGCTGCAACGCCAGCTCGACGAGTCGCTGCAAAAGCTGTCGTGGGTCGAGCGCGATCTCGAGCGCGCGAAATCCACAGCGCCGGATCCGCGCGCGCAGGCGGAATCCGCCGAGCGCATCGCCGCCGCCGAGACGCAGCTTCAAGAAGCCGAAGCGCGCGTTCGCGATCTCGAGTCGCGCTTGGAGGCGCAGGTCGCGATCGCGCGCGATGCCGAAGCCAACGCGCGCGAAGCTGCGTCGCGTGCCCAACAGATCGAAACGCACGCGCGCGAGGTCGAGGCGCGCGCGAAAGACATCGAGTCACGGGCGAAGGATGCCGCCGAGCGCATCGCGCACGCCGAACGTCGCGCGCGCGAGGCCGAAGCCCAGCTCGCGGTCGCTGTGCGGCGGGCCGAAGATGCCGAGGACCAGCTCGAGGATCTGCAAGGCACCGCCGAGCGCGAAAACCTTGCGGGTGCCGGCAACGTCACCGATCTGCAACGCCAGCTCGCCGAGGCACAGGCGCGGATCCTGGCGCTGCAAGTCGAGGTCGACAAAGCCGACAACGTGCGCCAGTTCGCGGCGAACACCGAGCGCGAGATCGCGCAGCTCGAGCGCGAGCTCCGCGAGCAAAAGGCGAAGGTCACGCAGCTCACGATGGAGCGTGACAGTCTCGAGTCCCAGCTGCGCGATGTGCGCGACGACAGCGAGACGACGAACCGCCGGATTCCGCCGATGGTGCCAGGCGACATGGGGAGCTCGGCAGCCGACATCTCGCGCTACACCGCCCTCGTCGCGCGCGCCGCCGAGCTCGAGCAAAAGATCATCCGCATGGAGAAGGATGACGAGAAGATGCGCCGCCAGCTCCACGAAGCGGAGGCCCGGCTCGCCGCGCAGCGCCGCGCGCAAGAGGACGAGCCGACGAGCACGGGTGCCGTCCTGCCGCTCGAATTTGTCGAGCACCTGGGTGTGATCGAGGAGTCGATCGATTCCTTGCGCGCGAACATGCGTGCGGCGAGTGACGAGACGGCGATCATGGATCAGACCGAGCCCGTGATCGCGATCGCTAGCGCGGTCAGCCAGGCGGCAGAGCATGTCGAGCGTGCGCGTGATGCGATCCGCGCGCTCAACGCGCTCGTCGGGCACCCGTAGGTTTTACGGGCGCGGTCAACGACCTTCATTCCGCCGCTGTTTGAAGAAGCTCGCGTTGCGCGCGATGTCCTCGCGGTGTTTGTCCGGAACGTCGTGCTCCGCGTAGATCGCCTCGGCTGGGCACTCTGGAAGACACGCGCCGCAATCGATGCACTCATCGGGATCGACGAAGAGCTGCACGGTGGGGAAGCGCTGTCCGCGTTCTGCTTCCGGCACGCTTCGGAGCTCGTCGATCGATGTCGGACCTACGATGCAATCGCATGGGCAGACATCGACACACGCCGTGGAGCACGTGCCGATGCACTTCTGGGTGATCACGTATGCCATGCATGGGGCTTCAGCACGGTGCATGCCCTCACGAACCTGTTGAAATCGCGGCCGGTCGCGGTATGAGTCAACGTAATGGCGGTGGAGAGCAACGAAATATCGGTGGAGTTCCTGTCCGAGCTGCTGGTCGCGATCGACAGAACCAACACGCGACGCGCGATGGCCAAAGCGATCGCGGAAACGCTCGGACGCTACGTCGATATCACCTGTCTCGCGCTAGGTACGCCGGAGTCGCGCGCCGTTGTCGTGCGAACGGCGGCTGGGTGGCGCCTCACTGATTCAGCAGGCGATAGATCGCTGCGCACGATCGTACCTGGACTCGCGATCGCAACACGCGGCTATTTGCCTGCGTGGTTCGAACAGCGCGCCTTCGCGAGAGCACTCGGGCGCGTTATCTCGATGGCACTCAATCATCTAGAGGTCGTGCACCGACTGGCCGAGGTCTCCCGCGCTGCGCACGTTCGCGGCCGCGACTTGCGCGCGAGAGTGGCGCAACTCGAGCAGCCCATCGTGATCGCGCGAAGTGCGGCCATGCGCGATGTGATCGCGCGCGCCGACCTCGTCGCGCAGCACGCGACGACCGTGCTCATTACCGGCGAGTCGGGGACTGGCAAAGAAGTGCTCGCTCGCCACATTCATCGGATGTCGCCGCGGGCGCGCGGCCCACTGGTGCAGCTCGACTGCGGCGCGATTGCCGAGGGATTGATCGAGAGCGAGCTGTTCGGGCACGAGCGCGGCGCGTTTACAGGCGCGGAGCAAACACACGTCGGCGCGTTCGAACGCGCGCATGGCGGCACACTCGTGCTCGACGAGATTGGCGAGTTGCCGCTCGGCGCGCAGGCAAAGCTGTTGCGCGTCGTGCAGGAGCGGCAGCTGCGGCGCGTGGGTGGGAGGGAGACGATCAATGTCGACGTGCGGCTCATCGCCGCCACGAATCGCTCGCTGGTCGCGATGGTACGCGCCGGCGCGTTTCGCGAGGATCTATTCTATCGCATTCACGTGTTCTCGCTCGACGTGCCGGCGCTTCGCGATCGACGCGAGGACATCGCGCCACTGGCGCATGCGCTCGTCAAGCAACTGGGCGCGCGCCTCTCCCTCCCGGCGCCGACGATTCCGCGCGCTGTCCTTGCCGAGCTCGAGCGATATCGCTGGCCCGGCAACGTGCGCGAGCTCGCGAACGTCCTCGAGACCGCGATGATCATGGGCGGCGGTAAGCGGCTCGAGTTGCCGGCGACATTTCGCAACGACTCTGTCGCCGACGACGCGAGCCTGAACAGCGCCGTGCGCCAAACGATCGCCGCGACCCTGCGAGCGACGCGCGGCAAGATCTATGGACGCGATGGTGCGGCCGAGCGGCTCGGGCTCAAGCCGCAGACGTTGCAGAGCAAGATGCGTAAGCTCGGCATCGCGCGAAGCGCTTTCACCGGTTAGCGGAATGTCGCGACGGCAGGCGCGGTTAGGCCCTTTGCGCATTTTCTTTGTCAGGTTTTGGGGCCGCCATGGGACGTATCGCCGACATGGGAGACATCGCGAGGACAGATGCAGAGCTCGTCGAGGCAAGTCGCCGCGGCGAGCGCGAAGCGTTTGGCCATCTCGTGACCCGATATCAAGATCT
>Ga0070698_100001714_pt1 | contig 24443 bp, 17 predicted proteins | sample KBSK1502metaG_FD_65477 | JGI IMG/M metagenome (GOLD analysis project Ga0070698, IMG submission 65477) | Corn, switchgrass and miscanthus rhizosphere microbial communities from Kellogg Biological Station, Michigan, USA - KBS K1-50-2 metaG | ecosystem: Host-associated > Plants > Roots >... | reverse complement strand
GTTCCGCCTTGTAACACAACTTTGACGCGGTGATCGCCGGTTATGGCATATTCACAACCCAGCGCGCCAATGGCCTCTGTAAATTTGTTCTGGTCGCCGCGTATTTCCAGCAGTAGGAACTTACGATTCGATTTCCGTTCTTCCTCGAGGTTGCAGTAAACCGCAAGCCGTCCCTCTTTAAGAATCAAGATCTCTTCGCAACACTCTTCAACGTCGCGCAGCAGATGCGACGACAACACAATATTGGCTTTGCCGCTGTCGCGAATCTCACGCACCAGGCGGATCATTCGTTGGCGCGCTGGTGGATCGAGGCCGTTGGTAGGCTCATCCAGAAAGATCAAACTCGGGCCATGAACAATTGCCTGGGCCAGTTTGGCAAGCTGCTTCATCCCCAGAGAATATGTGTCGAGACTGCGATAGCGCGCTTCACCAAGGCCAACGTAAAAGAGCGCCTCATGCGCGCGTTCGAGCGCGGCTTCGGGTGGTAAGCCCGAAAGTTCAGCCATGAGCCGAACGAAATGCACTGCGCTCATCTTCGCAATATACGAATCGCGTTCCGGCATGTAACCGACGAACGAACGGATTTGCTTGGCGTCAGTGATGATGTCCTGACCAAAGATATGGGCCGTACCTGAGGAGGGAAGATGAAAGCCGAGCAGGGTGTGAATCAGAGTTGTCTTGCCGGCGCCGTTCGGACCAAGTAAGCCAATAGCGCGGCCGCGTAGTTCCCCTTGAAGATTCTGCAGGATTGGACGTCCGCCAAAGGTGACACTCAGTCCGTTGAGATCAATGACCGGAGCGAAGTTTGCCGGATCGGGAAGACTGGCCTGCTTCTGGATTGTTTCAGATAACTCCATTTTGCAGACTGTAGCTCCCCGCTCCGATAATTCCAAACAAAGGCAAGACCAAAGGTCGTTCCCATCAGGACAAATGCACCGATGAATGCAAACGCTTCAGCCGCTCCTAAAGTTCTGCCGATTGCCAAAATTCCGATCAAAAAAACCGGAAGGTTCATAACCAGCGCAGAGGCAACGGGAAAAAGTGCTGCAGGCCGACAACCGCCGAGTCGCTTGCGTAGCCAATAGAGAGATGGAGCATAGGCGAGCGAGAAGAGTAGCGCGGTGATTGCTAAGGAGGTAATGGTTGCCGTCTTCAGGTCTGCCGCAGCCAGGCTGTCGCCTTCAACAACAACGAACATAAACAAGATAGCTGAGAGTCCAATTAACCAGGAACCAAGGGAGATACAAATTAGTTTCATAGATTGATCTCTTTCACGATGGCCGAGTTTATGGCGCAGTTCCTCCAGGTCGTTAGGCGGTCGCGCGAGGATTAATCCTGGTTGGCTTCCTGAGCCAGAACACTATTCCCAGTAGCGTTAGGAAAATGACAGGCCGCAAAACCTGTAACCCCTCTCCATTAGCAAGGTGGGTATAGCCCGCACCGACCATGATCACTGCTAAGACGATGGCGCCATACTTTGCGAGCCTTGGTATCAACAATAGGACGCCACCAAGCAGTTCGAGAGAGCCGACCGCGAAAAGAAACCAGCCAGGGTAACCCCAGTTGATGAACTTCACGATCCATGCGTGAGCGCCAACCAGCTTCGGAATCGCCGCAATAATGAATGCAAGCGTAAGGAGCACACTTAACACCCATGCTGAGAAGCTCCTTATCCCTTGCCGACTTATACCCTGTCCTTTCATCAGCGTAGGCGACGTATCATTTGAAACTCAATTAGCGTTGTCGTCTCTTACTCCTGAATTCTGACTCCTGAGTCCTGAGTCCTGAGTTCCGCTTTTGTTGCATTCCCAGAGCCGTTGGCGCGCAGATACTTTTCAGTCTCGCCGTAATCCATCGAGTTAACCGCCACGCCATCGTCGCCAATCAAGACAGAATCACCAGGGCGCAACTCGCCTGAGAGGTCGTTCACTTTTATCTTGTCACCCTTGATCGAAACCTTTAGTTCCCTGCGATCGGTGCTCATGCCGGCGTACTCGAATGTCGGCACTAGAGACTGGTCAGTGACTTTCAGTTTGTTTTCAAATCCATGCCGCAAAACGGTTACCTTGTGAGTGCCAACCTGAACAACCTTCCGATGCGTGCAAGCCGGCAAGATTGTTACCAGGCCCAGAAGTGCGATGCTCAATACTTGTGATTTCCTATGAAAGCTTTTCATGATGCAGTTCCCTTCTAGTTCTAAGTATTGGAGTGCGGCGACCTGTCGCCGCTTTGGCCTGTGGCGACTTGTCGCCACTCCTCGTGAAAAATCAATTTGACTCCGGATGGTCGCGACAAGTCGCGACCGACCAAAGCGCTGACAGGTCAGCGCACTCCAAAAGTTGCCTGTCCTACTTTCTCATCCCCTGTTGAAGAATGTGCTGCATCTCCAACGAGTTTGGCGCGCCCAGCAAAGTCGCCGGACTCAAGCCGAATGGCCCGCCTTCAGTGTTTGCTGCGAACGTAATGCTGTCGCCCTGTGCGTAAGCGTAAGCAAGCGTTGGCGGCATGTCGGCGGCCATGGCTTTGAGGGCCTGTTGTTGCTCCTGCGGCAAATTGCTGGCTGCGCTGGCCATGCGATCGGCGAAAGGCTGCACCAGTGGCGCCAGGTTGTGATAGAAGACTGCCGAGAAGTTAGCGTTGCCGTCAGCTGGCAGACCAGCCGTGAATCGAGCTGAGCGGAGCAGCGTGTAGCCTTCCTCCTGTCGCTTGACTGACAGCGCCACCATCGCACGGCTCGGGCCCATCACCACATAGCCATTTACGTAGGTGTAGTTCACTTCCACACCAAAGTCCGCCGACTTAAGCGTGTAGTAAGTGCGACCCGATACATCGACGCGATCCCAAACCAAACCAGTCTTGCCTAACTTCACGGCCTCTTTGTTGATCTCGGCGACAATCCGTTCGAGTGTTTGCTGTAAATGCGCTGAGTCGTTTACTTCAAACACCATCTTCCACGACGGTGTCGGCAGAATCGGACCATCAATCGCGAAGGCAAACTCTCCACCGAGTGGCGCTGCGATATCCTGGCGGATGTCGAAGCCGCGATCGGCCTGCTGTTTGTCGAGGTTCTTCCGCAAGTCCGGCGAGACTGTTTCCAGCACACCCAACAGATCGTCGACTAGTTTGACCGGGTCTCTGACAACAAAACCTGCGACCACATTGGCGTCCGGCGAAATGTATTCGAGCGAACCCATCGGTCCAGGGTCGGCCAACCAGGAAGGAATGCCGCGCTCGGCTTCGCTGAAAGAGACGGTCGCGGTAGTGTGCGTTTTACCTTCCAGGTTAGTCTGATCCAGCACGAAGTATTTGAGGTTCAGAATGCCAAGTTGTTTCAGCGCGCTCTCGCGTTTTTCGCCCTCGTTACCCTTTGTAATCTCAGGTTTCGCCTTTGCAATTAGCCGTTCGAGATTGGCGGCCACCACCAAACCTGCGCCTTCCTGATAAACCTGGGCCACGCGATTGTGGAATGCGGTTCCAGTGAAGCTGCTTGTTTGACCCTTCTGGATCTTCGTCGCCAAATCCTGAAGCTGGTCGAGCTGCGGACTGGCCGCAAACAGATCCTTTTGAATCCAGACGTAGAGTTCTTCCGCTTTCTTGCCGGGTTCAGTAGCTGTAGCAGTGGCAGTCAATGGATCTGCGATGAAACGGACCGTCGGGCGCCGTTGTGCGGAACCAGCTTTTTGCTCGCCTGCATACTTTGCGATTTGCTGTTCGAGAAACTGCTGAAAGCCCTCAGAATTCTTAAGCTCTGCCAACACCAGTGGAGAAACGGGCTCACCCTTTTCGTCCATCGAGACTGAAACCGCGATCTCATCTCCCAGGTACTCGCCAAATTCACGAATAGTGCCTACTACCTGATCGACGTTCGGACCGTGATTTCCAGCCTGTTCCTTCCCCCACCACTCACGCAACGCCGGGTTCTGGTTAATACGCTCCTGCATAATCCGGTGAGACTCGAGGATGGTGGTGGTCAGGTTGGGAAGCGCCGCGTAGACAATCGTGTTCTCGGGCATCAAATCCAGCAGGTGAGTTGAATTGCGAACTCCGGGCTGAGCAACCTTGCTCAACTCCTTGTTCAAAGAACTCAAAGCCTTCAGTGTCTCTGCGTAATGCGAGGCCTTTCGGCTCCAGGACACTTCGTCCTTGACCGGAATTGTCGCGATGGCCGCGTTTGTAGTGGCCTGTTCTCCGCCGCGCAACACGCGTTCACTGCCCGCGTGATCCAGGTGCACTTCGCCTTCAATCACAGAAACTCGCGAGCCTTTTGTACCGCTGTTAACCGAAAACACGGTGCCCGTAACGGAAACGTGCGAACCATCACCGGTATCGACGAAGAGATGCCGCTTACCTTGTTTTGCAGCTTCCACAACGATCGCGCCACGGTTCAGATGAATGGTCGTGCCGAGCGAGTTATTAGTTAGAGAAAACTCCGAACGGTCTTTCATCTCGATGACTGAGCCGTCGCCGAGACGAACAAACGCGTGCGCATCCTTTGCGGTGCGAATGCGATCGCCCTTTTGCAGCTTGTCGCCAATCTTAACTGGCGCGCTCTGAGTGTCGGCTATTTGAAAAACTTGTCCTTCAGCGGCCTGCACCGTAGCCTCGAGGTTACCTCCCACAGGCGACCAGCGCTGGATAAACGGGAGTGCGATGAGTCCCGCTCCAATAACCAGGGCCGCCGCAATTCCCCAACGCAAGACAACCGGCTGAATGCTGAAGCGGCGCGGTGCCACAACCTTTTTCGCCGGCGCCATTTTGCGCGAGCGCGCATCCTTCATCGCCTTGCGACAAGGGATACACTCATGAGTGTGATCAACCAGCAGCAGTGAACGGGCTTCAGATAAACTTCCCGTCAGATAAGCTGGAATGAGCGACTGAAAATCGTCACAGTCACCGATCCTCTCGGCGGCGCCGCGCTCGGTTCTAAGTTCGGACGTTTCAGCAGCCACACGTGCCCAAACCCGCTCAGCCGCTTTATCAACTACCGCTGAATCGACAGACTCGCTTCGAATCTCCGCAGTAGCATTGTCGAGGATTGCGTCAAAATCATTATTGCTTTTCATGATGTTTCTCCAGAAAGTGCCCTATCTCTTTTTTCAGTCTTGTCCTGGCGCGATGCAGCACGACACCTACAACCATCTGTGAAGTGTCGAGCATTTTCGCGATCTCCTGATTGTCATAACCTTCGTAATAACGCAGTACAAACATTTCGCCCGCTGTCTTGCCAAGACCGGCCACGGCCTGGCGAATCAGCGTTTGCAGTTCACGATCCGCATGCTCAGCCTCGGGACTTTGCCAACGACTTTCAATTGCCTCGGCGTCTACGTCAGCAAGTCCGGCTGACTTCGCACGCGTTCGGCTCCGCATCAAATCGAGCGAAGCATTGATGGCCGCCCGTGACAGGTAAGCTGCGGGATTGTCCGAGAGGTCGTAAGTTTCCTGGCCTTTGACGAGCCGCAGAAAAACGGTCTGCAGCACGTCTTCGGCGTCTGCCGGGCTGCCGGTAATGCGGTGCGCGGTGCGGAAAACGCGGTCGTGATGGTCTCGGAAGAGCGTTTCCAGCTCTCCCGGGGGTTCTGCGGTAACTAATCTCAATGTTTTAGCGGTTGCCTGCACTGCATCCTCCTGAAATCGTCTTCCAAACTTAAAAACGATAGCCAGGAGGATTTATTAACAACACTCACTGAAAGAACCTGGACATTGATTCTTAACCTGCGGAGCAGGCTCTCACTCCAGCTCCAGCAACCAGATATCGCTTTCCGACGAGACCAGCGTGTAATAAAGCAGCCGGCCATCGCGGCTTACGGCGATGCTGCGAATCTCCTCCGGCTGATGCGAATAAAGCTCTCGCACTTTTTTGGTTTCGATATCGGCAATAAGTGCTTTCCCTTCGTGCGAAAAGACGAAGCGACGGCTGTCAGGCAGCCACATCGGCAGGTCGTAGTACTCGGCCAGTTTTTCGTATCGACCGGTATCGAAAGAGTAGTATCCAATTCCGTTTCCGCTGCTGCCGCTGAATGTTCCACCGAGTTTCTTGCCGTCCGGCGACCAGTCCCACGCCACGAAGAAGTCCTCGGGATTAGCCGGCGTCGGCAGCGACTGCGGTGTTTGTTGTTGCCAATCCCTGCTTAAATCCAGAAGGTACGATACGCGGTTGGTGCGGAAAAGGAGTTGCTTGCCATCAGGCGACCACAGCGGAAACGAAGTGCCGGGAATGCCGGTGAATGTAACCTGGCGCAGGTTGGTGCCATCTGCATCGATCGTCCAAATTTCGTAACTGCCGCTCCGATCAGACACAAACGCGATCTTTTTTCCATCCGCCGACCAGCGCGGGTAGCGGTCAAAAAATTTATCGTTTGTCAGGTCATGCCAACTAGAGCCATCACGGCTGAGCACAGCCAGATCATCCTGTGTCCGGCGCGGCACCCGCATTACAAACTGTTTCCCATCAGGCGAAAGCTCGGGACGAACTATTTGACGATCTCCCCGCGTGATCCAGAAAGGCTCGCCGATCTTTCTTTCTCTGTTGACGTCAAACTCAACGGCCTGAATGTTTGATTGACGATTCGTCTGGACATAGATCATCCGCCTGCCGTCTCGCGAAAAATTCAAATGGCCGCTGAACGTCGAGGGGGTGACAACGGCTTCCGGCTCAGACAAAACCCTTCCGGTTTCTTCATCTATCGCAACGCGCCAGAAGTTCATGTTGCCGCTGCGATCACTCGCGAAGTAAAGATACTTCCCATCCGGCGACCAGACGGGATTCCAGTTTGTCGATGCGTCTTTGGTGATCACGAGCGGTTCACCGCCGCCGCTTGGGACGGTGGCAATATCACTACGGCCGACGCTTGGTGGCATGAACCAGAAGGCGATGCGAGCGCCGTGTGGCGACCACGCCGGCTGCATTGCGTCGGATTCGGTGAGCAGATGCCTGGCGCCGGTTTCGACGTTGACTATCCAAAGCTTGCTCGGAATCGTGTTTCTAACATCCGGCGCGTCGCGACCTGCTTCGCTTATAACAATCTGCTTGCTGTCTGGCGACCAGGACGGATGAAAACCTCCCGGCGTCACCGGACGCAGATTCTCACCGGTCGCTTCCATCACATAAATCCCGGCAGGTTCGCGATCCGAGCGAAAAGCAATATGTTCTCCGTCAGGGGAAAAGGCGGGTTGAGTGTCGTCGGCGGTGGAATCCTTCGTTAACAGCGTCGGATTTTTCCCGCCGACTCGTTGCAGGAATAAATCGAAATTTCCGTTGGCCTTACTGGCAAATACAAAACTCCGACCGTCCGGGGCAAGGCTGGGGAAAAACTCTGTTCCCGGGTGGTCGGTGAGTTGAACGTGTGTGGCCCGTGACCAGTCAGGCGCATGCGGACCCGGCTTGAACAGGAACCATGCTGAAATGGCCAACAGGATCCCGATGACACCAACTACCGGCCAAATCCAGCGGCGGGAAACACTTTTCCTTCGGAGTTCCGCTATGGCTCGATGACGCGAATTTGATGGTGCCGAATCCATCGTCCGCAGCAACCGCCGCAGGTCGGCGCGAAAATCAGAGGCAGTTTGATATCTAAGCTCGCGATCCTTTTCCAGTGCTTTCTCAAGCACAAGGTCTAGTTCGGATGGGATGGTTGAATCTGAATTGACGGCGGAGTTTGGCTCGCTCGACAGGATCGCATTCACCGTACTCTGACGGTTAGCGCCGCGGAAAGGTTTTTGTTTAGTGACCAACTCATATAACACAACGCCCAGGCTCCAGATGTCGGTGCGATGATCGATCGTCTCACCCGTCGCCTGTTCCGGAGACATGTACGCGAGTGTGCCCATGGTTGCGCCAGCCTGGGTATTGGCTATGGCCCGGGCTGGATCGGACGAAGATCCGTACACCACTGCCTCAGAGAGCTTTGCCAGTCCAAAGTCGAGCACCTTCACATAGCCATCCGCACGCACCATGATGTTGTCGGGTTTAATGTCGCGGTGGATGATGCCTGACTGATGAGCTGCGGAAAGCGCTTCTGCGACCTGGGCAACAATCGAGAGAACGTCTCGCAGCTTCATTGGGCTGCTCATCATTTCGCGCAGCGAATGACCCTCGACAAACTCCATGGCTATGAAGTGAAGGTCGTTGATGATTCCGACTTCATAGATGGTGATGAGGTTGGGATGATTAAGGGCCGAGAGAGCCTGCGCTTCACGTTCAAAACGACTGGCCCGTTCAGCGTCAACGACGAATTGGGCGGGGAGAATCTTCAGGGCAACGCGACGATTGAGTTTGGTTTCGTGCGCGAGGTAAACCTCGCCCATTCCGCCGACGCCAAGTACTTTCTCAATCTTGTAAGTGCCTATCTCCTTCCCAATCAGGGAAGTATGTTTGTTAAGACTTGAATCCTGGGCGAGAGCTTGTGCAGCTACCTTCATGGCTGAGCGCTCCATGAAGGCTGAGGCCTTGGATTGCGCTTTGACGAGACTCAACACCTCTTTGCGCAATTCATCGTTGCCGTCGCAGGCTTCCACCACAAACTGCTCTCGCTTTTCGGGTGGGAGCTCCAGGGCGGCGTCGAGCAACGCGTCAACTTGTTTCCACAACTCGGGAGTCATTCAATCTATGCGCGACTCTTTGGAGTGCGGCGACCTGTCACCGCTTTGGCCGGTTGCGACCTGTCGCGGCCTCGATGGCGGCAGTGGTGCAGTTTCGTTTAGAGAAACTGGGTGGCGCGGAGTCAGTACCACCACGCGGTAGCGGGTGGGTTCTTGGTTCCCGATTGTCGAGTCGCTTTTTAGGGGCGGTTTCATAAAGAATGAAGAGACCCACCCGCTACCGCGTGGTGGTACTGACTTCATGTCACAAGGTAGCCTCCATCAAACTGTACCACTACCCGATGGAGGCAATTATCCTGAGAAAAGTGGCGTCAAGCCGCCACAGACTAAAGCGGCGACAGGTCGCCGCACTCCACAAAAAGCTATGCGCGGCTCAACTCTCGATAAAGCCAGGCCTTTGCTTTGTTCCATTCGCGCATCACCGTGACTGGCGCCACCTTCAGCACTTCCGCGGTTTCATCGACGCTGAGCCCGCCAAAGAAACGCAATTCAACAATCTTGCTCTTGCGCTCGTCAACTTTGCCAAGGCTCTGCAGGGCTTCATCGAGAGCGACCAGATCCATGTCCTTTTCATTAGTGACCGTCATCGCTTCATCGAGCGAGATATGGCGGGCCTCAATCTCTTTTTCTATACGCGGTCGTTGGCGGGCAAAGTCGACCAAAATGCGCCGCATCATCTGGGCGGCAACGCCGAAGAAGTGTGCCCTGTTTTGCCAGCGCACGCCTTTCCAGTCAATCAAGCGGAGATAGGCTTCGTTGATCAGCGCCGAGGTCTGCAGCAGATGGTCCTCGCGTTCACGGCTCATGTAGCGTTTCGCCAGGCGATGCAACTCGGCATTCACGAGAGGAGCCAGACGGTCCAGGGCAGCCTCGTCACCATCACTCCAGGCAACTAGTAGTTGAGTTAGTTCGTGGGTTCCAGGCGCGTCCATGCAGTCATCTCGGGGCAAACGTGAATTGGACTCCGCTGAACTTCCCACACAGAAGTCGGGTTCCCATGCGTGCGGTAATGGTAAAGGTAAAGGTTCGAGGCAAATATAACCCGTATTCGACAATACTTACAGAAAATGTGGACCGGATAGTTTCGAGGTTGATTTTGTAACGCAAACTGTTAGTTTGCGTGCAAAGCAAGCTCCTAAGTGGGAGTGGTTAGTTGTGTGGTGGTCTTCGTCGCGGAGCGACGGCTGACTTTAGCCCGGCCTCACAAGGCCGGGAACAGTCGACGAGTGCGTTCGCGTCGCGTAGCGACGCCTGAAACTAGAGGTTTTCTCAATCGTCGCTACGCGACGGGACCACTCCACGATCTGATCCCCGGCCTTGAAGGCCGGGCTAAAGTCAGCCGTCGCTCCGCGACGAAGAGCACTACACAATTACCCCATTACCCCTAAGTGGGTAGTGCTCCGCTAGTATGTTGCTGAAACCACAATCGATCATTTTGATTGATCCTCCCAGAGCCCGATCTATAAGTTGCTCTGTTACCGTTTGCCTGGTCTCGCTTTCGTTGGATAGAATCAAAACCAGCAACTCACCCTCGGAAAGTGAGAGGCGGGAAGGGTAACAGCTTCCCGCCGTTTAAGTTTTATGAACATTGAAGACGCGGACATTGGCTTGAGGGCCATTATGGTAGCTTTGGGCGTTGAGCGATGGCGTGAACATGAGGATGGCTACGTCATCTCAGATAAGATTCTCAAGGCGGCGGTGTAAGAACTATCTAGTGACTACTGCACAAGTTCAAGGCGAGGAACGCTCAATTGCTTCAGGTTCTAGTCCCCTGGGAAACCGTTGGCGATTCGAAGACCTCACGCGCCTAGAAGATTCAGACTGGCGGTAAAAAGAAACCCACCAGCCACCAACACACTAACGGAGCACCACCCCTAAGTGGGCAGTTACCCAATTCGAGCTGTATGTCACGAAGTCAGTACCGGGAGCGGTCGCGGACCTCATTGCCCAAACTAGGGTAATAATATTCTTGACTCATCAATGCGGGTATCGCAATTGAAAGTCCGCGAAGCGGACGACAGCGTAAAGCCTGGGGTGGAGCGCAGCGGAACCCCAGGATCTCTATTCGAAAATATTCAAAGCCCGCGGAGCGGCCGACAGCGGATCATCACAACCGACGTTTTAGAATTTAACCGCTATCGGCCGCTTCGCGGGCTCCGCTGTTTTTGGTTTTGATGATCCTGGGGTTTCGCTGCGCTCAACCCCAGGCTTTACGCTGGCGTCCGCTTCGCGGACTTTAAATCGGATACCCACGTTGATGAGTCCAGTATATTATCGCCCAAACCAGGCCACTACCTCCTTACAGTCAGAATTGACACTCACGCAATCACGCGGCATCATTCAACTCGTCTCAATAAATTCTCAACCTTACAACCTTTCTCAACCTTACTACTCTGGAGGATCCTCTCATGGCAGAAACAGGACATGCTCGCAATGTCGAGCGCTTCACGCAACTCATCTCGTTTGTTACGAGTTACGGCGCGGATTATGCGCCCAGCAACACAACGATCACGATACCAAATTTGCAGACCAAACTAACTGCGTCGTTAGCCGGTATTGACGGTGTGAGTACCGCTCATGCGGGCTTGAAACTTGCCGTGAACGACCGTGAGAACACGTTCGCGAGTCTACGACCACTCACGACGCGCGTGGTAAACAGCTTTGCCGCTTCCGGAGCGCCGCAGAATGCTGTTGACGATGCAAAAACTCTGAAGCGAAAGATTGACGGCGTCCGGGCAAAAAAGCTTCCAGAGGACAACCCCAACACGCCCGAGGACGAGAGTCAGGGAAACTCGGTTTCGCAGACAAGTTACACCCAGCTCACCGAGCATCTAGATAACCTAATTGAATTGTTGGACAATAGCGGAACTTACGCACCAAACGAGACGGAATTGCAAATAGGAGCGCTCCAGACCTACTCGACCTCACTCAAGAACGCGAATACCAACGTAATAAACAACACCACGCCAGTGAGCAATAAACGCATTACGCGTGACGAGGCGTTGTATGCCGACGGTACGGGTCTCGTTGACCTCGCCGGACTCGTCAAAAAGTACGTCAAATCGCTCTATGGCGCCGATTCGCCGCAATATCAGCAGATCAGCGGGCTCAAATTCACCGCTCCGAAATAGATTAGCTGCCGGCCAGAGTTCGCTTGGTCCACTGGTTTGTTCGCTTGGTCCACTGGTTCGAAAGCGCCAAAGGCGCGAAATGTAACAGCCTGGGGCAACGCCCCAGGACCCGTGCCCTCAACCCCGTTGAGCGCTGAAGGCGCGAAATAATAGCTAGCGAGTTGGTCTAGCGAGAGCGAACACTAATTGTCCGCATTACGCGCCTTCAGCGCTTTCCCAAATCCGCAGGGTCGAGTTCCTGGGGCGCTGCCCCAGGCTGTTACATTTCGCGCCTTTGGCGCTTTCAGCGGAGCCCGCAGGTTCTGATCTCTCGTCCCCAGGTTCTGATCTCTCGTCCGTAGCTTCTGATCTACCGTCCGCAGGCTCTGATCTACCGTCCGTAGGTGCTGATCTTCCGTCCGTCGGTCCTGATCTTCTGTCCGTCGGTCCTGATCTTCCGTCCGCAGGTTCTGATCTCTCGTCCGCAGAGTCTGATCTCCCGACCCGAAGTTCTGAAATCACGTCCCCGTAACCGGATTTTGACTCTTCAGGCAGCCCGTTGAATGCTATCCATTCATCGCAAGCTAACAGTTTGCTTTACAGATTAGGGCACTATGCAGAACCGCGATGATAGTTTTCCCGGTGAATCTACGCCTTAGTACTTAGAAGGCACCCCGAGAACCTTGCTTGATGGCTTACCAGTTCCCCTATTGGCTGTTGATAATGCTCAAAAAATGTCGAACGTAAATACAAAACCTGCTTCTCCGGTAGTGATGATGGGGCCCGGGAAGCTACTCAGAATCCTGTTTTCCTACGTCAAGCCTTACGGATCGCGCGCTGCGGTGCTGGTGGTGACGCTGCTGGTTGAGGGGGCGTTTAATATCTTACTGGCGCTCAGCCTGAAGCTGATCATCGACTTTGCTATCGTGCCGCGGAACGCCACCGCCCTCGCCTTGATCCTTGCCGCACTCGGCAGCGGATTCCTGCTTACCGGAACCTCGCAAGTCGTCAGAGACTATCTCTATGCCTGGTTTGGCGCGCGCATCCTTAACGACCTCCGCAAGGAGATGTTTCAACATCTTCAGCGCCTGTCGCTGGGGTTTTACGCGCGTATGCGAACCGGCGACATCGCGGCGCGTTTTTCCTCGGACCTGACGGCGATTGAGCAGGCGGTCGTGCTCGGCGTTCCGGGTGCCTCGCTTTGCATCATCAACATTATTTTCAGCGTTTGTATCCTGTTCGCTCTCGATTGGCGACTCGCGTTGGGAGCAATCCTGGGACTGCCGCTGTGTGTGGTCGGGCCGAGACTGATCGCTCCGCGCGCACTCAAGAGCGGTTACGAGTTGCGCAACGAGGAAGCCGCGCTAACCAGTACCATCCATGAAAACCTGGGAGCCCAGCCGATCATCAAGGCTTTTAGTCTCAGGCAGTCTATCGTTAGCACTTTTGAGCGGGAGGCCGAAAAGCTTGCACGGCTCGCCACTCGTTTCAACTTTCTCAGTTACACCAGCGAGCGCAGCCCAAACATCTTCATGCTGCTCTTCAATGTTGCGCTAATCAGTGGCGGCTCTTATCTGGCTTTTCGAGGGTCGCTGTCAATCGGATCTCTCGTCGCCTTTAATGCGCTCTTTATTTCGGTCAGCACGGCAGTTATGGGATTGACGGCGGTTACTCCTTCACTTTTGCAGGCGACCAGCGGCATGCAGCGCATCCGAGAACTGCTTGACGAAGAACCAGGCATTCTCGAGAAGCCCAACGCCAGGGCACTGCCAAATTTCGTGTCGAACATACGCTTTGAGAATGTGAGCTTCGGCTACACACCGGAACAGCATAATCTTCGCAACGTCGGCATGAATCTTCCAGCCGGCGCGCGCATCGCGTTTGTCGGACATAGCGGCTGCGGCAAGAGCACCGCGTTGAACCTGATCATGCGCTCTTATGATCCGCAGGCCGGACGGGTCACGTTTGACGGAATAGATTTGCGCGATGCGCAGCTGGACTCGCTGTATAAGCAGGTTGGCATTGTCTTTCAGGAGAGCTTTCTCTTCAACACGAGCATTCGCGAAAACATTCGTCTCGGCAAACCTGAAGCAACGGATGCTGAGGTCGAGGCGGCGGCACAGGCGGCGGAGCTGCATGACATTGTGATTCAGCTCCCGGAAGGCTACGACACCATCGTAGGTGAGCGTGGCGGCCGTCTTTCTGGCGGGCAACGGCAGCGGGTCGCGATTGCCAGGGCGTTGATTCGCAATCCTTCGCTACTCATTCTCGATGAAGCGACCTCGGCTTTGGATCCTTCCACTGAAGCGGCAATCAATGAAACTATCGAGCGCGTGTCGGTTGGGCGCACGGTCATAACAGTTACCCACCGGCTTCAGTCAGTAGTGGACTACGATCACATCTTTGTGTTCAAAAACGGCCGTATAATCGAGCTCGGAACCCACCCAATGCTGCTTTCATTTGGCGGGAACTACGCTGAAATGTGGCGTCGCCAGCATGGCACGACCATGTCGGCCGAGGGCGACTTCCAGGTGACAGACACCAGCATCCTGCGCGACGTGCCGCTGTTCAAGAACCTCGATCAGAATTACCTCAAGAACATCGCGAGCATGTTCAGCACGGAACATATTCCTGCCGGCCGTACGGTCATCAACGAAGGCGACGAGGGCAGCCGTTTCTACATAATCGTTCGCGGCAAGGTGGCAGTCAGTGCGGCGCACGACGAAGACGTGGTTCAGATTGCCACGCTCGAGGATGGCGACTATTTCGGCGAAATCTCCCTGCTCGCTAACATTCCAACCACCGCTACGGTCACCACTCTAACGCCCGGTATTTTTATTACGCTGCAACGTGAGCAGCTCAACCGGCTCGTTCACCAGTATGCCGGACTGGGAGCGCAAATGCGTGAAGCACTCGAACACCGCCTGGCGCAGACCTATGCTCTGACAGACTGAGTACCAGACCCTTCAAGAGCGGGGGCAAGCCCGCCTTCCCGACTGCACGTAATCAATGTTGAGTCAAAAGGTCAACCCAGAACATGCTCAGTCAGGAAGGCGGGCTTGCCGCGCTCTTGAAGTCTCAAAACTTTTTTCAGCGCAATGATAGTTTTCCATCACCGCTTGCGCCTTAATTGATGTATAAGCAAGAAATTGAAACTATCGGAAGGAGAAGTGCAATGCGTGGTAATGCTGTTCTGGTGATCGACGACGTAATTGAAAGGCCTGCTATCGAGGTCCGAGACAATGGCGGATTTAAGGGTGTCTACGCCAAACAGGCCATCAAGCAGGATTCCGTCATCTTTAATCTGAAAGGAACCATCTCAACTCGGCCGAGTAAATACACAATTCAACTCGGCAGCAACCAGCACCTCAACTTTCCGGCTATCAGAAGACCGAACGACGATGTTGATTACTGCTGGCAATATCTCAACCACTGTTGCGAGCCCAACGGCTACATGAATATCAAGGAAAGGACATTCCGCGCCTTGCGCGATATCGCGCCGGGAGAGGAGATCAGTTTCAACTATCTAACCACCGAGTCAGAAATGGCCGTGCCGTTTCACTGCATCTGTGGATCGCCCAATTGCTTCGGATATATTCAGGGGCGCAACTTCCTCACTACAGCACAGGCAGACAGGCTGACGCTCATTTTAGGCGAAGATAACGTTGTCACGTTGTTTATGCCGGCAATTCAAAAGGTGTCTGGAAACCTCAAAAACTCTTCGAGAATCCGAGTGCTTTAAGCATCAGCAGAGTAAAAAATAGGAGGCCAAATCATGAGAAAGCCCAGGGCGCTCAGTCTTTCCATTATTGCAGCTGCTGTGCTAGCGCTGGCAAGTTCAAGCATTTCGCCGGCTACGAATCGCCCGGAATCGTCTGCCAGTCAAGGCGGCAGCAGAAACGGGAATCTGCAGATCACTCAAGTTTACCTGGTCATGCTCAACGCCGAAGACATCCACAACCTCCCGGCCGGGGAAAACCGTATCATTCAAAAAGCAGGCGGTGGCAACTCCAGCGCAAACGTACCTACAGGCAGTGTGGTTTTTACTATTGATGGAGTCAACAGAACTACGCCGTTGAGGAAGATAGGCACCGGCACACTGGCATTGCCAAACTCTAACAGTTACGGCGTCACTAAGGTTGGTCCCGGCACTTTAAGAAACACCCCCGCCGATGGCAGTTCAATGAAGGAAGGGCAGGGTAAGCTCATTCTGTCCTCCGCAACTTCCCTCGTCTATGAATTTCGCAATTTCGGACCAGCCGAGCTTGGTCGAGTATTTTTACCCGATGCCACTACGAGTATCAGCATCAACTTCACTAAGATTGCGTTCGCAACCGGAACCGGTCCGCAGACTGCAACGAAGCGATTGCTGTTCGGCCCGGCCGGAGGGATCTCTCAGATCGAAGGCTGGAAGGCAGGCGCCAATCCACCAGTCAGCAAATTCACTTGTATCCGCGGAAGTTGTGTGTGTAACGGCACCGCAGATTGTCTTAGTCTGGCAAGCTCGTGCACTTCAAACATGAGCTGTGCCGGCGCCGGCAGTGATATCAGTTGCTCCTGCAAGAAGTGATTTCAAAAAGTTTTTGGAGGAAGGTCTAAGACAAAAGAGCCAGTATCAAGGTTATGGGCAGGAAACGGTGGAGGACGAAGCCATCTTGCTTAACTTAACAGAGCCCTGGAATGAGTCGAGCGTGATTTCCGGGCTGCCGTTACCAAAGCGGCCCGACAGTCGATGGCCTGCCGTATCCGCGTTTTGTGACCTGGCTTTGGGACGCAGTGAAAAATCCGATTCGACCTTGCCGCGGTAGGAAGTCAGCAGGGCATTGAATCCTCGTATATCAGCTGGCACTTTCATTTCTACACGCCCAGACATCGACTTCAGGTAGTAGCGGCCATCGCTACGAAGCGTGCCACTAAAGCGTACGTCGCTGCTTGCCGCGATTACTTCCACGTCGCCATCAATTCCTGCCAACTCAATCGGGCCTGACGTATTACCCACGTCCACGCGTCCCTTTACGCACTTCACTTCGATGCCACCAGTAATTGAAACGGCCCTAACTGCTCCCCTGGAATTCGATATCCTGATCGTTCCAGTGGACGAAGTTATATCAGCTATACCTCTGGCGTTCTCGACTGTAATGGAGCCAGTGCGGGTGTGCGACTCTACCGAGCCCACATCCTTCAGAGTTAAATTACTGCCCTCGCCAATAATAGTAATCGGCGTCTCCACTCCGGTGATCTCAACATTACTGCGAAAGACTTTGACGAGTTCGAGTTCAGCGTAGCGTGGCAGATTCACCTCCAGATGAACCTGGATGGGACCTTCATTGCCAAGCGGTGGCAGTTTGAGCGCTTCTGTTGGAGCCGCGGGGTTATCCAGGTTTGCATAGTCTGCTTTCAGGAAGATTGCCTTTGGCCCGTCTTCGTCACTTTGGGCAAACATCACGACTTCCTCACCACGATCGCTGAACGCGTGGACCTCTATCGTATCTCTATCCCAACCATGAACGGTTATTCGGCCCGAGGTGCGGTTATCGACCTGCAGCCGAACCCCACGAACGACCGGCAGCGAAACGCGTCCGAGCTGGCGCTCAAGGTGCGGGAAAGCCTTCATCCATTGCGGCTTGTCGGGTGGTGAAACTATCTGATCATCGGGTTTGTCTGGCGGGCCTATGACTTTGAGTTTTTTCAGCGAGCGCGGAATCGGTTCAGACGGTTTCTGGGGCGGAGTGGGAGGCATTGTTTGCGCAGGACTGGTCGCGACTACGAAACCAAGAAACAGGCAAACGAGAAATATTTTTGACTGAAGTCCCTTGCTCATTAGTAGCTGCCCATCTCCTTCAGAACATCGACCTTCTTCCCGTAGGCAGCGAGCATGTATTGAACCGCCAGCGGGTCATTCGGATTTCGCCGCACTGCCTTGCGCGTAGACAAAATGGTGCGATCAATAGCTGCCAGCGCCTCATCAAGTTTTCCTCGCGTCTCCGGATCGAACTGCGACTGGCGTCGCCGGGCGTCTCGGGTTAGCAAGGCAATAGCACTCAAATACTTCTTCTCCGCTTCGCGAACGAGTTGCTCGGGAGACTTAGGCTCGCGCGCGGTTCTTGTGACTGAGGATCTGCCGCCCGCAAGGTCACCTCCTGGACCCGCTGCCATACTTTTCTTTATTTCAGGCCCTTTACGGCGATCTACTGCTTCCTTGATCTTCGCTGGCTCAGTAACTTCAGTCTCTCCGGATGTTCGCTTGGGCATCGGCGGAGCCTCCGAGGAGACAGCAAGTTGTGGAGGCGTTGTCGGCGTATTCAAATACTTCATTACGGCAACGGTAACGATAACTGCCAACGCTATGAGTGCAGCTGAAGCGGCTACACTAAATCGCATCGATAAGAGTCTGCCGAATCCAATCTGCGAGCGTATAAACGGCGTGAGTACCTGCCGGTCGCTTTCTCCGGCCAGTTGTGCCTGCGTTTTGACCCACAAAGCCGGCGAAACCTCCAGTTCACGGTCGTAACCCTGGTAGATTCGCTGCTCAGACGTCAGTTGTTCCAGCAACGCAGCGCAGGACGAACAGCTTTCGACATGAGCCGACACCGCTCTGGCAGTGGGTTGATCTAACTCGCCATCAAAATATTCTTGAACGAGCGACTGGCATTCTTCGCACTTCATTCTATTCAGTCTCCATAAAAGGGCCCATGCGGCGGCGAACTTCCAGGCGTGCGCGATGCAGATCCGTCTTCACTTTGGCCAGCGTGAAACCAGTTACGTCCACAATCTCCTGATAGCTGCACTGCCGAAACACCTTGAGGACGAAAACAACGCGGCGATCTTCATCCAGTAGCGCCAGAGCGTTATGCATAGCCAGGTTCAATTCTTTATGAAATAAATCCTGGGCGGGCGAGAGCTCCGTCGTACTTACAAACCGCACATCCAAAACTTCGGACTCGAAGATATTTTGACTTTCTCTTTGCCTTGCCCTGATAGCCTCGCGAGAAACATTTCTGCCAATGCCGAAGAGCCAGCTAGCCAGCTTCGTCTCGTCGCGGACGCTGTTCAGGTTCTTATAGGCCCTGACAAATGTTTCCTGCGTGAGCTCTTCGGCCAGGTCGCGGTGCCCCACCAGGTCATAAATGAAACTGAGCACTGGCCGGGCATATCTCTCAAAGATCAAACGAAAAGCTTCTTGATCCCCGGCCCGGCTGCGGTTTATTAGGTCCTCGGAACTGTTCATCAGCGACCCGGAATGCGAGGCCGGCCGGCGTTCAAGCCCTGCCAAGTCAACTACCAAACCCATTGCCAGCCGCTGCGACATCCTTCGTTCTTCACTCAAGCTGAGTAGTTCTGCGCTAACTCAAAAAGCCAGGACTACTTGTTTCTCAGATTCAGGATCATTCCGCGGTAGATTCCGCCATAGAGGCTTTCTGCCAAAACAGGATTCACTACCTTCAGTTTTTGGTACTGCGCGAGCGCTTCGCTTCTCCTGTGGGCCGCTGCTTCCAGCAGTCCCAAATTGTAGAGCGCGTCATCATAATCAGGTTTGATACGGATCGCCTGCCGCAAGGCCGCCACTGCCTCTCGATGGTGCCCTTTTCGATAGTGCGCCACTCCGAGATTATTATAGGCTTCGAAGTAATCCGGTCGCAGTGAAATCGCTATGTTCAGATGCCTGAAGAGCCGGTCGTAGTCGTCTGCCGGCGCGCTCGCGAGTGCCAGGTTACGATGCGCTTCGGCCCATTCAGGTTTCAGCTCAACCGCTCTTTCGTATGCTTCAATCGCTTCTTTTGGCCGCCCTGCCGCGGACAAAGTGGCGCCTAAATTGTTAAAGGCCACTGCATTCTGAGCATCAAGCTTAATTGCTTTCTGGAAAGCTTGAATAGCGAGATTGATTTCGCCTTGCGCGTAATACTCAGCCCCCAGGTTGTCGTAAAAGCGGGTAGATTCTGGTGACAATCTAAGCGCCGCCTGGAAGGATGCAAGTGCTTCCTGATGGCGCCCAAGGGCTGCAAAACTTACCCCAAGATCGTTGTGGGCCTCGGCATAGTCGGGGCTGAGCTTGAGCGCCTGTTTCAGTGTTTTGATGGCTTCCTCAAACTCACCGGCGTTGTAGTACCTGAGGGCTGTCTCGCGTAGGCTCTGGGCGGTTTTCTGGTCTGTCTTCGCGGTCTGAGCGACGACGATTAGGGCTAGATTAAGTGAGAGAAGCCAATAGACTGCTGACACGAGACCAGTGCGTTTCATCCCACCCTCCTACAAGCTGAGTAGCTGCTCTGGGAGTTAGTGACAAAACTAATGCAAAGGTTTCAGGTTTCTACGTGACCTGGTGAGTATAGGCCGGAGGGCTGGCAGATAGTAGCCGGTGGTTGAAGCGAACCGAAAACCACCGGAGTGAGAATCAGCAGCCAAGGAGCTACAATTGTGAGCGCGTAGGACAGCGATCCGACAACCACTCAATAGCCACTACACAAAATCAGAACTGGGAGCGATAGCGACCAGCCGAACAGTCAACCTGATTGACATGTGCAGAATAACCGGATTCTTAAAATGATGATCTTGACAGATGATTCCTTGGCTGGTCGCTATCGCTCCCAGTTCTGATTTTGCGTGGCGACTGTTGAACCTCTATTCCGCACATTGTGATCAGTTGAGTCTTGCACAAACCCTGCTTATCACTTCTCGCAACCCCTTGGGTTGCATCCTCCCTACAAACCAAACCTGGAACGATATTCGCCGGAGACGATGAACGACTCGACCATGTCAGCGCGCTTGACGCGTGCCAGTGCCACGTCATCGTCGCGCACGTTTTCACCGGGGACGCTGAACTGATTCATCTTGTTGAGCCAGAAATCGTAGCCACCGAAATTGTTGTCAGGTGGATCGTCAGCTTCGCGACGCAAGTATCCGAAATACTGCATGAGCACGAAAGAGGAGTTATATTGAGCGTTGAAAACAGTATCACTTTCGATAACGCTCTTAAGCGCAGCGGCCCGTCCCAGTGTGTTGCCTGTGCCGTAGGCATTAACGGCAGCTTGCCGCTCGTTTGTCGTCGGTATCACGCCCTCATTAGCAAACATCGTATTCACATACGTCAATGCCGGCATCCCTTGCGGAAAGTTCGAAATGAAGTCCAGGCTCGAGACAAATTCCTCAAGGAAAGCCTGGCGGTTCGCTTCCAGCAGCGCTTCCCAACCTGCACTCCCAACAATTAGGCCTTCGCCGATGCGTCGCTGATCGCGCAGGAAGACGAAGTAGCGAGGGTTGGATTTGGCGTTACCAAACGCTGCTTTGTGAGCGCGAATAACGAAGTAGCCCGACTGCTGAAATTCTATCGAAAGGAAAAACGCCGCCGAGACATTGATGCGCCGGTCGTCGATGCAGGCGGCATTTGAACCGCAACTGGAAATTTGACCCTCCCAGAAGACCTGTCCTGGTCCGTCAGCCTGGCGCGCGAGGAAGTCGTGGTAGTGCTGGCCGACAAAGATGTCATTGAAATCGATCGGGTTAGGTCCTGCCTCAATTGGATCGTCCGTAATTACGATGCTCGCGGTTGACGGACTGCCCAGCAAGGCCTGCCCGGTTCCGTTGGAGAGCGTGACGGTGAAGGTCTCCGTGCCCTCCAGCTTGATGTCTTCGCCAATGAGGACGTCGAAAGACTTACTCGATTCATTCGCTGCAAAACGGAGAGTCCCCTGGGCGAAGGTGTAATCGGTGCGCTGCGACGCGGTGACGCCCGCGGTTATAAAATCGACAGTCGCTGGTCCGGACACGTCGCCGGTACGCAAGACCGTAATAGTCCTGAAGGTCATGCCTTCCTGCACGTTGTAAGTGCTGGCACTAAACGCGACGACCGAGGGGCCCGCCGCCTGGCCTTGACGCATTGGCGAAACAAAAAGCGTGATGACGCACGCGAATAAGAGTGCCCCTACAAACAATATCCATCGGTAGGACGCAGCGCGATTGCGCACGGATACAGACTTAGAGTTCATGGCTCCAGTGATTCCCTCCTGGCACTCTGGGAAAATTAACAATTCGAGGTAAGCGGGGGCGGTAGGATATTACGCTTTGGGCTCCTCGGGCGCAATTGGCCGCCCGGGGGCACTGCTGAAGTTTAGAGTTCAAACTTTAGTTTGTGCTTTTGGTTGCCGGCGAAACCGCAGCCTAAAGGCTGAACTCTGAACTGCTTGCCTCAAACTGCATCAGTAACCGCCGGGCCGCCGCTCATCGAGTGCTTGTCGTTTGGCGAGGCTCCAACCGTTTGCGCGCCTCAGCTGCCTCGGGGCTGCGCGGGTAACGGTGTACTAACTCCTGCCAGGCTTCCCCGTCATAGCGAAGCCGCTTTTCGCGTGCGTCAAAAATGAAAGTGATTCCCTGCCGGTTGTAGCGATCAAGACCGGTGTAATTCAGGAAATAGCTATGGAGTGGCGCGCCCCCAGCCTCCATTTCCTTCTCATTCAGCCGGCGCGCCGCTTCGCGTGAAAGGCGGCCGGCGATGTCTTCGGCTGCTTGCGCGTAGATTAGCAGGACTTCCGGGCGCAGGACCGAGCCCGTGAAGTTGTCGAGAAAAACTCTAGCGCGAGCGATGCGATCGAAGTCGTCCGAACCCTTGATGAGACTAAGCAAGCGCCGGTCATCTCCCGAACGCGCCGGCGAGACCAAAGCGTCGCGCTGAACCCAGCCACTGGTTCTGCTGGTAACGGTGACGCGATAGAAGATTACGCCATCTCTACTACGTTTCTCTCCTTTCACAGAGACGAACGCGCCACGTCCCATTCTTCGCATCAGCATGCCGGAAAGCTCCGGCGTTGCTCTCAACGCCGAAAGTCGCTCATCAACAACGATGGCGACACGACCGCCGGCAGGTGGCCGCCTCCTGGCGAAACTGTTTGCAGAATGAAGAAACAACGAAAGGAAAAGAACAGCTGGTATGAACTTCCGAAACGAGTGAATATTCACAGCCTGGCCTCCTCGCGAGTTGAGGTTGATCAGGGTGAGAGTTTTGCGGATGCGATGTTGTTTAGCGGGAAGCGCGGCGGCGTGCCGGGACACGAATGGAATCACGACTCAGGTTTGCAGTTCCCAGAATAGTGACGCCCGGGGCCGCTGCCACCAGTCGCCGGGCAGCACGAGCATGGTGAAAATGACAAATTGCCACCGCCAGCGCATCGGCGGCATCGTGGGGTTCGGGAACACTGCTGAGCGATAGCAGCGTCTTGACCATTTGCTGTATCTGAAGTTTTTCGGCGTTGCCGTGACCGACTACAGTTTGTTTCACAAGTCTGGGTGAATACTCATGAATCTCCAACGCTGCACGCTCAGCGACGAGCATTGCGACGCCGCGCACCTGACCTAGTTTCAAAGTGACCTTAACGTTCGTGGCTAGGAATCCGTCTTCAATTGCGCAGGCATCCGGGGCATGGCGCTCAATGATTTCTTCCAGCGCGTTGGCAATGCGCAACAGCCGCGCGGGAAACTTCTGGGCCGCCGAGGCGCACACCGTTCCGCATTCGACCAGACGATAGTGCCGGCCATGGTCCTCGATGACGCCCCAGCCGGTCGTCTCACTACCCGGATCTATTCCCAAGATGCGCATATGAACGACGGTGAACAGAACTTCGTAAACGGCGGGCAGTATACTACACCGCAATTCGCAGCCGAGGAGTTTCTTTGAACGCGTGCGAGCGGGTGCTTACAAGAGGACTTGCATTATCAGGAGGCAGGAGGCAGGGGCAGGAGGCAGGCAAGAAAAAGTTCGTTGCGAAACTCCCGAGCTGAATCTCCTGTGCCTGCTTCCTGCTCCTGCCTCCTGCTCCTGCCCTACTTCACCTGGTCAACCGTGCAGGCCTTCGGCTTCTTATCTGGTCGCCAGCGAAGGAATTTGGTGCCGTGACGAAAGCGTCCGCCACTGAAATGATCGTACTGAACTTCAACCACGAGCTTCGTTTTCAGCGGTTCCCACTCGCTCGTCTTCTTGGTGCTCCAGCGACTGGGTCCACCGGGTTTGTTGCCGGTGAATCCCGGCGGCCCAATCAGCGGTTCGAGTTTTTTGGTCAGTTCTTTCTTTTCGGCCTCGTTGAAGCTGGACGTGTAGCCGATGTGATGCAGCAACCCGGCTTTGTCATACAAGCCAAGCAGCAATGATCCGACGACTTTGCCTTTTGTCGCGTATCTGAATCCACCGACCACACAATCGGCCGTACGCATCCGTTTCACCTTCTGCATGCCATCGCGCTCGCCGGAGCGGTAAGGAAGGTCCAAACGCTTGGCGATGACACCGTCGAGTTTCATTCCGGTAGTGGCCAACCACTCGCGCGCAATGGCGATGTCATTCGTTTTCGGCGAAAGCTCGATGCGCTCATTCTTCGCCAGGTGTTTCTTCGCGAAGCCCTCGAGTTTCTGACGCCGTTTGCCTAGCGGCGACTCGAAGATAGGCTGGCCCGCCTCGTCAACCAATAAATCGAAGACGATGAACTGCGCCGGTGTTGACTGCGACAACTTAGTCACCCGACTGGCTGCGGGATGAATTCGTTGCAGCAAATCGTCAAAAGAGAGTCCTCCTTTAACGGGGATTACCAGTTCGCCGTCTAATACAAACTTCGACGCTTTCAGTTTTAAGAGCGCAGCGACAATTTCAGGAAAGTAACGCCCGAGCGTTTGGCCAGACTTAGACTGCAACTCAATGTTTTTGCCATCGCGAAAAGCGAGGCAGCGAAAGCCGTCCCACTTCGGCTCGTACTGCCAGTC
>Ga0070698_100001711_pt1 | contig 24475 bp, 21 predicted proteins | sample KBSK1502metaG_FD_65477 | JGI IMG/M metagenome (GOLD analysis project Ga0070698, IMG submission 65477) | Corn, switchgrass and miscanthus rhizosphere microbial communities from Kellogg Biological Station, Michigan, USA - KBS K1-50-2 metaG | ecosystem: Host-associated > Plants > Roots >... | reverse complement strand
CGCGATCACCGGCAACGTCGGCAAGCCGGGCAGCGGGCTGCACCCGCTGCGCGGGCAGAACAACGTGCAGGGCGCCTCGGACATGGGCCTGATCCCGATGTTCTACCCGGACTACAAGAACGCCGACGACCCCGACGTGCGCGCCCGGTTCGAGGGGCTGTGGGACACCCCCGGCCTTGACCCCAAGCGCGGGCTCACCGTCACCGAGATCATCGGCTCCGCGCTCAAGGGCGGCGTCCGCGGAATGTACATGATGGGGGAGAACCCGTTCCTGTCCGACCCCAACATCAACAAGGTCCGCAAGGCGCTGTCGGCCCTGGACTTCCTGGTCGTCCAGGACATCTTCCTCACCGAGACCGCGGAGTTCGCCGACGTCATCCTGCCCGCGTCCTCGTACCTGGAGAAAGACGGCACGTACACCAACACCGACCGCCGGGTGCAGCTCGGCCGGAAGGTGCTCGACCCGCCCGGCCAGGCGCGGGTGGACTGGGAGGTGGTCCAGGACATCGCCAACCGGATCGGTCTCGGCTGGAGCTACTCCTCAGCCCGGGAGATCTTCGAGGAGATCGTCTCGGTGATGCCGAGCTACACCAACCTGAGCTACGACAACCTGGGGCTTACCGGCAAGCTCTACCCGAACCCGGACCCGGAGCACAGCGACGGGACCGTCGTCATGTTCGGCGACAAGTTCAACACCGATGATGGGCTGGCCCACCTCGTGCCTGCCGAGTGGCTGCCGGCCAAGGAACTGCCGAACGACGAGTACCCCTACATCCTCAACACCGGCCGGCTGCTCCAGCACTGGCACACGGGCTCGATGACCCGCCGGTCCTACGCGCTGGATGCCATCGCCCCGCGGCCGGAGGTGTACCTGAACCCCGACGACGCGGCCGAACTCGGCCTGGCCGACGGCGAGATGGCCAGGGTGAGCTCCCGCCGGGGCACCATCGTGCTGGCGACCCGTGTCTCGCACCGGGAGGGCCGCGGCAACTGCTTCATCCCGTTCCACTTCCGCGAGGCCGCGGCCAACCTGCTGACGATCGACGAGATCGACCCGTTCGGCAAGATCCCCGAGTTCAAGTTCTGCGCCGTCCGGATCGAGGCGGCTGAGCCCGCTAAAGCTGGTGACCGGTGATGGCGAGGGCCCAGACGCGAGCGCCCGGGGTCGAGGCACGGGCGGGCAAGTTCCCCGGCCCGAGCCTGATCCCCGCGCTGAACGCGATCCAGGAGCGGCTCGGCTGGCTGCCGCGTGAGGAACTGGTGGCCCTCGCCAGGGACGTCCGGCGACCGCTGTACGAGATCGAGGGGCTGATCTCGTTCTACCCGCACTTCCGCGCTGAGGAGCCGGCAAAGGCCGAACTGCACGTCTGCCACGACCTGTCCTGCTGGCTGCAGGGCGCGGACCAGCGCATAGCGGCGCTGCGGGAGCGTTACAACGCGGATGCCGAGGTCGAGGTCACCGAGGTCTCCTGCATCGGGCGCTGTGAAATGGCGCCCGCGGTGGCTGTCAACGAATTGCCCGCCACGGCGCGGGAGGCTGACGCGCTGGTCGACAAGACGCTGGCGGGGCAGCCGGTGAGCTTCACCTCCCGCGGTTACTCCGGCGCCGCGCCGTGGCCCAACGACCCATACGCGCAAGGGGAGGAGCGGTACCGGGTGCTGCGGGCCGTCATGTCCGGCGATCTGGACCCCGGCCAGATCGTCACGGCCCTCCAGGACGCCGGCCTGCGCGGCATGGGCGGGGCCGGTTTCCCCACCGGCCGGAAATGGGCGCTGGTCGCGGCGCAGGAGGCAACCCCCAAATACGTGATCTGCAACGCTGACGAGTCCGAGCCGGGCACGTTCAAGGACCGCCAGATCCTCGCCGAGCAGCCGCACCTTGTCCTGGAGGGGCTCCTGCTCGGCATGCTGGCGGTCGGCGCCGAGGAAGGCTGGGTGTTCATCCGGCACGAGTACGGCCTCGAGGAGGCGGTGATCCGCCACGAGATCGAGTCGCTGCGCGCCGCCGGGCTGGTCGGCGCCGACGTGGCGGGCAGCGGGCGGCGGCTCTCGGTGGAGGTGTTCACCTCACCGGGCGGCTACATACTCGGCGAGGAATCGGCGCTGATCGAGTGCATGGAGGGGCACCGGGGCGAGCCGCGCAACAAGCCGCCGTTCCCCGGCGTCTACGGCCTGTGGGGCCAGCCGACGCTGATGAACTCGGTGGAGACGTTCGCCCACGTCCCGGTCATCGCCGAGCGCGGCGCCGACTGGTGGAAGCGCCAGGGCGCCGGCGGCTTCAGCGGGCTGAAGTTCTTCGCCGTCTCCGGGCATGTCGAGCGCCCCGGCGTCTACTGCGTGCCGATGGGCAGCACCGCCCGGCAACTCCTCGAGCTGGCGGGCGGGGTCTCCGGCGGCAGGGCGCTGGGGGCGATCCAGCCGGGCGGCGCCTCGTCCAACTTCCTCGGGCCGGACGGACTCGACGTGCCACTCGACTTCGACACGCTGGCCAGGGCCGGGTCGATGCTCGGCTCGGGCGCGATGGTGGTCATGGCGGAGGGGACCGACCTGCTCGCCGCGGCCACGAACGTCCTGCGCTTCTTCCGCAACGAGTCGTGCGGCAAGTGCGTGCCGTGCCGGACGGGGTCCGCCAAGGCCCACGAGATACTGTCCGGCCTGCTGGCGGGCGGCGGCGGCCTGGACGACGTGGACGGGCGCATCGTCCAGCTTGAGGAGACCATGCGCAAGACGTCGATCTGCGGGCTTGGCCAGGTGGCGCTGGGCCCGGTGCTGAGCGTGCTGCGGCTGGCCGGTCGGGAGACCGGCGACGGAGCCTGACACGCACGGGCACGCGGGGCGGGAGTTCTTCACCACCCGGACGGTCGCGGAGGCGCTCGCCGGATTCCGGCCCGGCGGGCGCACCCCGGCCGTGACGATCCCGCTGAGCGAGGCGCTGCACCGTGTGCCGGTGGCGCCGGTCACCGCGCCGCACGCGCTGCCGGGCTTCGCCCGGTCGACGGTGGACGGTTACGCCGTCCGGGCCGCGGACACCTACGGCGTCTCCGACGGCCTGCCCGGCTACCTGGAGGTGGCAGGCGAGGTGCGAATGGGCGCCGAGCCCGACGTGGCGGTCGGCCCGGGAACGGTGGTGAGCATACCGACCGGCGGCGTCCTGCCGCGGGGCGCCGACGCCGTGATCATGGTCGAGTACACGCAGGAGGCGATGCCGGGCACGATCGAGGTGACCCGGCCGGTGGCCCCCGGTGACGGCGTTGTCCGCGCCGACGAGGACGCGGCCGCCGGCGCCGGGCTCGTCCCGGCGGGCCGCCCGCTGCGGGCGCAGGACCTCGGCATGCTGGCGGCGGCCGGCGTCACCCGGGTGGCGGTCCACGCCAGGCCGCGGGTAACGGTCTTCTCCACCGGCGATGAGGTGGTGCCGCGGGACACCGCGCGGCTACGCCCCGGGCAGGTGCGGGACGCCACCGCGATCGCTCTCGCGGCGCTCATCGCCGAGGCCGGCGGCGAGGCGCGCCATGGCGGCATCATCCCCGACGATCCTGGGGCGCTCGAGGGCGCGCTGCGCGCCGCCCTGGACACCAGCGACATGATCGTGATCTCGGCCGGCTCGTCGGTCGGGGCCCGCGACGAGACCGCCGCCGCCGTGGCCCGCCTCGGCCCGCCGGGCATCTGGTGCCACGGCCTGGCGATCCGGCCCGGCAAGCCGACGCTGCTGGCCGACTGCGCGGGAGTGCCGGTCCTCGGGCTGCCCGGAAACCCTCGCTCCGCGCTGGTGGTCTTCCGGCTGATCGGGATGCCGCTGGTGCGGCGCGTGGGCGGGTGCACCAGCCCGCCCGCCGAGCCGGTCGTGCGGGCCCGGCTGGAACGTGACCTGGCATCCGCGGCCGGGCGCCTGGATGTCGTCCAGGTCCGGCTGCACGACGGCCTCGCGGCGCCGGTCTTCGGGCTGTCGGCGCTGCTGTCCATCCTCACGGCGGCCGACGGGTACGTCATCGTGCCCGAGGAGGCGACCGGGCTGGACGCCGGCACCGAGGTCGACGTCACCCTGTACCGTTAACCACGATCATGACCAGCAGCCCGTTCATCCGCGACGTGCCCGCGGCCCGCGCCCTCGAAGCCTGGCGGGCCGCGCGCGAGACCGGCGGCTGCCCGGCCAGGCTCCCGGCCGTGGCGGCCCGGCTGGAGGATGCCGCCGGCCGGGTCACCGCCGAGCCGGTGTGGGCCAGCCGGTCCTCACCGCCCTTTGACGCCGCGGGCATGGACGGGATCGCCGTGCGCGCGGCCGACACCCTGGGCGCGAGCGAGACCACGCCGGTCTACCTGCCGCCGAGCGCCTACGACGTCGTGGACACCGGCGACCCGATGCCCGACGGGCGGGACGCGGTCGTCATGCGCGAGCACGTCCACTACTCCGGCAGCAACGCCGAGCTGCGCGCGGCCGTGCCGCCCTACCAGCACGTGCGCTCGATCGGCGAGGACGTGAGCACCGCCGAACTGCTGCTGCCCGAAGGCCACAGGCTGCGGGCCGTCGACATCGCCGCGGCCGCCGCCGCCGGGGCCAGCGAGCTGCTCGTGCGCCGCCGCCCCGTCGTCGCCATCCTGCCCACCGGGGACGAGGTGCGGGCCATCGGCACCGAGACCGGGCCCGGCGAGATCCTCGACACCAACTCGCTCATGCTGGCCACCCAGGCGCGGGAGGCCGGCTGCGAGGCGCACCGGCTGCCGATCCAGCCCGACGACCCGGCCCGCCTCGCCGCGGCGGCCCGCGCCGCAGTGGCGTCCTGCGACCTGCTCATCATCGTGGCGGGATCCAGCGCGGGCCGCGACGACTACACGGCCAGGATCGTGGCCGAGCTGGGCACGCTGGCGGTACACGGCGTCGCGGTGCGGCCCGGCCACCCCGTGGTCCTCGGCGTCGTCGACGGCACGCCCGTCCTCGGGGCGCCCGGCTACCCGGTGTCCGCCGCGCTGACCTTCGATATCTTCGCCGAGCCACTGCTGGCCGAGCTGGAGGGCGCCGTGCCGCGCAGCCGGCCGCGCACCACGGCGCGGCTGGCCCGCAAGCTCGCCTCCCCGCTGGGCATGGACGACTGGGTGCGGGTGCGCCTCGGCGTAGTGGGCGGCACGATGGTCGCCACCCCGCTGCCCAGGGGTGCCGGCGTGCTCACCTCCCTGGTCCGCGCGGACGGGCTGCTGGTCGTGCCGGCCGGGCAGGAGGGCCACCACCCGGGCGACGAGGTCGAGATCCAGCTGCTGCGCGGCCTGGGCGAGATCGAGCAGACGATCGTCGCCATCGGCTCGCACGACCTCGTCCTCGACCTCGCCGCCTCCGCGCTGCGCGCCGAGGACCCCGCCGTCACGCTGGCGTCCTCGAACGTCGGCTCCCTCGGCGGGCTGGTGGCCCTGCGCGACGGGCTGTGCCACCTCGCCGGGTCGCACCTGCTGGACCCGGCCACCGGCGAGTACACCCTGCCCTACGTCGATCGCATCCTCGGCGGCGCCGACGTCCCGGTCGTGCGCCTGGTGCACCGTGACCAGGGGCTCATCGTCGCCGCCGGCAACCCGCTGGGGCTGGCCGGTATCCGGGACCTGGCCCGCGCGGGCGTGCGCTACGTCAACCGCCAGCGCGGCGCGGGCACGCGGGTGCTGCTCGACCACGAGCTGGGCAAGCGGGGGATCAGCCCAGGCGCGGTGCAGGGCTACGCCCGCGAAGAGGCCACCCACCTGGCCGTCGCGGCGGCGGTGGCCGCGGGACGCGGCGACGCGGGCCTGGGGATCATGGCGGCCGCGCGAGCCTTCGGCCTTGACTTCGTGCCGGTGACCCGGGAGCCCTACGACCTGGTCGTGGCCCCCGACGCTCTGGAAAGCCCGCTGCTGGCGCCGTTCTGGGCCCTGCTGCACTCCGACCGGTTCCAGCAGGCGGTGGAGGAACTGGGCGGTTACACCACGAAGGAGATGGGGCGGCGCATCCGGTGACCGCCGGCCGGATCCGCGGGTACGCGAACCGCCGGACGTGCTGCGCGCTGGCCAGCACCGCGAGCGCGGCGAACGAGGCCAGCCCGGCCAGCCCGTAGAGGTTCCCGGCGAGCCAGGTGAGGCCGTGCCAGTGATACTCGCTGCTCCAGGGGCGGCTGCCCGCGGTGCCCGGGCTGCCGGGCGCGTACCAGATCAGCCCCCACGGCACCAGCGGGCCCTGACGGCCCAGCATGGGCCAGGCGCCGAACATCGCGGCCAGCGCCCCGCCCAGCACCCAGTACGCCCACCGGGCGGTGCCGCTGGCGCGCACCGCCACGTCGGCGAGCACCGCGAGCGCGGGCGCGACCCACACCCAGTGGTGGTCCCAGCTGACCGGGGACACCAGCAGCCCGGTGAGCGCGCAGGTCAGCCAGCCATACACGGGCTGGCCCGCCCGGTGCAGGCGGACGGCGGTGACCAGGCCGGCCGCACCGGCCAGGGCGGCCGCGGCCAGCCACCACCACAGGCCGCCCGCCAGGCTGGCCGACTCGCGGGTGAACATGCCGAGGAGCGACTGGTTCGCGAGGAACCCCACGAACCCGGTGCGGCCGGCCCGCAGGAAGTCAGCCCCGAACCACCACTGCCATGACGCCTGCGGAAGCGCGGCAAAGCCCACGCCCGCCAGGACCGCGAACGCTACCGCGGCCGTCGCCGCCTGACGGAACCGGCGGGTGAGCACCAGGTACGGGATGAAGATCAGCGGCACCAGCTTGATCCCGGCCGCCAGGCCGATCCCCGCTCCTTTCCACCACCGCCGGTCCGGCTGGCACAGATCCCAGATCACCACCGCCATCAGCAGCAGTTCGACCTGGCCGACGTGCAGGGCGCGCTGCACGGGTTCGGTCCACAGCGCGGCGGCGGTCACCGCGAGCGCCACGCCCAGGCCACGGCGGCCCGACCAGCCCAGCGCCCGCAGCGTCAGCCAGACCGACAGCCCGAGCGCGGCGACGCTGGACACGGTCAGCAGCCAGGTCAGCAGGCCCCACGGGACCCAGGCCCAGGCGGCGAAGACCAGCGCCGCGAACGGGGTGTAGGTGAACCGGAACCCCGGCACCATCTGCCCGCTGTAGAGCAAGGCGGGAGCATGCCGGGCGGTATACCCCGCCGCCACGTAGACCCGCAGGTCGAACCAGGTCAGCATCTCCCGCAGCGGATGGGCCGCCACCTCGGTCAGGTACGCCGCGAGCGCGGCCGCCAGCACGCAGCCGCCGGTCACCGCCGCGCGCGTGCCGGCCGGGCCGCGCGTCACTCCCCGGGGGATGCCAGGCAGGCGGTCGGGACACACAGAACAGAGAGCTTAACGGAATGTAACGATGCGAGCCCGGAACGTGATGCCATGTTGCGAACGCGCTGGTACCCCACCCGCCGGGATCCGGGCCGGGCTGGTGCCGCGCCGACCTGGCGCGAGGGCGGCTACGCTCGGGACCATGGCCATGCACATCCCCAGCCCCTCGGTCAACGGATTCCATCTGGGCGCGGTCTACATCCACTACTACGGGCTGATGTACGTGATCGGGATCACGCTCGCGATCCTCATCACCCAGCGGCGCTGGAAGGCGGTCGGCGGCGATCCGTCCCTGGTGGGGGACGTCGCGCTGTGGGCCGTGCCAGCGGGGATCATCGGCGGCCGCATCTACTTCGACATCACTACGCCCAAATACATCCCGCATCACTGGTACGGGGTCTTCGCGGTCTGGGACGGCGGCCTGGGGATCTGGGGCGGCATCGCGGCGGGCGCGGCCGTCGGCATCTGGCGGGTCCGCCGGCACAAGGCGGATGGGGCACTGTTCGCGGACGCGGTCGCGCCCGCCCTGCTGGTGGCGCAGGCCGTCGGGCGCATCGGCAACTACTTCAACAAGGAACTGTTCGGCGGCCCGACCAGCCTGCCGTGGGGGCTGTACATCCCGCACCAGTACCGGCCCACCGGCTACGCCGCCTACACCACCTTCCAGCCCACGTTCCTGTACGAGCTGATCTTCGACCTGCTGCTCGCCGCGGCCCTGGTGTGGCTCGGCCACCACCGCGGCATCAGCCCGCCCGGGCTGTTCGCCCTGTACGTGACCGGGTACTCGGCGTTCCGCATCTTCGAGGAGTCGCTGCGGGTCGACCCGTCCGAGCACTTCCTCGGGCTGCGGCTGAACATGTACGTCGCGATCGCGCTGACGGTCGTCGGCATGGTGTGGTTCTGGCGCACGCAGCGGCGCGGCAGGGCGGTGACCGCCGCCGCGGGAGGCGAGCCAGGCCCCGGCGAGGAGATGCCCGCGGAAGTGGGCGCGGACCGCGGCGCGGCTGCCCCGGAGACGGCCGCGGACGGTGCCGAGCCCGCGACCTGACGCTCCCGGGCGCCCACCCGCCGGCGCTGGCTGATCGGTCATGGCTTGTCAACGACTTTGCCACCAGCTTGCCCCATGGCCACCTTGGCCGGTATGCGCCCTTTACGATTGAGGCGAATGTGGCGTGGAGCCCTTGGATGCGGCCCTACGCTGGTCAATGACGTCTGGGGCGGCGCCGGAAGTAACGGGGCATCCGGGAGCCCGGGACCGGGCGGCGCGGCCGTGGCTGCGCCGGCACTGACCAGACAGATCCACCGAGGGAGGAATGGCCCAGGTGACCCAGGTGTCCACCCACCCGGCCGACCCCCATGGGTCGGTTGGGCAGGCAGACCGGCCTGGGCCGTATGGTCCCTTCGCACCGCACGAGCCGACCGGTCCCATCGACCGGATCATGGACTGGCTGATCCGCAAGCTCGCCTGGAGCAGGCTGTCCGAGCCCAAGGTCGCCATCAGCCTGTCCGCGACCGGCCTGCTGCTGAGCATGCTGCTCGGGGCGATGGCGCCGAACGCCGAGACGCTGAAGGTCAGGCTGCCGCTGTCGACCCTCTTCCCGTCGCTGGGCCCCCACCAGCACATCCTCGCGAGCCTCATGATGTACGCGGCGGACATCCTCGCCTGCCTCGGGCTCGCCGGGATGCTGTGGGCGCACAGCCAGGGGTGGCGGCCCAACCCGCGGTACCTCCTGCTGGTGAGTGCGGCCATCGTCGCGGTGCTGGTCTGCCTCACCCCGGTGGGCTCATCGGATACCGCGAGCTACGCGGCCTACGGCCGGATCGCCTCCCAGGGCGGCAACCCGTACATCACCAACCCGCACGCCTGGCATGACCCGGCGTACACCCATGCCGTCGGCACGATGTGGCGGCGGACGTCGTCGGTGTACGGCCCGTTTGCCACCGTGATCCAGGCGTTTGCCGCGTCGATCGGCCGCGCGGATCCCGCCACCACCATCTGGGTCCTGATGCTCCTCAACGGCGCCGTGTTCATCGGCGTCGGGGTGCTGCTGCTCAAGACCTCGGACGACCCGGTGCGGGCGACGCTGTTCTGGACCGCGAACCCGGTCCTCCTCCAGCAACTGGTGGGCGGCGGCCATCTCGACACGCTCGTCGCGGCGGCGGCGATCTGCGCGATCCAGGTGGCGCGCCGGGTCACCGCGGTTTGGGGCGACGTGCTGGTCGGCCTCTTGATCGGGTTCGCCTGCGGGATAAAGATCTACGCGGTGCTGATCGGGATCGGGCTGGCGTGGCCGCTGCTGCGGCGGCACGAATGGCTGCGCACCGCCCGGATCACCGCGGTGGCCCTGGGGACGCTCGCGCTGGCCTACAGCTACTACGGGCTCAACGCGCTGAAACCGCTCATCGGCGGGCTCAAGCTGGTCACCGTGGTCTCGCTCTGGCACCTCTTCAAGCTGGCCGGGGAGGCGCTGGGCGTCCACCAGGCCACCATGCTCACGATCATCGCCTATCTGTGGCCGCCCCTGCTTATCGTGGTCGCCTGGTTCATCTACCAGCGGATCTCCTCCGACCAGCCGCGCGAGATCGTCGCGCCGTTCGCGCTGACGTTCGCCTGGATCCTGGTCGCCCCCTGGGTGTTCGCGTGGTACACCGCAGTGGCCTGGGCCGCCCTTACCCAGGTGCCGCGCAACCCGATGACCCGGTGGCTGACGCTGGTCACGGTCTTCCTCGCCCTCTTCCTGTCCAGCGGCGGGGGGCGCTGGTGACCCAGCTGACCGCGCCTGCCCGGGCCAGCCCGGCCCAGCCAGGCCCGGCCCGCTGGCGGGCCACAGGTGCCGCCGCGCTGCGGCGGCACTGGCCGGCCGTGGTACTGCTGGCCGCCGGGCTTGCGCTCCGGGTGCTCGCCCAGTCCGCCTACCGCCCCGCGCTGTTCTACATCGACACCACGAGGTACCTGTACAACGTCGCCCTGGGCATGGACCCGCTCGGCTACGAGGGGCCGCTGCGCGCCATCCTGTGGGTGGCCAACTTTGACGCGGTCGCCGCCATCCAGCATCTGCTGGGCCTGGCCATGGCCGTGGTCATCTACCTGTTGCTGCTGCGGCGCGGCGCGCCGCGCTGGCTCGCCGCGCTGGCCATCGCGCCGCTGCTGCTGGACGCCTACCAGGTGCAGATAGAGCAGACGATCATGCCGGACACCTGGTTCGAGGCCCTGATCGTGGCGGGCCTGGCCGTACTGCTTTGGCAGCCCTCGGCCGGCTGGCGGCGGGCCGTCGTCGCGGGCCTGGTGCTGGGCACCTCGGCCACCGTCGCGCAGGTGGGTGAGGCGCTGGTCCTGCCCGCGGTGATCTACCTGCTCGCGGCCGGCGGTGGCTGGTGGCGGGCCCTCGGCCGCGCGGCTGCGCTGTGCGCGGCCTTCGCCCTGCCCATCCTGGGCTACGAAACCGGCTCCTTGCTGCTCACCGGAGACTTCTTCCTGTCCCACACGGGCGTCACGTCCCTCTACGGCCGGATGGCGGCGGCCGCGGACTGCGCCACGCTGCGGCTACCGCCTGCCGAGCGGAAGCTGTGCCCGGCCAGGGCGCAGCAGGCCCGGGGGCCCGACTGGCTCGAATACAGCAACGCCTCCCCGGTGGCGCCCTACTACGCGCACCTGCCCCGCGCGGAGACCAACAGCCTGCTGTCGGACTTCAACCACCGGGTGCTGACCCAGCAGCCGCTGCGGTTGCTCGGCGCCTACGCCCGCGACGTGGTGAAGCTGTTCATGCTGACCAGGACCAGCGGCGCGGGGGACACGCCCATCTCCCGCTGGCAGTTCCAGGCGGCGTACCCGTACTTCAGCCCGCACGCCTCGGCCCATGTCGTCAGCGCCGCGACCCGCGAGTTTGGCGGCGGGACACCGGCCGTCTGGCGGCCGGGCGCCGCGTTCCTGCGCTCCTACCAGCTCGGCGGCGGGTACACGCCGGGCCCGCTGCTCGCGCTGCTCACGCTGACCGGCCTGGCCGGCCCGGCCGCGCTGCTGCGCCGGCGGGCGGACCCGGGAACCCGCCAGCTCGCCCTGGGGTGCCTGCTGTTCGTCACCTCGGCCGCGGGCCTGCTGCTGGTATCCGACGTGTTCGAGTTCTCCTGGCGGTACCAGCTGCTCGCGCTGGTCACCCTGGTGCCCGCCGGCGCGCTCGGCATTGCCGTCCTCGTCCGCTGCACCGGGATCACCCGCGACGCTGGCCCCGGCACCCCGTCAACCGGGCCGGAGGCGGCCATCTAGGCTCATCTGGTGAGTGATCACCAGATCGTGCTGCTGCACGGCCAGCCGGGTTCGGCCGCGGACTGGCAGAAGCTGGCCGACCGCCTGCCGGAGGCGCTGCGGGTGGTGGCGCTGGACCGGCCCGGGTACGGGGCCAGCCGCCAGCCCGCCGGCGGTTTCCGGGTCAACGCCCGGGCGGTGCTGGCCGAGCTGGATGCGCGCGGCATCGAGCGGGCCGTGCTCGTTGGTCACTCCTACGGCGGGGGCGTCGCGCTCTCGCTCGCCCAGCTCGCCCCCGGGCGGGTCGAGGCCCTGATCCTGCTGGCCAGCGTCGGTCCGGGCTGCCTGACCGGCTCGGACCGGCTGCTGGCCGCGCCGGTGACCGGGGAGATATGCGCTTTCACGGCGTGGCGGCTGACCCCGTGGCTAGCCCGCGCGTCGCTGGCCGCTCTGGCCCGGCTGCGGCGGCGGCCTATCGCCGCGGACGAGTACGTCTACTGGCAGCTCTGGGGTAGCGCACACCGGGATCACCGGCGGCTTTGGCGCAGCTTCCTCACCGAGCAGCGGGCCCTGGTCCACGAGCTCGGCGAGCTCACCGATTCGTTGCCACAGGTCACGCAGCCGGTGCTGCTGGCCACCGACCCGCACGACAAGATCGTCCCCGCCCGCACGACACGCCAGCTGGCGGCGGCCCTCCCCGATGCCCGCGTTCAGCTCGTGCAGGGGGCCGGCCACGACCTTCCCCGCCGGGCGGCGCCCGCCATCGCGGCCGCGATCGTCGCGTTCCTGGCCACGCTGGACAGTCGGCCGGCCTCAGCCTGACCGGCTACTGCCGGGCGGTGGTGAGGGAAGCCGGGGCCTCGTCGCGGGCCTGGCCGAGCCACCACTGCTGGCCCTCGGCCGGCAGCGTGTAGATCGGGTCGTAGTAGGCGTACTCCCGCTGCAGCGCCAGGGGGTCGTCGGCCTCCACCGCGGTCCGGTAGTTCTTGGTCCAGTAGGAGATGCCAAGCTCGGTGTCGTACCGGGATACCTGGTGCACCCAGCGCTTGCCCACGTAGGGCACGTCGCAGACGATCCGCGGCGTGGCGAACCCGGGCAGATAGCCCATGATCTGGTGCTGTAGCGCCTGCGCTTCGGCCAGGGAGAGCCGCCAGTGCTCGCTGCCCGGGATCACGTCGCACATGTAGAAGTAGTACGGCATGATATTCGCCTCATCGAGCAGCACGAAGCTGAGGTCCAGCAGGGCGTGGGCGTTGTCGTTCACCCCGCGCAGCAGCACCCCCTGGTTGCGTACATCCCTGATGCCCGTGTCCAGCATCGCCCGCGCCGCCCGCGCCACCAGGGGCGTCACCGACTGGGCCGCGTTGACGTGGGTGTGGATCGCGATGCTCACCCCGCGCTGCCGTGCGGTGCTGCCGAGGCGCTCCATGCCGGCCCGGACCTCGTCGCTGAGCCAGTGCTGCGGCAGCCCCATGAGCGCCTTGGTGGCCAGCCGGATGTCCCGGATGCTGTCGAGGTCGAGCAGCGCGCTGACGAACGCCTCAAGACGGGGCCAGGGCATGTTGGCCACGTCGCCGCCGGAAACCACAACGTCCCGCACCCCGGGCGTGGCCTTGAGGTAGTTGATCATGGCGGCGAGCCGGTCGTCGCGCGGCGCGACGAACTTGTGCTTCGTAATCACCGGGGTCGGGTTGCCCACCAGGTCCATCCGCGTGCAGTGGCCGCAGTACTGGGGGCACGTGGGTAGCACCTCGGCGAGGACCTTGGTCGGGTAGCGGTGGGTGAGGCCCTCCACCGCCCACATCTCCGCCTCGTGCAGCGAGTCCCTGGCCGCGTAGGGGTGCGACGGCCAGTCGGCCCGGCGGTCGCTGAACACCGGGATCATGTACCTGCGGACCGGGTCGGCGTAGAACGCGTCGGTGAAGGAGGCCTCGGCGGCCCCGTGACCGGGCGCCATCGTGTTGACCATCTGGGGCGGCACCAGCATGGACATGGTGGCCCGTTCCTGCTGGTCGCGCTCCAGGTCCGCGCAGAACGCGTCGGACAGCCCGCCGCCCAGCACCTCACGCAGCTGCCGGATGTTCTTCACGCAGTGCGCGCGCTGCCACTGCGCCGACTCCCACTCCTCGCGGGTTACCCGCGCCCAGCCCGGAAGCCGGGTCCAGTCAGGCTCGGCGAGTTCCCTGCGCCGGTACTCGTACGGCTGGTCAAGCATCGGTCACCCGCCTTCCAGAAGTGCTGATTCGGGAGGATAGCCCTGTATGGATGAAGCATACGAAAGAAACTTGTATGAAAATACCCTGCAACAAGAAGACTTCCCGAGCCGCTGCCTGTTCAGCGATGCCGAACGGGCCACTGCGCGGGGATCTGGACCGGAGGCTTGCGTGATCACTGGCGGGACCCCGGGCCAAACCCGGACGGACGGCGCGCGGAGCGGCAGCAGCGGGCGTACGGCATCTCCCGTGGGGCTGCACCGCGTCATCGAGCCGGCCGGGGGCATCGACGCCATCCTCAACGTCAAGGGGCACGCGGGGGAGAAGGGCCTGGAATCCTACCGGGAGATGCGGGTCGTCAACCTCGGCGCGCAGGTGGCCGTGGGGGACCTGGTGGCCCGCGCCCGCGCCGAGGGCGCCGACGCGGTGCTGACCAGCCAGGTGGTCACCCTTCGGGACGCGCACATCCTGGCGGCCAAGCAGATCGCCGCGGCGTTTGCGGATGGTGGGCCGCGCCCCCTTCTTGTCGTCGGCGGGCCGCGGTTCGACCCGGCGATGGCCGCCGAACTCGGAGTGGACCGGGTGTTCGGGCGCGGGACGACGCCCCGCGAGGTCGCGAGCTACCTGGTCCACTCGCTGGCGCCCGAGCCGCAGGAGGCGGGCCGGTGACGCCGGGCGAGGGGCTGACGGTCACCCAGCGCCGGTACGTGTCCGCCGCCGACGCGCACTACGGCGGGAACCTGGTCGACGGGGCGTATGTCCTGGCCCTGTTCGGCGACGTGGCCACCGAGGCGTGCATCCGGATGGCCGGCGACGAGGGCCTGTTCGCGTCCTACTCCGACGTGCAGTTCAAGGCGCCTGTGCTGGGCGGGGACGTGATAGAGGCGACCGCCACCGTGGTCCGGGTAGGGCGGCGGAGCCGGGAGCTCGTCTTCGAAGCGCGGGTAGTCTGCCGGGCTGACCCGGAGAGTGGACCGTCAGCGTCGCAGGTCCTTGAGCCGCCGGTGACCGTTGTGACGGCCAGGGGCACCGTGGTGGTGCCGGTCGCGAACAAGGATTCCGTCGCGGCCGGCTGAGGTCTAGGGCGTCCTGGCTACCGGCTCTTCGCAACCTCACCCACCGCCGGCCCGACCCCGCACTACCGGCTCGCCACCCCTGGCGGCCCGCCACCACTGTCGGACCCCCAGTGCGCCCGCCACCCACCGCCGGCCCGGCCCACCGCAGGGCCCACCCCACCGCTGGGCGCGCCTCCCACTGGCGGGCGCCCTTGGGAAATATGGAAGTTAATAGTGGTTGCGTGTTGCTTGTAAGTGATAGTAACATCCAAATTAGTCGAGCTTCTGGATGGTGGTGAGTGTCATGGCTGTGGCGGCGGCCGCTGGGGGAGTGGGGGCGAGGAAGTGGTGGGCGCTGGCGGGGCTCACGCTCGGGGTGCTGGCGGTGGGGCTGGACGCAACCGTGCTGAGCGTGGCGCTGCCCACACTGGCCGGGTCGCTGCACGCGTCAGCGACAAACCTGCAGTGGTTCGTGTCGTCGTACACGCTGGCGCTGGCGGTGGGGCTGCTGCCGGGCGGGCTGCTGGGGGATCGGTTCGGGCGCAAGCGGGTCATGCTCGTGACGCTCACTGTGTTCGGGCTCGGCTCGCTCGCCTGCGCGTACTCGCCGAACGCGGGGGCGTTCATCGCGGCGCGGACGCTGCTCGGGCTGAGCGCGGGCATGATGGTGCCGCTGGTCCTGTCGGTCGTCGCGGTGATGTTCACCGACGAGGAGCGGACCAGGGCGGTGAGCGTCTGGGCGGCGGCGAACTTCCTTGCCCTGCCGGTAGGCCCGATCCTCGGCGGCTGGCTGCTGAGCAACTACTGGTGGGGCTGGGTGTTCCTGCTGAACCTGCCGGTGGTCTCGATCGGCCTGGTCGCGGTGGCCACGCTGGTGCCCGAGTCGCGGGCCGCCGAGCGCCCGGGCCTGGACATGGTGGGCATCGTGACCTCCTGCGCCGGCCTGGCGGTGCTCATCTACGGCTTCATCGCGGCGGGGCGGTACGGCTGGTCCTCGGGCACCGCGATCGCCGCGATGGCGGCGGGAGTGCTCGTCTTGGCTGGGTTCGCGGCGTGGGAGCTGAGGCTCACCCAGCGGCCGGGGGGACAGCCGCTGGTGGATCTGGGGCTGTTCCGCTCGGCCAGGTTCACCTGGGGTACCATCCTCCAGGCCTTCGGCATTTTCGCGATGTTCGGCCTGCTGTTCGCGGCGCCCCAGTTCTTCCAGGCGGTCCTCGGCGTGAACGCGATGGGCAGCGGGGTGCGGCTGCTGCCGATGATAGGCGGCCTGGCTCTCGGCGCCGGCCTGGCCGACCGGGTCGCCAGGCGGGTGACCGCCAAGCTCACGGTCGCGCTCGGATTCGCCCTTCTGGCCGCCGGCCTGGTCCTCGGGGCCACGATGACCGCGGCCAGCGGCGAAGCGTTCATCGCCACCTGGACCGCGGTCACCGGGCTCGGCTTCGGGCTGGCCCTGGCCACCGCGGCGTCCGCGGCCCTGGTGGACCTGCCCAAAGAGAACGCCGGGATGGGGTCCGCGGTCATGCAGGCGGTCCAGAAGACCGGTGCACCGCTGGCGTCCGCCATCCTCGGCAGCGTTCTCATCGCTGGCTACCAGGCCCAGCTGCACCTGGGCGACCTGCCGGCGGCCGCCGCGGATGCCGTGCGCAGCAGCGTGTTCGCGGGGCTGGCGGTGGCGGGCAAGCTCGGCTCGGCGCCGCTGGCCGACTCGGTGCGCGCCGCCTTCGTGCACGGCATCGACTCGATGCTCTGGGTCAGCGCCGGGCTGGCCGGGGCCGGCGTCATCCTGGCGCTCGTCTTCCTGCCCTGGCGCGCCACGTCGGCCGCGACGCCTGCGGCAGCTACCGAGCGCCGCACCGAAGGAGCAGAATCAGCGCATGAGCGCATTGCCTGAACAGGCGAGCTCCGGGCCGGGCCGGGGCTCCGGCCTGGGGGTGGACGGCCAGGGCCGCCACGAGGACCGGCCGGGAGGCAAGCTGGGGCTGCGCGAGCGCAAGAAAGCCAGAACCCGCGCTGCCATCAGGGAGCACGCGCTCCGGCTGTTCCGCGAGCAGGGTTACGACGCCACCACGGTCGAGCAGATCGCTGAGGCCGCCGAGGTCTCCCCGAGCACCTTCTTCCGCTACTTCCCCACCAAGGAGGACGTCGTCCTGCGAGACGACATGGAACTGCTGTGGATAGACGCCTTGCGCGCCCAGCCCCCTGGCCTTTCCCCGCTCGCCGCGCTGCGCGCCTCCCTGCAAGAGGGGCTGGCCAGCTTCTCGGCCGACGACATGGAAAAGATCCGCGAGACGACATACTTCGCGCTGTCGGTGCCCGCGGTCCGGGCCCGCATGCTTGACGAGTTCGCCAGGACCATGGAGATCATGGCCACCGCCATAGGCGAACGCGCTCACCGGGACCCGGGCGACTTCGAGGTCCGCACGCTCGTCGGGGCGGCCCTCGGCGTGGCGATGAGCACCTGGTTCGCCGCCGATGGCGACATGGAGCGGTTCATGAACGAATACGGCCGGGCGCTGGATTTCCTGCTGGCCGGCCTTCCCCTGTAGGGCCAGCCCGGGCGGGCTCTCACGGCGGCATACCAGGCCGGCCCCGCGGTAGCCGTTAAGCATGATGTGAGGCCGGCCTGGTTCTGGCGGGCAAGCCTTATTCCGCGCCGAACTTGGCGATCTCTTCGTACTCGGCTTCGGAGAGCTCGCGCGGCAGCTCACCCTTGGCCACCTTCGTGGCCTGCACGTGATGCCTGATCCCCTCGACAACCTCCGGGTTGGCCAGGGTGGTGACGTCGCCGACATCGGCGAAGTTGGACACGGACGCGATCACGCGGCGCATGATCTTCCCCGACCTCGTCTTCGGCATGTCGGGGACGATCCAGACGTTCTTCGGCCGGGCGATCTTGCCGATCTCCGTCTCGATCGCCCCACTGACCTTGGCTTCCATCTCCTTGCTTGGCTCAAAGCCGGGCTTGAGTGAGACGTACATCTCGACGATCCTGCCGCGGATGTCGTCCATCACCGGAACCGCGGCCGCCTCCGCTATCTCGGGCACGGTCAAGGCCGCGGACTCCAGTTCCTTGGTGCCGAGCCGGTGCCCCGCGACGTTGATGACGTCGTCGACCCGGCCGAGGATCCGGAAATAACCGTCGGCGGCCTGGACGGCCCCGTCATTGGCGAAGTATGGCCAGTCGTGCCAGTCCGTGCTGTTGGGGTCCTTGCTGTACTTCTGGTAGTAGGTGGCCAGGAACCGGTCGGGGTCGCCCCAGATCGTCTGGAAGATGCCGGGCCAGGGGTTGCGGATGCAGATGTTGCCCGCCCTGCCGCTGCCCTTCGGCACCTCGTTGCCGTCCTCGTCGTAGATGATGGGCAAGATCCCGAGCACGCCGGGGCCGCAGCTGCCGGGCTTCATCGGTTGCAGGCCTGGCAGGGTGCTGCCGAGGAAGCCACCGTTCTCGGTCTGCCACCAGGTGTCGGTGATGGCCGCCCGGCCCTTGCCGACCTCGGAGTGATACCACCGCCACACCTCCGGCTCGATCGGTTCCCCCACGGTGGTCATCGTCTTGAAGTGGTAGTTGTACTTCTTCGGCTCCTCCGGGCCGACCTTGCGCAGCATCCGGATCGCCGTCGGCGAGGTGTGGAAAATGTTGACGCCGAGTTTCTCCGCGATCCGCCAGGGCCTGCCGCCGTCGGGATAGTTGGGCACGCCCTCGAAGATCACCGTCGTCGTGCCGAGCGCCAGCGGGCCGTACACGATGTAGGAATGCCCGGTGATCCAGCCGATGTCGGCCATGCACCAGTACACGTCGTCGGGGTGGATGTCCTGGTAGTACTTGGACGTCCCCGTCACGTACGCGAGGTAGCCACCCGTGCTGTGCTGGCAGCCCTTCGGGCGGCCGGTGGTCCCGCTCGTGTACATCAGGAACAGCGGGGCCTCGGCCGGCATCGAAACCGGCTCGACGGTCTTGCCCCGGTAATCGGCCAGCACCTCATCGACGAAGAAGTCACGGCCACCGGCCATCGGAGTCGCCGACGCGTACTGGCCGGGGTGGCGCCGCCACACGAGCACCTTGTCGACCTCTTGGCCTTCCTTGGCCGCTTCCTCGAGCGCCTCGTCGGCCTTGACCTTGTGATCGGTAAGCGAGCCGGCCCGGTAGTAGCCGTCCATGGTGATCAGGACGCGGCTGCCCGAGTCCGCGATCCTGGTCCCGCAGGCGTGGCCGCTGAAGCCGCCGAACACCTCGGAGTGGATCACGCCGAGGCGCGCGCAGGCGAGCATGGTGACCGCCAGCTCAGGGACCATCGGCATGTGCAGGGTGACCCGGTCGCCGGTCTTGAGGCCGGCGAAGTCACGCAGCAGCGCGGCGAACTCGTTCACCTGGCGAAGCAGTTCGCCGTAGCTGATGTGCACGTGCTCGTCGGACTCCAGCTCGGGAACAAAGACGATCGCCGTCTTGTCCGGGCTGGCCGCCGCATGCCGGTCGACGCAGTTGTACGAGGCGTTCAGCCTGCCGCCGGCGAACCACTTCCAGAACGGGGCGTTGCTGGTATCCAGGACGGTGTCCCAGCGCTTGTCCCAGCTCAGCAGGTCGGCGTATTCGGTGAAGCAGTCAGGGAACTTGTCTTCGGTGAACCGCTCGAGGATGGCTGGGTCGTTGGCGTTTGCCTGGCGGACGAAGTCCTCGGGAGGGTAGTAGTACTCCTCCTCCCGCCAGTGCACGGCAATCTGCGCCTCGGAGACCTCCGCCTCTGGGCTTTCTGTCACGCTGCGCCTCCTGCTAGAAGCTGCCTGCTCGGGAGCGTACCGCCGCCAGACGGCGCGGAGTAGAGCCCAACTCTGCCACGGAACGGCCGGCGGGCGGGCGGGCAAAAGCCGCGGTTGACACCATGGACATCAACTCCTAAGTTACTGCGGCCGACGGGGTGGGCTCCGGTCCGAAGGGAGTCCCGGGCCCTCTCGCGCACGGTAACCTGCAGGGACGCCCATGGGGGGCATGCTTCGCATGCCCGCCGCACTGGTACTTCAGGCACAAGGCAGACAGGGGATTGACCGCTATGGAGGGCCCGGACCAGGGCAATGACCGCGTCGCCGTCATCATGCCCACCTACAACGAGCGGGCCAACATCGAGACGACGGCGGGCCGGGTCCGCCGCGCGGTCCCCGGTGCCGACCTGCTCGTGGTGGACGACAACAGCCCGGACGGCACGGGCGAGATCGCGGACAAACTCGCCGCCGAAGACTCCCACGTTCACGTGCTGCACCGGGACCGGAAGGACGGCCTCGGCGCCGCGTACATCGCCGGTTTCCGCTGGGCGCTGGCCCAGGGTTACGGCGTGGTCGTCGAGATGGACGCCGACGGCTCCCACCTTCCGGAAGAACTGCCCCGCCTCCTTGAGGCGCTGACCGGCGCGGACCTGGTGCTCGGCTCCCGCTACGTCCCCGGGGGCACCGTCCGCAACTGGGCCAAGTCGCGGGAACTACTGTCCCGCAGCGCCAACACCTACACGCGCCTGATGCTCGGCATCACCCTCAAGGACTCCACGGGCGGCTACCGCGCCTACCGGGCCAGCACCCTCCGGGCGATCACGCTCGATGAGGTGGAGTCGCAGGGCTACTGCTTCCAGATCGACCTCGCGCTCCGGGCGGTACGGGCGGGGCTGACGGTCGTGGAGGTTCCGATCACCTTCGTCGAGCGGGTGCACGGCTCCAGCAAGATGAGCCGGGCGGTGGTCCTCGAGGCGCTCTGGCGCGTCGCGGTGTGGGGCGTCACCGGGCGCGGCGCCCGGGGCGGGAAAACTATCCTTTAAGCGCTCTTGCGCGAGTGCTCCTTGACGTGGCCGTCAAGGTCCCGCTCGCCCCGGATCAGCGCGAGCCGCTCGGCCAGAACCTGCTCCAGGTCCGCGATGGACCTGCGCTCGCGCAGCATGTCCCAGTGGCTGCGCGGCGGCTTGACCTTCTTCGGGGTGGGGAGGTCCCCGGCTGAGGTGAACGACAGCGCGCCGCAGACCCGGCATTCCCACGTGGCGGGAACCTCGGCCTCAGCGGCGAACGGCACGGTAAAGTGATGACCCTTCGGGCAGTCGAAGGCAATCTCCTGGCGTGGCGCCAGGTCCGTGTTACGGTCGTTCTCATAGCTCGTCGCTCCGAGCCGGGTGCCGCGTAGTGCGCGTTCGGCCATGTGGCATTGCCTCCCAGGCGATCAGCCTTCCCCGACGTCAACGCTGGCTACGCGGACAAGATTCCCGCTTGCGCCTAATTCCAACCGTCAGCGCGGGTGCCACTGGCTGCGCGCGGTGAGCACCTCGCGCAGCGCCACGGTCTCGTCGGTCATGATCCCGTCAACGCCCAGGTCGAGCAGGCGCTCCATGGCGGGCCGCTCGTTGACGGTCCAGACGTGGACCTGGAGCCGCAGAGCCTGGGCGCGCCCGATGAACGACGGGGTGGCTATGGAGGCGGGCACCTGAAGGCAGCGAACGCCGGTCCGCGCCAGCCACTCCGTGAGCGGCCGCGGGCTCGGCCGGCGCCCGGGCCGGGCCCGGCCCGGCCCCAGCCAGTCGCGCCGCCCGCGGGGCCCGCCGAGCCCGACCACCGCCGTGCCCCACGGCGACGCGGCCATGCAGACCGGTCGCCCGAGCACCCGCCGGGTGGCGCGGAGCCGGCTCGCGGAGAACGAGCAGACGCAGACCCGGTCCCAGGCGTTCGTGCGGCGCAGAACGGCGGACAGCGGTGCGATCGCGGAGATGTCTTTCACGTCGAGGTTGAACCGCACGTCGGGCCAGGCGCCGAGCAGGTCCTCCAGCCGGGGGATCGGTTCGGTGCCCTCGATGAGGGCGCCGGACACCTCGGCATGGCTGAGCCGGGACACCCGGCCCTGCTGGCCGGTGACCCGGGTCAGGGTCCGGTCGTGGAAGGCGAGGAGGACCCCGTCGACCGTCGCCTGGAGGTCGGTCTCCAGGTACCGGTAGCCGAGCCCCACGGAGTGCTCAAAGGCGCGCCAGGAGTTCTCCGGCGCGTGCGCCGCGCCGCCCCGGTGCGCGAACGCCAGCGGGCGCGGGTGGTCCAGGAACGCCGTCGCCATACCTGTGAGTATGCGCTACTGGTGAGACCAGAGTGCGAACTGGCCGGGCCTGAGCGGTGAACAGGAGGTGACGCGCCGGGCCGCTAGGCGACCGGCCGCGGCGCCTCCCGCGGTCCGGCGTCCTGCTGGGCCAGCGCGGGCTCGATGTAGCGGTGCCGGATCCGGTACTCGACGACGAAGGTCATCACCGGAACGGTGCCGGCCAGCAGCACGGCGATCGTGGCCGGGACGGCCAGCCGCAGCCTCCGGGTGAGCGGGTAGGACACGATCAGGTAGACGATGTACAGCAACCCGTGCACCGTGCCGACGGCGTTGACGGCCGCGCCATCGCTGGTCCAGACCTGGCCGATCGCGAGGGCGCACAGCACGATCAAGATCACACCGGTCACGTAGGCCATCACCCGGTACAGGATGACGTTGATGCGCACGCGCCCCACCTCCTTGGTGTCTTGGCCGGCCGTCGCGTTGTTACCGCAGGCCGTGCCACCTGCCGTGGCCCTTCACTTCTCCGTGCAGCCGGGCAAGGTAGGCGTTGTACGCGGCGAGTTCCGCGTCCACCTCGGCCCCCTCGCCGTCGGGCCGGGCACCGGCGGGCGCCGGGACCGCACCGGCCGGCAGGGCGACAGCCTCGTCCCCCGGCGTCGCGCTGACCGGCGGCCGGAACTCGTCCCGGATGGTCTTCGCCCAGAACACCACGCCGAAGACCGCGAAGATCGGCCACTCGAAGGTGTAGGCCCAGCTCAGACCGTTACCTGCCAAGGCGCGATGGAGCTGCCAGTCGCCGAGGGCGAGCATGCCGGCGACCGAGGCAACCATGATGAGGTGCCAGGCGAGCCACTTGGGAGTGATCAGGAACCGCCACCGCGGGGCCTGGGAGCCGGGCATGCGCCGAGTCTAACCGGCGCTGGCGCCGCGCCCGGCGGGGGGAATAGGCGGCCTTCGGGCGGGTCACGGTGATAATGGAGCATGCCCCTGACCGATCTGTTCCGGCCCGGGCAGGCCGGCCTGGCGCGGCGGCTGCCCGCCAGCCCGGACGACCTGCACGGTCCCGAGCAGGGAGTCGTGGTGCTGCCACGGCACCTCTCCCCGCCGGGCCTGCGTGAGTTTGACGTGACGGACGATCGGCTCCGCCGCAGCCTCTACGGGATCGTGCTCACCCAGGGCCGGCGCAACGACATGGCCCGCTTCGTCAACGAGCGGCTGCTGCGGCAGGACTGGCCGCTGCTGTGCGGCTCGCTCGACCCCAAGATTCGCCGCGGCTGCGAGCGCTGGCTGAAGCTGGCGGGCTGACCCGGCCTGGCCACCGGCTGAAAGGGCGAGGGTGACTGCATGCGGAAATACGTGATCATGGGGGTCCCCGGCAGCGGAAAGAGCACGCAGGCCACGCTGCTCGCGGCGGACCTGGACCTGGTCCACATCAGCGTCGGCGACATCTTCCGCTGGCACGTGCAGCACCACACCAAGCTGGGCGCCCAGGTGCGGCGGATCATGGCGGCCGGAGAGCTGGTCGGGGACGACCTCGCCGAGGCCGTGACCGCGGAACGGCTCGCCCAGCACGACTGGAACTACGGGTTCGTCATCGACGGGTTCCCCCGCAACGCCAGGCAGGCGGAGTTCTTCCTGGAGACCTACGACATCGACGGGGTCGTGCACCTGGACATGCCCGACTCCGAGGTTCGCCGGCGCGTGCTGGCTCGCAGGCTCTGCTCGGACTGCGGCATGGACTACAACCTCATCGAGGGACGCCCGGCCACCGAGGGCGTCTGCGACGTGTGCGGGGGCACTCTGACCACCCGCGAGGACGACACCGAGGAAGCGCTGGTCGTGCGGCTGCGCGACTACCACGAGAAGACCGACCCGGTGCTCGACCTATTCCGGCGCAAGGAGTACGTCGCGGTCATCGACGCGCGGCCGGACAAGGACGAGATCCAGCAGGCGATCCGCGACCGGCTCGGCCTGCCGCCGTACAAGGCGTGATGGCGGGGGAGCTGCCGTGCGGGTGCTGATCGCACCCGGCTCGTTCAAGGGCAGCGCCAGTGCAGCGGCGGTGGCCGCCGCGCTGGCGCGGGGGTGGCTCTCGGTTCGCCCGGGCGACCAGGTGACCCGCCTGCCGCTGGCGGACGGCGGCGAGGGAACCCTGGATGTGCTGGCGGCCACGGCTGCGGGAGCGCGCTGGCGCCGGGCCCGTGTGACCGGGCCCGGCGGCTACCCCGTGCACTGCCGCTGGCTCCAGCTTCCCGGCCAGATCGCAGTGGCCGAGCTTGCCCGCACCAGCGGGCTGACGCTGCTGGCCCGGCCGGACCCGATGCGCTCGCAGACCACCGGTCTCGGCGAGGTACTTGGCCGCGCCCTGGATCACGGTGCCCGGCGGATCCTGGTCGGGCTGGGCGGCTCCGCCTCCACCGACGGCGGCGCCGGGGCGCTGGCCGCGCTCGGGGCCCGGTTCCTCGACGCCGCGGGGCAGCCGCTCCCCCCGGGCGGCGGGGCGTTAGCCATGCTGGCCGGGGCGGATCTGCGCCAGCTGCGGCCGCCGCCGGACCGCGGCGTGACCTGCCTGGCGGATGTCACCGCCCCGCTGCTCGGCCCGGGGGGAGCGGC
>Ga0070698_100001710_pt1 | contig 24495 bp, 26 predicted proteins | sample KBSK1502metaG_FD_65477 | JGI IMG/M metagenome (GOLD analysis project Ga0070698, IMG submission 65477) | Corn, switchgrass and miscanthus rhizosphere microbial communities from Kellogg Biological Station, Michigan, USA - KBS K1-50-2 metaG | ecosystem: Host-associated > Plants > Roots >... | reverse complement strand
CCTAGTTGAGTCGGTGGTTCTTGATCGTGGTAGCTGAGGTACGGCTACGGTATCTGAGCTACCACGATCATGGCCGGGCGACGGGGCAGGCGGGGCCGCACCGGCGCAGGACACCTGGCCACCCGCGATCGGCCGCGACGCTGCCGACCTGGATGGCCACCTGGCACGGCCTGCCGGTGATATCGGGCCAGCCATACCTGAGGATGAGGATCCCGTCCACAGCCAGCGCGTTGTCCCGGCCGATGTCCTGCCATCGCTCCTCGGCGGGGTGGTATGCCTGCCCATCCAGCTCTACGCCGAGGCCTAAGCCCTCGTAGAGGTTGTCGAGGTACTGGCGCCGGGAATCGCGGCGAATCAGCACCTGACGTCTGGCGGCAGGCAGGCCGTGAGGGCGCTCCACGTAGCGCACATAGCGGTACTCCAGGGGCGACTGCACCCCGCCGGCGACGTCGGCCAGGGCGCGGGTGAGCTCGGTCCGCCAGCGCATCTTGCTCCTGGACCCCATCGCGTTCAGGAGGAGGGAGGGCATGGTCAGCCGCTTGATGCAGGGGCGGCTGATCCATCCGAACGCGTCGTCCAGGGTGGCCGCCAGGTGCGCCAGGTCGAGCGCCGTCTCTTCGACCCGGGTCCGCGGCGGCATCCGTGACGGGTGCCTGGCCGCCTCGAGTCGTCCCGAGCGGTGCACGACAAGGCCGGGAACGCGTGGCCTGTGCTGCCGCAGCGGGACCGTCACATGGATCGGCCTGCCCGACCGCGCCGCAAACCCGTCGACCTCCGCGGCGGTCTGATGACTGAGGACAGCCTGCGGGCCAGCCCGCAGAACCGCTGCCCACAGTTCTGCCTCGCGGCCGAGTCGGCCGGTGAATGCTGCATAGACGCCGTGGTACGGCCGCTGCCACCGGCCGCTGCGCAGCCGGGCGGTAATGACGCCTGGCTCAACTGCCAGCTCATGTGCCTGCCAGCGAGCGAACACGCCACACTGGCGGGCCAGCAGGTCATGGAGGTCGTCGGGGGTTTGCTCAGCCATGGACCAGAGTCTCGCCAGGCGCGTGCATCCGCGACCGCGCCGTCATCCGGGGCGGTGCGGCTTGTCGTCGGAGACGGTGATGCCCAGGGTCTCGGCTAGCACGGGGGCGAGGAGGACGAGCTGCGCGGTGCTGATCATGGCTCCGCGCAGTGAGCCGGAGTCGACGATGATGCCGAGCTCCGCGCCGCGCAGGTCGGTCGCGTCCATGGTCACGCCGGTGAAGTCGGTCCTGGCCAGCCGCGAGCCCGGGAACGCGGCCCGGGTCAGCGTCGCGCCGGCGAAGTCCACCTCGCGCAGGTCGCAGTCATCGAAGGTCACGTCGGTGAGCTTGGCGCCGCGGAAGTTCACCGAGTCGAGCTTGCACCCGCGGAAGGTCACCCGGCGCAGCTCCGCCCCGAACACCTCCGCGCCGGCGGCCATGCTGGCGACCAGGGCGGCGTCCGTCCACCGCGTCTCCGCCAGGCTGGTCGCGATCAGCCGCACGTCGCGCATGAGCACATCGGTGAACCGGGCTCGCTGCAGCCGTCCGCCCTGGAACGAGACCCTGGTGAACGCGCATTCGACGAACCGGCTGCTTGCCGCGCGCGGCTCGTCGAGGCCGAGCTGGTCGAAGTGCAGGCCGTCGTAGTCGGTGCCGGACGCCAGAACGCCGGCGTGCGGCGCGAGCGCCGCGGCGAACGGTAGGTCGGCGAGATCCTGCCAGTCCATGAGGGAGGAGCCTACTGGCCGACCGCTAGTGGCCTTTGCTCCGATCAGCGTAGACTCCCGGCCGTGCGATATTACCGTGAGCTCTGGCTCTGGCTCGGCGCCCTGTTCCTCGCGCTGTTCGCCTTTCTGACGGCCGTTGCCGTTGCTTATTTCCTGAAGAGCGCAAATTACTCGCTCTTCGTGAACGGGTGGATGCTCGGTGCGCTCGTTACGTTCCTAGCCGCCTTCACGAGCTTCTTCGGCGCCATAAGGAGCTGGTCATTCCCGCCCGGGGCCAAGCCGGACTTCCCCGATATCGACGTGGAGATATACGGCACCGGCTCCATAGACACGCAGCGCGAGGGCGGCAGCGGCCTCGCGGTCCCCGCGCACCTGCGATCGTTCAACGCGCGGTTCAGGAACACCGGGAGCGAGCAGGGCGCCAGCCTCACCGTGCTGCTCTACGTCAAGCTCATCCCCGGCTCCTGGGGGCGCGTGGGCGAGGCCGTCTGCCCGCCGCCGGACTGGGCGCTGCCCCCGTCGCTGAGCCTGAACCCGATCGCCATGCCTTTCGAGCTGCCGCCGGGCGCCACGGTCGCCGGGCACCTCGTGTACGAGATGCCCGGCTATTACCTGGACAAGATCGCTGAACCAATCGATGCCCGTCTTGAGCTGTGGGACCATGTCACCGACAAGCGAATGACGGTGCCAACCCAGATAGGCAGCTACGACAAAAACAAGATGGTTCCGTCGTCCGGCAGCGCCGAGATCCTCGGACCCGAATACGAAAGCCGGGCGGATCAGCAGGACGACGCGAGCCAGGCGGCCCCCTGAGTCAAAGTCGCCGCAACGGGCCCCCGGGCCGACCGCACCCGAGCCGGTGCCGGGCCCGAACCCTTGGTGGGCCAGACTGGACACGCGCACGACTGGGCACTGGGCAAGACTGAGCACGGAACCTGAGCACGGGGGAACCGAGCACGGGCGCGGAACCGATCTCTCACGGAGGCCAGCTTGACCACCACGGACCTCGACACGCTGTCCATCAACACGATCCGCGGCCTGTGCATGGACGCGGTCCAGAAGGCGAACTCCGGGCACCCGGGCACGCCGATGGGGATCGCCCCTGTGGCGTACACCCTGTGGCAGCACTTCCTGCGCTTCGACCCCACCGACCCCATCTGGCCCAACCGCGACCGTTTCGTGCTCTCCGAGGGCCACGCCTCGGCGCTGCTCTGGGCGCTGCTGCACCTGACCGGCACCCGCGCCGTCGACCCGGACTACGAGGTGCTCGGGACCCAGGCCGTCACCATGGACGACCTGAAGACGTTCCGCCAGCTTGGCTCCCACTGCCCGGGCCATCCGGAGTACCGCTGGACCAGCGGCGTGGAGGCGACGACCGGGCCGCTCGGCCAGGGGGTCGCGACGTCGGTCGGCATGGCGGTCGCCGGCCAGTGGCTGGCGGCCCGGTACAACGTCGGCGGCTTCACGCTGTTCGACTTCAACGTGTACGCCCTGGCCGGCGACGGCTGCATGATGGAGGGCGTCGCGTCAGAGGCCGCCTCGCTGGCGGGCCACCTGGAGCTGTCCAACCTCTGCTGGATCTACGACTCGAACCGGGTGACGATCGAGGGCCACACCGACATCACGTTCACCGAGGACGTCGCCGCGCGCTTCATCAGCTACGGCTGGAACGTGACCACGGTCGCCGACGTCAACGACACCGGCCAGGTGGCGCGCGCGCTGCACTCGTTCCAGGCCGAGCACGAGCGGCCCACGCTGATGCTGGTGCACAGCCACATCGGCTACGGCTCACCGGTCGAGGACAGCCCGAAAGCCCACGGCGAGGCGCTCGGCGTGGAGGCCGTCAGGGCCACCAAGCGCTTCCTCGGCATGCCGCCCGGCGAGGACTTCTACGTCCCCGAAGGGATTTACGACCACTTCGCCGAGGGCATCGGGCAGCGCGGCAAGGACGGGCGCACGGCGTGGGAGGCGATGCTCGGGGCTTATCGCGCCGGGTATCCGGAGCTGGCGGCGGAGATCGAGCAGATGCAGCGCCGCACCCTGCCGGACGGCTGGGCGGCCGACCTCCCGGAGTTCAAGCCGGACGCGAAGGGGCTCGCGACCCGGGACTCGTCCGGGCAGGTGCTCAACGCCGTGGCCCAGAAGGTACCGTGGCTGCTGGGCGGCTCGGCGGACCTCACGCCGTCGACCAAGACGCGGCTGACGTTCGACGCGGCAGGCGACTTCCAGCCGGACGACCGGCCCGGCCGCAACCTGCACTTCGGCATCCGCGAGCACGCGTCGGCGGCGATCGCCAACGGGCTGGCGCTGACCAAGCTGCGACCGTTCTGGTCCACGTTCCTGACCTTCTCCGACTACGCGCGCGGCGCTATCAGGCTGTCCGCGCTGATGGAGATCCCGGTCCTGCACATCTTCACGCACGACTCCATCGGCCTGGGCGAGGACGGTCCCACCCACCAGCCGGTCGAGCACCTGGCCTCGCTGCGGGCCATGCCGGGGCTGCTGGTCTTCCGGCCGGCCGACGCCAGCGAGGTCGTCGAGACCTGGCGGGTCGTGACCGCGCTGCGTCATGAGCCCGCCGCGCTGGTCCTCACCCGCCAGGCCCTGCCCACCCTGGACCGCTCAGAGCTCGGCTCTGCTGCGGGGGTGGCGAACGGCGGCTACATCCTGGCCGAGGCGAGCGGCGGCCAGCCCGAGGTGATCCTGCTGGCCACGGGTTCCGAGGTGCACCTGGCCCTCGAGGCCCGCGACGAGCTGGAGGCGGGCGGCATTCAGACGCGCGTCGTCAGCTTGCCGTGCTGGGAGCTGTTCGACCGGCAGCCGCCGGAGTACCGGGAACGGGTCCTGCCCGCCCGGGTCAAGGCGCGGGTCGCCGTCGAGCAGGGCTCCACGCTCGGCTGGGACCGTTACGTCGGCGATCAGGGCGCGGTTGTGGGTATGCACACGTTCGGCGCGTCCGCGCCGCTGAAGCAGCTGCTCACCAAGTTCGGGTTCACGCCCGAGCGGGTTGCGGAGGTCGCACGCGAGCGCCTGGCCGGCACCGACCCGGCCCGATGAATCCGACCTGACGGAAGCCCTGGAGGAAGCACCGTGCCTGCCCACCCAGCCCGCCCCGCCGTCCCGCTGCGCCAGCGCCCGGCCTGGAAGGCGCTCGAGCAGCACTACTCCGAGATCGCCGGGCGCCACCTGCGCGAGCTGTTCGCCGAGGACCCGGGGCGCGGCGAGCGCCTGACCGCCGAGGCGGCCGGCCTCTACCTCGACTACTCGAAGAACCGGGTCACCGACGAGACGCTGCTGCTGCTGCGCCAGCTGGCCGAGGAGTCCGGCCTGGAGCAGCGCCGGGATGCGATGTTCGCCGGCGAGCGGATCAACGTGTCCGAGAACCGGTCGGTGCTGCATGTCGCGCTGCGGATGCCGAAGGGCAGGTCGCTGGTCGTCGACGGGACCGACGTGGTCGCGCAGGTCCACGAGGTCCTCGAGCGCATGTCCGACTTCGCGGGGCGGGTGCGTTCCGGCGAGTGGAAGGGATTCAGCGGCAAAGCGATCAAGAACGTGGTGAACGTCGGGATCGGCGGCTCGGACCTGGGCCCGGTGATGGCGTACGAGGCACTGCGTTACTACACCCGGCGCGACCTGACGTTCCGGTTCGTGTCGAACGTGGACTCGACCGACTTCGTGGAGGCGACCCGCGACCTGTCGGCGGACGAGACGCTGTTCATCATCTCGTCAAAGACGTTCGGCACCCTGGAGACGCTCACGAACGCCCGCTCGGCGCGGGACTGGGTGGTCGGCGAGCTGGGCAGCGAGGAGGCCGTCGCCCGGCACTTCGTCGCGGTATCCACGAACGCCGAGCGCGTCGCGGAGTTCGGCATCGACACCGCCAACATGTTCGGCTTCTGGGACTGGGTCGGCGGCCGCTACTCGATGGACTCCGCCATCGGTCTGTCGACCATGGTCGCGATCGGGCCGGAGCGCTTCTACGAGATGCTGGCCGGGTTCCACGAGATGGACGAGCACTTCGCCGCCGCGCCGCTCGAGCGTAACCTGCCCGCGCTCATGGGCCTGCTGGCCGTGTGGTACGGAGACTTCTTCGGGGCGCAGACCTGGGGGGTGATGCCCTACGACCAGTACCTGAAGCGGTTCCCCGCCTACCTTCAGCAGCTCACGATGGAGTCCAACGGCAAGCACGTGACGATCGACGGGACCACCGTCGACTACGACACGGGCTCGGTCTACTGGGGCGAGCCGGGCACCAACGGCCAGCACAGCTTCTACCAGCTCATCCACCAGGGCACGAAGCTGATCCCGCTCGATCTGATCGGCTTCGGCAAGAGCCTCAACCCGCTGGGCGACCACCACGACATTTTGTCGTCCAACGTCTTCGCGCAGGCCCAGGCGCTCGCGTTCGGCAAGACCGAGGAGCAGGTCCTCGCCGAGGGAACCACGCCGGAGGTGGCGCCGCACCGGGTGATGGAGGGCAACCGCCCGAGCAACGTGCTGCTGGCCGAGATCCTCACTCCGCGGCTGCTGGGCACGCTGGTGGCCCTGTACGAGCACAGCGTGTTCACCCAGGGCACGATCTGGGGAATCGATTCCTTCGACCAGTGGGGCGTGGAACTCGGCAAGGTCCTGGCCGTGCAGATCATTCCCGAGCTGGAGAGCCCGGCCGAGCCCGAGCTCGCGCACGACTCGTCCACGAACGCCTTGATCAGGCGCTACCGGAGCCTGAAGGGATAACCCACCCGGGCGAGTTGCCGAGAGGCTATATACCCGGTAGCATGCTGCGCATGATACGTGGCCAGGTTGGTTCATGAGCGTCCGGCACGCGCTGCTCGCGCTGCTCAGCGAGGGACCCAAGTACGGGCTCCAGCTCCGCGAGGAGTTCGAGGCCCGTACCGGTGAAGTCTGGCCGCTGAACGTCGGACAGGTCTACACCACGCTGCAACGGCTCGAGCGCGACGGGCTGGTCGAGTCCGACGGCAGCGCCGACGAGGGCCCGCAGAAGGGCTTCCGGATCACCGCCGCGGGCGAGGAGGAGCTGGCCGGGTGGCTGCGCACGCCGCCGGACCTGTCGTCCCCGCCGCGCGATGAGCTGGTGATCAAGGTGCTGGTAGCCGCGCGGCTGCCCGGTGTCGACGTGCACGAGCTGATCCAGACGCACCGCAGGTACCTGGTGCAGCTGATGCAGCAGTGGACCCGGATCAAGGAGGAGGACGACGGGCACGACGTGGCCCTCGGGCTGGCCGTCGACGCCGAGCTGTTCCGGCTGGACTCGGTCACCCGGTGGCTGGACGCCGCCGACGGCCGCCTTCTCCGCGCCGCCGCCGAGGGCCCGCCCCCTCCGGCGGCGGCGCCACCGCTGCCGCCGCTGCGGCGCCGGACGGGATTGCGGCACTGAGCACGCCTGAGGGGATCAAGGGAGATACAGCATGAGCATGCTGGAGCTGCGCAGCGTCGTGAAGGTGTACGGCGAGGGACCGACCGAGGTGCGGGCGCTGCGCGGCGTGGACCTCTCGGTCGACGCCGGCGCGATGGTAGCGGTGATGGGCCCGAGCGGGTCTGGCAAGACCACCCTGCTGACGATCGCCGGCAGCCTCGAGGACCCCACCAGCGGCGAGGTCCTGATCGACGGCGCCCCGCTGCGGCAGATGTCGCGCAACGAGAAGTCCCGGCTGCGCCGCCGCACGGTCGGCTACGTGTTCCAGGACTTCAACCTGCTGGCCGGGCTCACCGCGGCCGAGAACGTCGCGCTGCCGCTGGAGCTTGACGGGGTCGCCGCGCGGAAGGCCCGTGCCGCGGGGCTGCAGGTGCTCGAGGACCTGGGCCTGGGCGACCGGGCCTCGCGGTTCCCTGACCAGCTGTCCGGCGGCGAGCGGCAGCGGGTCGCGATAGCCCGGGCGGTCGTCGGCGATCGCCGCCTGCTGCTGGCCGACGAGCCCTCGGGGGCGCTCGACTCGGCCAACGGCGAGACGGTCATGCGCATGGTGCGCGCCGCCTGCGCGCGGGGCGTCGCCGCGGTGGTGGTGACCCATGACGCGCAGCTCGCGTCGTGGGCCGACCGCGTCGTGTTCCTGCGCGACGGCCGCGTGTCCGACCAGACCTCCCCGGCCGACCCGGAGTCGCTCCTCACCTCGGGCTCGTGACCGCGAGCGCGGCGCGACGCTGGCGTCAGGCACGGGCCGCCTAGACCATGACGGCGCCGCCGGCGACATCCAGGATCACGCCGGTGATCCAGGCCGCCTCGTCCGAGGCCAGGTAGACGGCGGCACGGGCCACGTCCTGCGGCGTGCCCAGGCGCCGCAGCGGGTGCAGCCCGGCGAGCTGCTGCTGCACCGCCTCCGGTATCTGCTGCTGGTTGCGCTCGGTGAGGATGGTCTCCGGGGCGAGGCAGTTCACGCGCACCCCGAACGGGCCCGCCTGCGCGGCCAGGTCCTGGGTGAGGATCTGGATGCCCGCCTTGGCCGCGGCGTAGGGAACCGGCGAGCGGGCGTCGGGCCGACGCGCCGCAGCCGACGACATCGTGATGATGGTCCCGGCTTTCCGCTCCTTCATGCCCGGCAGGAAGCTCTTGACGGTCAGGAACGTGGCGGTGAGGTTGGCGTCGACCGAGGCGCGCCAGCCCTCTTCGCTGATCTGCTCGACCGGCCCGGGCGGGACCGGGTTGCCCCCGGCGCTGGCGACCAGCACATCGACGGGCCCGAGCTGATCCTCGATCGTCCGGCGCATCGCTTCCACCTCGGCGAAGCTCGTGACGTCGGCGGCGACCGCGATCGCGCGCCCGCCCGCCTGCTCAATGCGCGCGGTGACGGCAGACATCGCCGCGGCGTCCCGTCCGTGCACGACCACCCGCGCGCCGTGCTCGGCGAAGAGCGCGGCGACCGCCGCGCCGATGCCGTGCGAACTGCCGGTCACCAGCGCCACCTTGTCCTCGAGGGTGCTCATCGGTTCCTCCGTCTCGCTTGAGGTATCCGAACGACCTTAGCCATCTAAACGTTACCAAGTCAAATAGTTAGATATCTAACGATAGTGGTGACGGCTGGCCCTGAGCTGGCCGGGCAGGACGAGGTGGAAGACCCGCGCCGCACCGGGCCGCGCAGCCGAACGGGTCGCACTCGTCGGCCGCCGCACTGGCCCGACGACGGATCGCGCAGCAGGGCGCGTGCCCGACGTCAGCGCAGCGGCGGGACCACGGCCTCGATCAGGCGCGGGCCCGGCTCCGCGAGCGCCTGCCGCAGCTGAGCGGCGAGCTCGCCCGCGGTCCGGGCCCGGCCGGCCGGCACGCCCATGCCGGTGGCCAGGGCGACGAAGTCGAGGTCGGGCCGGGACAGGTCGAGCAGGTCCCGGGCGGCGTCGCCGGAGGCGGCCGCGCCGACCCGGCCGAGCTCCATGCCGAGGATCGCGTACGAGCGGTTGTTGAAGATGATCGTGGTGATGTCCAGCCCCTCCCGGGCGTGGGTCCACAGCGCGGAGATCGTGTACATCGCGCTGCCGTCGGCCTCGAGCGCGATGACCTTCCGGCCCGGGCAGGCGACGGCGGCGCCCGCGGCCAGCGGCAGCCCCTGGCCGATCGCGCCGCCGGTCAGCGTGAGCCAGTCGTGCGGCGGCGCGCCCGCCGTGGCCCCGGGCAGCCGCAGCCCGGACGTGTTGGCCTCGTCGGAGACGATGGCGCCCTCGGGCAGCAGCGCGCCGATGACCGCCGCGGCGCTCTCGCCGGTGAGGCCGCCGTCGCTGTCCGGCGGCCGGGGGCGCTCGGGCTCGCGGGGCAGTGGCTTGGTGTCGGGGGCGATGAGATCAGCCAGCGAGGCGAGGGCGCCGGGCACGTCGTCGCCCGGCTCGGCGAGCACGCTCACCCGGCAGCCGTCCGGGACCAGGGAGCTGGGCTGGCCCGGGTAGGCGAAGAACGAGACCGGGGCGCGCGCGCCGGCCAGGATCAGGTGGCGCGCGCCCGCTAGCTGGGCGGCCGCAAGCTCGCCCAGGTAGGCCAGCCGGTCGACCGCAGGGATGCCCGCGCCGCGCTCGAGCCGTGCGGGGAACGTCTCGCACAGCAGCCGGGCAGCGGTGGCGCGGGCCACCCGGCTGGCCGCCTCCAGGCCCGGCCGCCGGACCGCCGCGCCGCCGAGCAGGATCACGCACGGCTCCCCGCCGCGCAGCAACGCGGCGACCGACGTGATCACGTCGCCGGGGACCGGGGCCGCCGCCCGCACCGGCAGCGCGGGCACGGGCTCGCCGCCCTCGGACCACGAGACGTCGGCCGGAAGGATGAGCGTCGCGATCCCGCCGGGCGGGGCCGCAGCGGCGGCAACCGCCTGGGCGGCGTCGGCGGCCACGTCGGCGCTGCGTGCCGAGCGCCGGACCCAGGCGGACACCGAGCCGGCCAGGGCATCGACGTCGGACTCCAGCGGCGCGTCGTAACGCTTGTGGTAGGTGGCGTGGTCGCCGACCACGGCCAGCAGCGGCGTGCGGGCCCGGCGGGCGTTGTGCAGGTTGGCGAGCCCGTTGGCCAGGCCAGGCCCCAGGTGCAGCAGCGCGGCCGCCGGGCGGCCTGCCATCCGCCCGTAGCCGTCGGCCGCGCCGGTCGCCGCGCCCTCGAACAGGCAGAGCACCCCGCGCATCTCCGGCACCGTGTCGAGGGCGGCCACGAAGTGCATCTCCGAGGTCCCCGGGTTGCTGAAGCACACGTCAACCCCGGAGCCGACCAGCGTGCGGATCAGGGCCTGAGCACCGTTCATGATGTCCCACCAGAAGCCGAGGCTGCTGCCAGGCAGGGAGCCTATCCGCGCCCGCCGCCTTACCGCGCGCCGGTAGCCTGGCCCCGAGGAGGGAGAGCCATGCCAGAGATCCTCTCGTCCCACTATGACCTGCTGAACGCCCAGGTCGCCACGCTCGCCACGATCGGCCCCGACGGCCGCCCGCAGCTCTCCGAGGTCTGGTTCCTCGCGGACGGCGACACGGTCAGCCTCTCGCTCAGCACCGCGCGGCAGAAGACCAAGAACCTCCAGGCCAACCCGGCCGTGACCCTGCTCATCCTGGACCTCGCGAACCCCTATCGCTACCTGGAGATCCGCGGCGACGCCGAGATCACCCCGGACGACGACTACACGTTCGCCGACCGGCTCGGCGCGAAGTACCAGTCAGACCTGCGCGACCGTGACCAGCCCGGCGACACGCGGGTCGTGGTGACCATCCGCCCGACCCGGGTCCGGACCTGGCCCTAGGCCGCTGATGCGGGCTAATCATCTGCGCCAGCCGAACAGGAGGGGCTCGAGCGCGCGTCCGAGGTCGTTCATCAGCCGCGGGCCCGCCGGGGCGTGGGCCAGGTCCGGGCAGTAGTGCAGGAACGTGTAGCCCAGCCGGCGAGCCAGGATCCCGTCGGTGGCCACCTGGTCGCCGATCACGACGCCCGGCTGGGGGAAGTCACGGTACGGCGCAATCCAGAACGGCTTGTGTGCGGACGCCAGGTACACCACGCGCGGCCCGCCCGAGCCTGACGCGCCGTGGGCGGCGGAAGGCCGCCGGTCCGCGTTCGTGGCGAAGCAGACGACGCTCACGTGCGAGTCCGCGCCGATCTCGCCGAGGATCTGCGCGATGCCCGCATCGAGGGCTTCCTGCCCGGTGTCCCAGTAGGCGACCAGGGGCTCCACGTCCACGATGATCGTCCTGGACGAGAGCTCCCGGGCCCGCCGCAGTAGATCTGGCGCCTCCGCGGACCGCTCGTAGGCCACTCTCACGAAGGGCAGCATCCCCAGCGGCCGAAGAAACACGCTTCGGTCTCGGGATCTCGCTCCGCAGCGCGTGCGCCTACCGCTGCTCCAGCAGCAGTTAGCGCACGTGATCGACCTCTGGCGGGCCGGACGGACGGCCGCTGACCGGCGGCGCGAGGCCGGGCGAGTAGCATCGCGAACGTCCGACAAGTGGCGCCGAACCCACCTGGAGGCATCGTGACCGAGCAGAATCCAGACCAGCCGCAGGAGCAGTTTCACCGCGACCGCAGGGAGCACGGGGGCGCGCCGGACCGGCTGGACACCGATCGTCTGGCCCGTCTTGCCGAAGAGGAACGCGTCGAGGCAGGCGTCGACGACTACGACCCGGACGAGGTACCGCCCGCCACCGATGTGCCGCCCCGCCCGGACGTGACGCAGACCGAGGAATTCCAGGAGGCGCGAGCCGAGATCCAGCGCGAGCTGGACGAGGGCGAGCTGCGGGTCCGCGGCCAGCGCGACCCCTACCCGCCCTCGCATTACGATCGGTCGTAGGCGCGAGCAGTCAGCGCCCGTCAGGAGGGTGCCGAGGTGGGTTTCCAGCACGTCCTCGTCGATCGCTCTGGCGAGTTCGCCACGATAACGATGAACCGGCCGCAGCGGCGCAACGCCCTGTCGCTGGACCACATGCGCGAGCTGATCGCAGCCTTCCGTGACGTCGGGGACAGCGACGCGCTGGGCATCGTGCTGGCCGGCAACGGCCCGGTGTTCAGCTCCGGGCACGACTTCGCGGACGTGGCCGACGTCGGCCTGCCGGCGGTCCGTACCCTGCTGCAGACCTGCACCGAGCTGATGACGCTGATGCAGCAGGTGCCCCAGCCGGTCGTGGCGCGGGTGCACGGGCTCGCCACGGCGGCCGGCTGCCAGCTGGTCGCCAGCGCCGACCTCGCCGTGGCCAGCGAGGATGCCGGTTTCGCCGCCCCCGGCGGGAAGGGCGGCTGGTTCTGCCACACGCCGATGGTGGCGATCGCCAGGAACGTCGGCCGCAAGCGCGCCGCGGAACTGGCCCTGAGCGGCGACGTGATCGACGCGCGCACCGCGCTCGACTGGGGGCTGGTCAACCGGGTGGTCCCGGCCGAGCAACTCGACTCCGCTACGGCCGACCTCCTCGAGCGCGTCACCCGCGGGTCGGCGGAAAGCAAGGGCATCGGCAAGCAGGCGCTCTACGCGCAGATCGACCTCGACCAGCCGAAGGCGTACGCCTACGCGGTCGAGGTGATGGCCGCGACCAGCCAGCTCCCGGACGCGCAGGAGGGGATGCACGCGTTCCTCGAGAAGCGCAAGCCCCAGTGGCGCCGCGGGCGCCCGTGACCACCGAGGCGAGCCCGGGCAACGCGGAGCAGGTCCAGCGGTGGAACGGCGACAGCGCGCAGAAGTGGATCGCTAACCGCGAACGGCACCGGGCGGCGCACCAGCGCCTCATCCCCCACCTGTTCGCTGGCGCGGCCATCTCCCCCGGCGACCGCGTGCTGGACGTCGGCTGCGGGTGCGGCGAGACGACGATCACGGCCGCCACCGCGGCACCGGGCGGCGGCGCCCTCGGCCTGGACCTGTCCGCCCCCATGCTCGAGGTCGCCCGGCAGCTGGCCGCCGAGGCCGGGGCGGCGAACGCCCGGTTCGAGCAGGGCGACGCCCAGGTCTACCCGCTGGGCCGCGGCCGTTACGACGTGGCCATCAGCAAGTTCGGCGTGATGTTCTTCGATGACCCGGCCGCGGCGTTCGCGAACATCGCCGCCGGGGTGCGCCCCGGCGGCCGGCTGGCCTTCCTGTGCTGGCAGGACGACGACCACAACGAGATGTTCGGCATCCCGCTGAACGCGTTCGCTGAGTGCGCCCGGCTGGCGGCCCCGGACCGCGACAGCCTGTTCGCGGACCCGCGCCGGGTCACCGAACTCCTGAACGGCGCGGGCTGGACGGACATCCGGACCGAGGCCATCAACGAGCAGGCCTGGCTGGGAGCCGACGTCGCCGACGTAATGGGCTATGTCCGCCGTATCCGCATGGTCGAGAACCTGGTTGCCGAGCTGGCGGACGACGCGCTGGCCGAGCGGGCGCTGGCCTGCGCCGCCGAGCAGTACGCCGCCCGCCTGCGCCCCGGCGGGGTGTGGATCGGCGCCGGGGTGTGGCTGGTCACCGCCCGCCGCGATCCGGCGCGATGAGCCGGTAGCGAACTCCACCAGCACGTGCCCGTAATCAAGCAGGTCAGCGCCGGTCTAGATTGACATGTGACCATACGGTCACATATTATCGGAGCGTGGACGACGTGTTCAGGGCGCTGGCCGACCCGACCCGGCGGAGTCTGCTCGACGAGCTCTTCCGTGAGGACGGGCAGACGCTGAGCTCGCTCGAGGCACGGTTCGACATGACGCGGTTCGGCGTGATGAAGCACCTGAAGCAGCTCGAGGACGCGGGCCTGGTGGTAACCAGGCGGCGCGGCCGCGAGAAGCTCCACTTCCTCAACCCGGTCCCGATCCGGCTCATCCACGACCGGTGGGTCAGCAAGTACGCGGAGCCCTGGGCCGCGGCCCTCAGCGAGATCAAGCAGAAACTGGAGAGCCCGATGGAGAAGGTGTTCGAGATCTATATCCGGACCACGCCGGAGCGTCTCTGGGAGGCGATCACCGACCCGGAGATCAGGAGCAAGTACCACTTCGGCACCCAGGTCACCTCGGACTGGACGCCAGGCTCGCGCTGGGAGCAGGGCCACCCGGCCGCCGGGGTCACGATCGCGGACGGCGAGAACCTCGAGGTCGACCCGCCGCGCAGGCTCGTGCAGAGCATGGTCGCGCGGTGGAGCGACGACGTGAAGAGCGCGGGCACCACGCGCGTCACCTGGGAGATCGAGCCGGTCGGCGACTCGTGCTGCCTGACCGTCACGCACGACCAGCTCGGCGATTCAGCGCCCGCGGCGCTGTACGGCGGCTGGCCGATGGTCCTGTCCGGCCTGAAGACGTGGCTGGAGAGCGGTGAGCTGCTCACCACCCCGGGATCGCTGATGTACAGCGGCGCCCGGCCCGCAGGTAACCCAGAGAGAGAAGGTGGATCACAATGACCGAGCAGACCAGGACCCAGATCACCGGGCTGCGGACGGTCGGCGTCCCCGTGACCGACCAGGCCCGGGCGCTCGACTTCTACGCCGGCGCGCTCGGCCTCCAGACGCGCCTGGACGTCTCGTTCGGCGACGGCAAGCGCTGGATCGAGGTCGCCCCGGCGGGCGCGGCGACGACGATCGCGCTGGTCGCCGCCTCCGCGAACCAGCCCACCGGGCACGACACCGGCATCCGCCTGGCCACGGCGGACGCCGACGCCAAGCACGCCGACCTGCTCGCCCGGGGCGTCGACGCGGACCCGGAGGTGCTGCGCTGGCCGGGAGTGCCGCCGATGTTCGCCTTCCGCGACCCGGACGGCAACACGCTCGAGATCGTCGAAGGAGCTTAACGTCCGTAACGGACCTGGTTGGGGCGGGGCGCGCCGGCCCTCACGGGTCGGCGTGCCCCGCCTCGCCGCTGACCTGGCCCGCGAGCTCGATGAGCCGGGCCAGGGTGTCGAGCCGGGAGCGGGGGTCGCCGGCCAGCTTGGCCTGGAGCGTAGTGATCCCCGCGTCGCGGTACAGCAGCAGCCGCTCGGAGATCATGCCGGGCGTCCCGAGCAGGTTGGTCTTCAGCCCCAGCTCGAGCGGCACCCGGTCGGCTGCCTCGTCGCGCCGCCCGGCCAGCCACAGGTCCCGCACCACGGCCACCTCCTCTGCGTAGCCCTGCCGCGCGAACGCAGCGTTATAGAAATTCTGTTCCCTCGAGCCCATGGCGCCGATGGTGAACGCGTAGCCTCTCGCATGGCGCCGGGCCGCCTCCTCGACGTCGTCGGTGAACTCGACCGCGACCGGGATCACGAGCTCGAGTCCGGCCAGCGTCCGCCCGGCCCGCGCCGCGCCGGCCCGCAGGTGATCGAGGAAGACCGGGGCCTGCTCCGGGATGAAGGCGTTGCCGATCCACCCGTCGGCCAGCTCGCCGGTCAGCTCCAGGTTGCGCGGGCCGAGCGCCGCCACGAGGATCGGCACCCGTGCCGGGGCCAGCATCGAGCGCAGCGCGCGGCCGGGGCCGTCGGGCAGCGGCAGCCGGAACACCTGCCCGGAGTAGCTGAGCCGGTCGCCGCGCGCGACGGCGCGGACGATCTCGATGGTCTCGCGCGTGACCGCGAGCGGCGACCGGAAGCGGACGCCATGCCAGCCCTCCATGACCTGCGGCCCGCTGCTGCCCAGGCCGAGCAGGAAGCGCCCGCCCGACAGCAGCTGCAGCGACATGGCCGACATGGCCAGCATCGCGGGCGTCCGCGCGCCCAGCGCGGCGATCGCGGAGCCCAGCCTGATCGCGGAGGTCCGGGCGGCCAGGTAGGCCAGCGGGGTGAGCGCGTCCTGGCCCCAGACCTCGGGCACCCAGACCGAGGAAGCGCCGAGCCGCTCGGCGTCCGCGACGAAGGCGGCGTCGGCGGCCCCCGTGACCTGCGCGCTGATCCCCACCTGCATGACGAGACCTTCCTGGGAGCACGATCGGGTCCGGGCCGTCGCCAGTGAACGCCGGCGTGTTTACGCTGTCAAGGTGGACCAGCCCGAGCTCCGTCTCAGCGACTGCCCGACGGCCGAGGTGAGCGTGCTGATCGCCGCCCCTGCGCGGGCCGTCTGGCCTCTCGTGTGCGATATCCAGCTCCCGGCGCGCTTCAGCTCGGAGTTCCGGGGCGCGGAATGGCTCGACGGCGCCGTCGGCCCCGCCCTCGGCGCGCGGTTCCTTGGCCGCAACTACCACCCCGCTCGCGGGGAGTGGGAGAGCACGTCGACGATCTGCGAGTTCCAGCCGGAGCAGGTGTTCGGCTGGTCGGTCGGCCTCCCCGAGCTCCCCGCCGCGCGGTGGCGGTTCGTCCTCGCGCCCGAGGCCGGCGAGGTCAGGCTCACCCAGTGGGTGCAGCTCGGCCCGGGGCCCAGCGGGATCAGCTTCGTGATCGAGTCGATGCCTGACAAGGAGTCCAGGATCCTCCGCCGCAGGCTCGCCGAGCACCGGGCCAACATGGAGGCCACGATCACCGGCATCAAGTCCATCGCCGAAGCCGAGCCTGAGGCCGCGGGCTAGCGGAGCAGCACCCGGGCCGCCCGCGTATCGTCGGCGGATGCGGCTCGCGACGTTCAACGTGCTGCACGGGCAGCCGATCAGGAACGGCCGTCCGGTGCCGGTGCCCGCCGGCCCGGCCGCGCGGCCGCTCGCCGAGGCGGTAGCGTCGCTGGACGCGGACGTGCTGGCGCTGCAGGAGGTCGACCGGTGCCAGGAGCGGTCGGGCGGGGTGGACCAGGCGCTGGCCGCGGCCGCCGCGCTGGGCGCGCTGGACTGGCGTTACGCCTCGGCGCTGCACGGCCGCCCGGTGCCGGGCCGGGGATGGGCGGTCGACCCGGCCGTGCCCGGCCTGCGCGTGTACGGGCCGGAGGACGCGGTCGGCGGCGGGGTCCCCTCGCACGGGATCGCGCTGCTGACCCGGCTCGCGGTGCGGAGCTGGCGGGCCCGGCCGCTCCCGGCGGCGCCGCTTCGCCTGCCGCTGCGGGTGCCCGGCCGACCCGGGCTCACCGCGGTGCGGGACCAGCCGCGGGCCATGCTGGCCGCGGTGCTGGAGGGCGAGCGCGGCCCGTTCACTGTGGTCGCGGTGCACCTGTCGTTCGTCCCGGGGTGGAACGCCGGCCAGCTGGCGGCGGCCCGGCGGTGGCTGGCTGACCTGCCCGGGCCGCATGTCATGCTCGGGGACTTCAACATGATCGGCGCGGCGCCGCGCCTGGTCCTCAACGGGGCCGCGGTCGCGGGCCGGCCGGGCCCCCGCGGGCGGGACCGCTGGCGGGACCTGGCCCGCGTGCGAACTTATCCCGCGCACCGCCCGGTAGTGCAGTTCGACCACGTGCTGGCCGCCGGCATCGCGGCGGACGGGCTGCGGGGTGCCTGGGCCCCGCTGCTGCCGATCTCTGACCACCGGCCGCTGGTGGCCGAGCTGACGTTGTAGCTGCCGGGCGCCCCCGGCACCGCCGCCCGGGCCGCGGGCATCTACCTGCAGTTCGACAACGTCCATTTCTCCCGGGACAACCCCAACGTGCCGAGCGACCTGCAGCAGATGCCGAACCTGCTGAACTTCATCACCGGCCACGGGACGCTGATCACCCACGAGCACACGCCGCTGATCGCGCACCGCCGACGACATCGTGACCTCCGAGTCGGGCCTGTACGGCAGCCACCAGGGCGTGCCGGTCGCGAACGAGTACCAGTACTACAAGCCGGACGGCACGACCGACGAGGCGGGCTCGTTCGCCTACTGGGCCGACCCCATCGTCGACTACAACACCAACCTGGCCGGCACCCCGATCGGCGACAGCAACCCGACCATGATCGGCAGCAATGGCAAGATGGCGCCGGCGCCCTGGGTGCCCTACACGCGCGGGGGCTGCAACTACGGCACGGTGGCGAGCGCGAACACCGAGCTCGAGAACACCCTGCCCGACGTGGCGCTGGTGTACGGCAAGAACTCCCCCCAGCCCCGATCCGACGATCTGCGGTAAGTCCGTCACGTTCTGCGAGCCGGCCGCCGGCGACGCCTGGAACCACCGCACGGTGGGCTCGCAGATCAACACGACCTGGCTCGGCATGGTCGGCCCGGGCGTGGCGCATCTCGGCATCGACAGCTCGGTCTGGTCGGACCACACCAGCATCCAGCCCACGATGCTCGCGCTGCTCCGGCTGCGGGACGACTACGCGCCGGACGGCCGGGTGCTCGGCGAGATCGTCAAGTCGTCGGCGCTGCCGCGCGGGATGCGCGAGCACCGCGGCGAGCTGCTCCGGCTGGGTCAGGTCTACACCCAGCTCGAGGCGCCGGTCGGCGCCTTCGGCCTGGACACGCTGACCGCCTCGACCAGGGCGCTGGCCAGCCACTCGGCGGGCGACGCGACCTACACCAGGATCGAGAGCGACCTCGAGCACCTGGGCGAGCGGCGCGACGACGTCGCCGCCCAGATGCGCGCGCTCCTGCTCGGCGCGGCGTTTGACGGCCGGAGCCTGCGCGGCGACAGGGCGGCCGAGCTGATCAGGGAGGGCGACGAGCTGCTCGGCGAGGCGGCCACGCTCGCGGCCTGACCAGGGCGGCCAGGAAACGGGGCCCGGAGCTAGCCGTCAGGCGCCGAGGAGGTCCCACCTGTTGCCGGCGATGTCGGCGAACACGGCCACCCGCCCGTAGGGCTCCGAGCGCGGCGGCCTCACGAACTCGACCCCGGCGGCCGACATCCGCCGGTACGCGTCGTCGAAGTCATCGACGCGCAGGAAGAATCCCACCCGTCCCGCGGCCTGCCTGCCGACGACGCCAGCCTGGTCTTCCCCGTCGGCGCGCGCCAGCAGCAGCCCCGTCGCCGCGCCAGGCGGCCGGACCACAACCCACCGCTTGGGACGCCCGTCGGCCGTCAGGGCCGGGGAGTCCTCAACGAGCTCGAAGCCCAGTGTGCCGACGAAGAAATCGATCGCCGGGTCGTACTCCTCGACCACGATGGTCACCAGGCTGATATGCACCCGCCCGAGCATAGGCGGGAGCGCGCAGACTCGGCTGGTAACGGGCGGAGGTGTCAGGTGGACCAGTTCGACGTGATCATCATCGGCATGGGCACCGGCGGGGAGTCCGCCGCGAGCAGGCTGCTGGACGCCGGCCAGCGGGTCGCGCTGATCGAGCGCGAGCTCATCGGCGGCGAGTGCGCCTACTGGGCCTGCATCCCGTCCAAGACGCTGCTGCGCGGGCCGGAGGCCCGGGCCGCCGCCGGCCGGGTCGCCGGCCTGAGCGCGCCGTCTCTCGACTGGCCCGGCCTGCGCGACTACCGGGACTACATGATCCGCCACCTCGATGACAGCGATCAGGTCCGCGGCTACGAGCAGGCCGGCGCGACCGTCATCAAGAGCCCCGCCCGGGTCGCCGGCCGGGGGCGGGTGGAGGCCGGCGGGCGGTTGCTGCAGGCCGATCACATCGTGATCGCCACCGGCTCCCGGCCGCTGCGGCCCCCGATCGAGGGCTTGGACGCGGTGACTGTCTGGACCAACCGGGAGGCCACAACGGTGCGCGACATCCCGGCCCGGGTGCTGCTGGTCGGCGGCAGCGCGGTCGGCGTCGAGCTCGGCCAGTTCTACGTGCGGATGGGCGCCCGGACCACGATCGTGCAGCGGGCCGGCCGGCTGATCGACCGCGAGGACCCGCGGGTCGGGGAGCTTGCCGCGCAGGCGCTGGCCGCCGACGGAGTCACCGTCCACGCCGGCCGCACGGTCGCCCGCGCCGAGCGCGTCGCCGGCGGGGTGCTCGTCACCCTCGACAACGGCACCCGGGTGGAGACCGACGTGATCATCCTCGGCGCTGGCCGCCGGCCCGACACGGCGGACCTCGGCCTCGACACCGTCGGCGTCCAGCCGGGTGAGCGCGGCGGCATCCCCGTCGACCAGCATTGCCAGGCCGGGCCCGGCCTGTGGGCGCTCGGCGACGTCACCGGGGTGGCGATGTTCACCCACGTCGCCAACTACCAGGGCCGGGTCGTCGCCGACAACATACTGGGCCGTCAGCGCGCCGCCTGGTACGACGGCATCCCCAGGGTCGTATTCGCCGACCCCGAGATCGCCGCCGTCGGGCTCAGCGCCGACCAGGCCCGTCGCCGGGGCCTGGACACCGCCGCCGCCGAGATCAGCCTGGCCGACACGCTCGCCCGGCCCTGGACCTACGAGCGCGACCCGCGCGGCACTCTCGGGGTGCTCGCCGACCGCGGGCGCGGCGTGCTGGTCGGGGCGTGGGCCGTCGCCCCGCTGGCCGGCGAGTGGATCCACCAGGCCGCCCTTGCCATCCGGGCCCAGATCCCGGTGGACGTGCTCCTCGACCAGGTCGCCCAGTTCCCCACCTACAGCGAGGCCTATCTCAGCGCTCTCGAGAAACTGGCATTGTGACCTGAACGTCGTAGCGTGACAAGCGCGTCCATGTGAGCGTCGGGCTAGCTCGGGCCTCTGCTGGGAGCGCGTCAGCCGTACGATGCCGGGTAGCGTTATCACGTGGGCCATGTCATTGCCTCCGTTCGGCCGCTTGGCTTGCGTCTGCCGTCGCCGTTGGAAGAGCTGCGTGAGGACCGGATCACCCGGGCGGGACTGCGCCTGCTCCTCAAACGCGACGATCTGATCAGCCCGGACATCCCGGGAAACAAGTGGCGCAAGCTCAAGTACAATCTTGAAGCCGCGAAAAAGCGGGGCGACAGGGCTCTTCTCACGTTTGGCGGTGCATATTCCAATCACATTCGCGCCACGGCCGCGGCTGGATATTATTTCGGGTTCGAAACCGTCGGTGTGATTCGCGGAGAGGAGCATCTTCCGCTCAACCCGTCGCTCGACTACGCGGTGCGCCACGGCATGCGCCTGGCGTACCTGGACCGGGCGACATACCGGGAGAAGATGAGCCCTGAAGTGATCGCGATGCTTCGTCGCCGTTTCGGGGAGTTCTATCTACTGCCAGAAGGCGGCAGCAACGCCCATGCCCTGCGGGGCTGTGCCGAGATCCCCGGGGAGGTTGACCGCTGGTTTGACCTGGCGTGCTGTCCCTGCGGGACGGGCGGCACCCTGGCCGGCCTGGCCCAGGGGCTGGGCCCGGGGCAGCGGGCACTGGGTTTCTCGGTGCTCCACGGCGGAGAGTTCCTCACCCGCGAGGTGGCCGCCCTGGAGCGCGAGGCGTTCGGCGCAGCACCGGGGAACTGGTCGATCGAGTATGGCTTTCATTTCGGTGGTTTCGCCAGGCGCAGCGCCGCGCTCGGCGAGTTCATCGCTGACTTCGAAGAGCGCCACGCGCTTTCCCTGGACTGGGTTTACGTGGGCAAGATGATGTACGGGATCTTCGCGCTGGCCCAGCAGGGCCGCTTTCCTGCCGGGAATACGATCGTGGCAGTCATCACAGGCGGAGCATGAATGCCGTTTGCCGCCGCATTGACTGCGTCGGGCGCGACTCGGCGGGTCAGAGGTCGGCGAGGGCGCTGGCGGGGGACTCTATGCAGTCGGCGACGAAGCGGAGGAACCCGCCGGCGGTGGCGCCGTCGCAGACCCGGTGGTCGAAGGTCAGCGTGAGCTCGGCGAGCTTGCGGACTCCGACCGCCCCGTCGACCACCCACGGCCGGTCGATGATCCGGCCCAGCCCCAGGATCGCGACCTCGGGATGGTTGATGATGGCCGCCGAGCCGTCGACGCCGAACACGCCGTAGTTGTTCACGGTGAACGTCCCGCCGGTCAGGTCGGCCGGGCTCGCGGTCGCCGCACGCGCCGCATCCGTCAGCCCGGCGATAGCCGCCGACAGGTCGCGCGCGGACAGCAGGTGCGCGTCACGGACGACGGGAACCACCAGCCCGCGGCTGGTCTGCGCCGCGAAGCCGAGATGGACGAACGGCGGCAGCACGATCTCGCCGGCCTCGACCCGGCCGTTGAGTTCCGGGTAGCGCCGCAGCCCCAGGACGGCGAACCGGGCGACCAGGGCCAGGATGCTCACCGGCCGCTCGGGCTGGCGCGCGTTCATCACGGCGCGGGCGGCGAGCAGGTCGGTGGCGTCCACGTCGACCCAGACGGTCGCCTCGGGGATCTCCCGGCGCGAGCGGCTGAGCTTGTCGGCGGCCGCCTTCCGCGCGCCGCGCAGCGGGATCCGCAGCTCGCCCCCGCCTCCGCGGAGGACGGCCTGCTCCACGTCGCGCCGCAGCACCAGGCCGGACGGCCCGCTGCCGGCCAGCGCCGACAGGTCCACGCCCGCATCACGCGCCAGCTTCCGCACCAGCGGAGAGATGACAGGAACCCGGACCGCGGGGTCACCCGGGTGCGGAGCGGGGACCGTGGAAACCGCTGGCATCGCCGGCCGAGGGGCCGGGCGCCCGGGCCGGACGTGCCGTCGGCGCCGGGCCGATCCGCCCGGCGTGCCGTAGCCGACCAGGACGCTGCCGCTCGGCTCCGGCGCGGCGGCTGTCCGGGCCCCCGGAGCGGGCGCGGCGAGACTGCCACTGCGAGCCGGGCCGACGGCAGCCGCGGGGGTGACGCTGATCAGCGGCGCGCCGACCGGGACGACCTGGCCTTCCCGGGCGTGCAGCGCCTCGACCCGGCCCGCGAACGGCACGGGCACCTCGACCGCGGCCTTCGCGGTCTCCACCTCGACCACGATCTGGTCGGTGCTGACCGCGTCGCCGACCTGAACCCGCCAGGCGGTGATCTCGGCTTCGGTGAGCCCTTCCCCCAGGTCGGGCAGGCAGAACTCAGGCATTCTCGTCCCACTGCAGCCGGGCGACGGCGTCCAGGATGCGGTCCGCGGTCGGCAGGTGGTACGCCTCGAGCATGGGCGGCGGGTAGGGGATGTCGTGCCCGGTGACCCGCAGGATCGGGGCCTCGAGGTAGTGGAAGCACTGCTCGGTCAGCCGCGCGGCGACCTCGGCCCCGTAGCCGCAGAACCCGGACGCCTCGTGCACCACGACCGCCCGCCCGGTCCGGCGGACCGACTCGGCCACCGTGGCGTCGTCGAACGGGGACAGGCTGCGCAGGTCGACGACCTCCAGGTCCCAGCCGTCCTCGGCGCCGGCCTCGGCCGCCTCCAGCGCGGTCGCCACCGGCCCGCCGTAGGCGATGACCGTCGCGTCGCTCCCCCGCCGCCGCACGCACGCGGTCGCGATGTCCGGGCCCTGGCGCAGACCAAGCTCCGCCGCCTCCGTGGCCCAGTAGCGGCGCTTGGGCTCCAGGAAGATCACCGGGTCCGGGCAGTCGATCGCCTGCCGCAGCAGGGTGTACGCGTCGGCGGCGGTGCCGGGCGTGACCACCCGCAAGCCCGGCGTGTGCGTGTAGTACACCTCCGACGAGTCGCTGTGGTGCTCGACGCCGCCGATCCCGCCGCCGTAGGGCACCCGGATCACCACCGGCAGCTCGACGCGGCCCCTGGTCCGGTTCCGCAGCTTCGCGAGGTGGCTGGTGATCTGCTCGAACGCCGGGTAGGCGAACGCGTCGAACTGCATCTCCACGACCGGGCGCAGGCCGTTCATGGCCATGCCGATCGCGGTGCCGACGATGCCGGCCTCGGCCAGCGGCGTGTCGAAGACCCGGCCGTCGCCGAAGCGGGCGGCCAGCCCGTCGGTGACCCGGAACACGCCGCCCAGCGTGCCGACGTCCTCGCCGTACACGAGCACGCGGTCGTCGGCGGCCAGCGCGTCGCAAAGCGCCCGGTTCAGCGCCGCGGCCATGCTGACCGGCGCTTGCGGCGGGGACTCCCGCGCCGGGGTCGCGTGGTCCGCCAGGCTGGTCATAAGAAATTTCCTTAACGCTCGGCGTCGAGCTCGGCCGCAAGCTGCTGCTGCTGCCGGGCCAGGGCCTCGGTCGGCCGGGCGTAGACGTACCGGAACATCTCGGCCGGGTCGGGCCGCGGCTCCGCGCTCATCCGGTCCCGCAGGTCGGCGGCGAGCCGCTCGGCCTCGGCGGTGACCTCGGCGGCCAGCGCGTCGTCCAGCAGCCCGGCGCCGCGCAGGTAGCGTTCCAGGCGCGGCAGCGGATCGCGCGCGAGCCACTCCCGCACCTCGTCGCCGGTCCGGTAGCGCGTGGCGTCGTCGGCGTTGGTGTGCGCCTCGACGCGGTAGGTCAGCGCCTCGATCAGCGCCGGGCCGGCCCCCGAGGCCGCGGCGTCCACCGCGGCCCGGACGGCGGCGTAGACCGCGGCCGCGTCGTTGCCGTCGACCTGCTGGGACGCGATGCCGTAGCCGATGCCCTTGTGCGCCAGCGACGGCGCCGCGGTCTGCTTCGCCAGCGGCACGCTGATCGCGTAGCCGTTGTTCTGCACCAGGAACACGACCGGGGCGTTCCAGACCGCGGCGAAGTTGAGCGCCTCGTGGGTGTCGCCCTCGCTCGTGGCGCCGTCGCCGAGCAGGACGACGGCGACCGTGTCCTCGCCCTTGATCCTGGCCGCCTGGGCCAGGCC
>Ga0070698_100001709_pt1 | contig 24499 bp, 21 predicted proteins | sample KBSK1502metaG_FD_65477 | JGI IMG/M metagenome (GOLD analysis project Ga0070698, IMG submission 65477) | Corn, switchgrass and miscanthus rhizosphere microbial communities from Kellogg Biological Station, Michigan, USA - KBS K1-50-2 metaG | ecosystem: Host-associated > Plants > Roots >... | reverse complement strand
CTGGGCGGGGCGGCGGGGCCGGGGCCAGCGCTGGGCGGGGCGGCGGGGCCGGGGCCAGCACTGCGCGGGGCGGCGGGGCCCGCCGAGGCCGCGAGACGGTCCGCCGGGCCGGGCCAGGCGGCATTGTTCGAGTTCGCGGACCCGGTGTTCCCCAGCCCCGAGGAGGCGCTTGATGCGCTGGTCGCGGTCCACGCCGACCAGGTGCGCCGGATCGGGGCCGACGACCACCCGGCCAGATTCGGGCTGCTCGCGGCGGCCGAGTCGGCGGCCGGGCTGGCGGCGGCCGAGATGGGCTTCGACGGGCTGCCGTGGCGCGCCGACGTGCACGCCGAGCTGCTGACCGGCCTGCTCGGCGACCGGCCGGTGCCGGGGCTGCGCCCGGCGCGGCTGGCCGACCTGACCACCCGGATCTCGGCCGCGCTCAGCGGCCGGCCGGTGAACCCCGACTCCCCGGCGCAGGTGCTCCGGGCGCTCGCGGCCGACGGGGTCAAGGTGACCTCCACCCGGGCGCATGTGCTGCGTGAGCTGGACCACCCGGCCGTCGCGCTGCTGCTCGAGTACAAGGAACTCGCCCGGCTGTACGCCGCGCACGGGTGGTCGTGGCTGGACGAGTGGGTGGCCGATGGCCGGTTCCGCCCGGAATACGTGGTCGGCGGGGTCGTGTCCGGCCGGTGGGCGACCAGGGGCGGCGGCGCGCTGCAGATTCCCCGCGTGCTGCGGCGGGCGGTGGTGGCCGACCCCGGCTGGGTCCTGGTCGTGGCCGACGCCGCGCAGCTCGAACCGCGGGTGCTGGCCGCGCTGGCCGGCGACGAGGCGCTTGCGGCGGCGGCCGGTACCGGTGATCTCTACCTGGCGCTCGCCGGCGTGTTCGGCGGGGACCGGGGCAAGGCCAAGATCGCGCTGCTGTCCGCCATGTACGGCGGGGCGGCCGGGGAGGCCAGGCAGCTCCTGGCGGTGCTCCGGCACCGGTTCCCGCTCGCGGCGCGGTACGTGGAGACGGCCGCGCGGGCCGGGGAGGAGGGCAAGGTCGTCCGGTCCCGGCTGGGCCGGACCTGCCCGCCCCCCTCCGAGGCCTGGCGCAGCATCACCGCCGACCCCGACGATCCGGACTCCGCTGAGCCGCAGGCCGGGCGTTCGGTTCGCGCCCGCGGCCGGTTCACCCGCAACTTCGTGGTGCAGGCCAGCGCCGCCGACTGGGCCGTCGTGTTCCTGGCTGAGCTCCGCCGGCGGCTTGCCGTCCTCGATTTGCCTGGAGGAACCGCCCCCGCGCTCCGCATTTCCCGCCCCCGCGCTCCGCATTTCCCGCCCCCGCGCTCTGCATTTCCCGCCCCCGCGCTCCGCGCCCGCCCCCACTCCGCGCCCGCCCCCACTCCGCACCTGGTCTTCTTCCAGCACGACGAGGTGATCGTGCACTGCCCGCAGGCCCTGGCGCAGGACGTGGTGGCCGCTGTCGGCGAGGCCGCCGGTGCGGCCGGGCGGCTGGTGTTCGGGCCGACCCCGGTCCGGTTCCCGGTGACCACCGCCGTGGTGGCCAGCTACGCCGACGCGAAGTGATGGTCACCCCCGCGAGTCAGGCAGCGGCCTCCTGCGGCTGTTCCGTGCCGCAGTACTTGCACTTGCTAGCGGCGGCCGGCAGGTCGCTGGACAGGCACGCCGGGCAGGTCTTGACGGGGGCGGGCGCGCCGAACACGGTGACCCCGCGCCGGGCCTGGATCGCCTTGTAGGGGACGACGATCAGGAAGTAGACGACCGCCATGAAGATGAAGAAATAGATGAACGCGGAGATCAGCGCGCCGAAGTCCATGAAGGTCGCCGGGTTGTTGCCCTGGCCCAGCTGAACGCCCAGGCCCTGCGAGGTACCGCCCTGCGCCCGCGCCACCAGGGGCTTGACGATGCTGGTTGTGAAGGCGGCGATCAGGGCGCTGAACGCGAGCGCGACGGAGAGGCCGACGGCCACCACGATGATGTCGCCGCGCATGAGGAAGTTCTTGAACCCCTTGAACACTGTGACCTCCGTCAGCCGTTTCCGGGTGAGAAGCGTGAGCACCGGTCCGTCCGCCCGGCCATGATTTGCGACGATATCGGTAGGGTGCGAGATATGTCAGAGGGGCCAGTGCGATGAGGCGGGTCCTGCTCGTGGTGATCGGCGTGGCTGCCGCCCTGGCCGGGATCGTTTGGACGCTGCAGGGCCTCGGCTACGTGGGCGGCAGCTTCATGAGCGGCGCGACCGTCTGGGCGGTCATCGGCCCGGTGGTCGCGCTGATCGGCGTCGTCCTCGTCGCTGCCGGGAGCCGGCGGCGGGGTGGCGGCAAAGGGCTGCCGGGACCCCGGTGACTCCCGGTAGGCTGCCCGGTCAGGGATGGCTCGCGCGGGGGGGCGTTGGGAGCGCCATATGAATGCGCGATACGTGGTTGCTGAGGGCACCCACGACGCGGGGGTGTCCTGGGTTGTCTGGGCGCGGCGGGACGAGCCGCGCGACGGCGACTTGCTTAGCATGATCAGGCTCAAGGACGCCGGCGGCCGCATCGTCCACGCGGGAGGTTTGTCCGGCCCGCCCCTCTACCCCGGTAGCATGCTCAACGTCAGCACCGGTGGCAGCGAGGAGGGACCGCGGGCGTTGCTGGCGCGGGTGGACCCGGCGGTGCAGCGGCTTGAGCTGCGGACACAGGACGGCGGCGTCGTGGACGTGCCGCTGTTTGACTGCCCGGACGTGCCTGAGATTCGGTTCGCCGCCATGCTGCTTCCGCGCGACCTGCCGTTGCACTCGCTGACCGGGTTCGGCGGGAATGGTGCCGAGCTCGAGCGGTTCGACCTGAGGTTCCAGCAAGGGCAGTGGGAAGCCCACCACTGGGCGGAACTGCACAGGTAGTCACCTCGCCGGCGTGCCGGTCATGACCCGCACGCCGGCGACGGGGTGGCGTGCTGCGGCATCCGCCAGGCGGAGGCCGCGGCGGCCATGATCTCGGCGGTGGTCCGCAGCACGGGCGCGTTCCTGACCGGCCGGTGGCCGAGGAAGTCGCGGACCGCACCCACCGCAGCGGGGTCGCCGAGCAGTTCACCGTGGAAGGCGGGGAGCACGACCACGTTCCGCGGCAGCGGGCAGGTCGGCAGCGTCACCGCGTCGGCGAGGGGGATGACCTCCAGCAGGCGGATCTTGCCGTGCCTGGCCGCGGCCGCGGCGAAGCGCGCGCCCACCCTGTTCACGGAGTTGATCAGCGTCTCGGCGCCGGACGTCCCGAACGGCGAAAGCCCGCCGACGAACCAGATCACCGCGTGCAGTTCGTCGGCGGTTACCAGGCCGGTTCCGCTCGTGCCGCCGTAGCCAGCCTGACCGGGCGCGACGATGGGGCTCAGCAGGACGACCGACCCGACCGGGACGCCAGGATGGCGCGCGAGCATCGCGTACACCCCCAGGGTGCCCTCACTCTCCGCCACCACGTCAACGCGCCGGCCCGTTTCCGCGTGCAGCCGCCATACCTGGGCCGCGATCCGGTCGCCGAGCAGCGACAGGGGAATGTTGGCCGCGGCCGCCCCGTAGGGGAGCGGCTGGCCCCTACGGTTCATCCCGCGGTAGGAGAACTGCTGCACCACGGTGCCAGGAAAGGCGCCGACCAGCGCACGGTCCTGCCCGCAGCACCAGGAGCCGAAGCCAGCGATCTCCAGCACGGGGTGGTGCCCGGAGTCGGCCGCGGCGTCGATCAGCGGTGCGGTCCCGGCCAGCCACGCCACGGGCCGGCCCGCGGCCGCGCCCAGCCCGTGCGCGCCGAGCACGAACACGAGCCTGGTCAGCGCGATGACCAGGGCGATCACCACGGCCATGGCCAGCGGCGCGGCCGGGACCGGCCAGATCGTCGCCCCCTTCCGGGACGCCCAGCCGTCCCGCGCCGCCCAGCTGAGCCGGGGCGGCTGGCCGGCCGGGGCCGAGTCCTCCGCGGACCGCGCGGCCACGCCGGTCAGGCCGTACCAGGCGCGGGCGTTGACGAGGCCGGCCAGCCCGGCCGCGGGCACCACGACCGCGACGGGCAGCGCCGCGGCGACCGCGGCGGCGATCGTCAGCACGGCGAACTCCGTCAGCAGCCACCCCGCCGCCCCCGGCGGCGGCAGGGTCCGCCACCAGGTCTTGGCCACGCAGGCGTGGCTCAGCGGCAGCGCGATCAGCAGCATGGCGGGCAGCATGGCGAGGAACGGCCAGGAGAACGGGAGGATGGCTACCCCGAAGGTCAGGCTGACCAGCGGGGATATCAGCAGGAAGGCCAGCGCGGTGACGGCCAGGGTGCTGCGGAGGGCAGCCAGCGGCCGCGGCGGGGCCAGGTGGGCCGGCCAGGCCAGCCGGACAAGGACGGTGTTGAGCGCGGTTCGCCCCAGCAGCAGCCCGGCCAGGATCAGGGCAAACCCGAGCCACGGCCGCTGGGTGCTGTACAGCCAGCGGAGGTCGTGGAAGATCGCTAACGGCGGGAGCGCGGTGACCTGGGGGGCGAGCCCTCTGGCCGCGGGCGCGAACGCGGCGAGCACGGCCGCCTCGGCCATGGCAACGCCGCAGGACACGGCGATCAGGCCCCAGTGCGCCAGAAACCGGTCAGGTCTAGCCGGCTCTCCGTTCATGCGCCCCCGCACCCGGATCCGTGAACTCCGCCGCTGCGCCCCGGACAGAGCCGCGCCGCATTGGTCCCTCTACCCACATATCCCAGCACCTGACTCGGACATCCGCGCGGAATTATCGCGCGGAGCCTGCGGGGGCTCCGGCGCGCATCCGCCACACCGGCAGGCGGCGGTTAAGCGCGCTGGCCGGGCCACTACATCCGTCCGGCATCCACGATGCGCCCCAGGAACCGCCGGGTTCGCTCGTCTTTCGGGTCGGAGAAGAGCTCGGCGGGCGGGGCATCCTCGATGATCCGCCCCTCCTCAAGGAAGCACACCCGGCGGGCGATGTCACGCGCGAAACCCATCTCGTGCGTGGCGATGAGCATGGTCATCCCGGTGGCGGCCAGTTCCCTGATCACGTCGAGGACCTCGGCCACCAACTCCGGGTCGAGCGCGCTGGTGACCTCGTCAAGCAACATGATCTGCGGCTTCATGGCCAGCGCGCGCACGATCGCCACCCGCTGCTGCTGGCCGCCGGACAGCCGGTCGGGGAATTCGGCCTCCTTGTCCGCCAGGCCGAACCGGCTCAGCAGCGCCCTGGCCTCGGCCTCGGCCTCAGCCCGGGGGAGGCGCAGCACCTTCGCGGGGGCCAGCGTCACGTTGCGCAGCACGGTCATGTGCGGGAACAGGTTGAACGACTGGAACACGATCCCCACGTGCCTGCGCACCAGGTTCTGGTCGATGCCCGGGCCCGTGATCTGCTCGCCCCACAGGGTGATCCGCCCCGAGTCGATGGGCTCCAGCAGGTTGGCGCAGCGGAGCAGCGTGGACTTGCCCGAGCCTGAAGCCCCGATCAGGCAGATCACCTCGTGCGTGGCGACGGACAGGTTGATGCCCTTGAGCACCTCGTTCGCGCCGAACGACTTGTACACGTCCTCGATCCGGATCGCCTCACTCACCGGTCTGCCTCCGTCGCGGGACGTCGTGCCGGAGGCGCTCCAGCCAGCAGCGCCCCGGCTTCGGGCCGAGGGTGTCTCATGGCGTCACCCCGGCAAGCCGGCGCCTGCGGTCCCGCTCGATCAGGCGGTCGGTGAACCGCGCGAGGGGAATGGTGAGGACGAGGAACAAGATGGCGGCGACCGTGAAGCTGGAGAAGTTGAACACCTGCTCGCTGTAGATCTCGGCCGCCTTGTTGGCCTCGATCGTGCCGAGCACACCCACCAGCGCTGTGTCCTTCTGCAGGCTGATGAAATCGTTCAGCAGCGGCGGGATGATGTTCCGCACCGCCTGCGGCAGGATCACGTGGCGCAACGCCGTCCGCTGCGGCAGCCCCAGCGACCTGGCCGCCGCGACCTGGCTCTGGTGCACCGAGTTCAGGCCGGCCCGGTACACCTCCGAGACGTACGCGGAGTACGAGAGCACCAGGGCGGAGACCCCGTAGACGGCATTGGACTGGCTCGAGATCAGCGGCAGGCTCAGCGCGGGGACGCCCAGCCCGATCGCGAAGATCACCAGGATCAGCGGGACGCCGCGGAAGAAGTCGACGTAGATCGTGGCCAGGATCCGGATCGGGAACAGCGCGGGGTGGGTGGACTGCCGGACCAGGGCGATCAGCAGCGCCAGGGCCAGGATGAGCACCTCGGCGATCAGGAACATCCTGATGTTGAGCCAGATGGCCGCGCCCACTGAGTAGTAGCCCGCCCGGGGGTTGCCGACGAAGGACTGCCACATGGCGTGCGGGCTGAAGAAGGCGTGCTCCACCGCGCGCGCGCCGGGCGCCAGCAGGAACACCGCGGCCAGCGCCCCGACCACGACCAGGGTGCTGACGGTCGAGATGACCGTGCCGCCCCGGCCCCCGCCGAGCAACCGGGAGCCGCGCCCGGTCCGCGCGAACGAGCCGGGCGGCCGCCAGCTGTCGCCCGGTACCACGGGCGCCGAGCCGGGCGGGCCGCCGTCGGCGGGAAGCCCGGCAGCCGGCTCAGCCGCCCACCCTGGCTGGTTGTCGTCCATGCGCGGCGAGCGGCGGCCTCAGGGCTGAATGGTCGGGAAGCTGAGGTAGATCTGCAGGTACTTCTGCTGCAGCGCCTGCAGGGTCCCGTTGGCCTTCAGCGCGGCGATCGCGTGGTTGACGCAGTTCACCAGCGGGTTGCCCAGGTGGAACAGCAGCCCGTAATGCTCGCCGACGGACGGGAACTGCGCCACCAGGACGGCGTGCTTCAGCTGCGCCGAGGCCATGTACTGCGCGGTGGGCGTGTCGGTGACCAGCGCGGTGATCCGGTGCGCCGCCAGCGCCGCCGAGGCCTCGCTCAGGGTGTCGAAGACCCTGGGCTGCTGCGTCGGCTGGATCTGGTTGGTGATGTAGGTGAGGCCGGTGGTCCCCACCTGGTCGCCGTAGAGGTAGGTCTTCAGCTGGGCGGGCGTGTGCTGGGTGACGATGGTTGAGCCCTTGAGCGCCACTATCGCCTGCTGCACGTCGTAGTAGCTGCTCGAGAACGTCACGGCCGTCGCGCGCTGCGGCGTGTAGGAGATCTCGTTGATGTCGAAGTCGAACTTCTTCGGCCCGGGGGCGTAGGAGCTGCTGAACGGCTCGGTGACCCACACCACCTGGGATTTCTTGAAGCCGAGCTGGGCCGCGATCGCGTAGGCAACCGCGCTCTCGTAGCCCTTGCCGTTCGACGGCTTGTTGCTCACGAACCAGGGCGTGTACACGGGGTTGTCGGTCGCGACCGTGAGCACGCCCTTGGTGTACAGGTCCTTCTGGATCGAAGCGTTGGAGCAGCTGGCCGTGCTGGCCGCGGTGGACTTGCCCGAGCTCCCCGCGCTGGGGCTGCTCGAACTGCTGGTCCCGCAGGCAGCCAGCAGCCCAGTGCCGATGACCGCGGCGGCGGCCGCGAGCTTGATGCGCCGCATGTGATCACTTCCCAGGGCCGTGCAGAACGTCCTTGATCGTCGGCCGGAGCCTACCGGTTTCTGCCGCGTTTACCCAAGCCTGCGGGCCTATCCAGCGGGCGCGTCTCCGCGCAAGAAGTCGATGTACCGCTGGGCCGACGCCGCCAGCACCCGACGGGCGTCGCGGCGCAGCACCGGCTCCCACCAGCCGCCGTAGATCCGGTCGAACGGGTAGGGGCGCACCGCCTCGACCACGGCCCTGACAGCCCTCTCCGGCAAGGGAAGCCGGTTCGGAGCGCTCCACACGAACGTGAGCCGGTCCTCGCCGGGTGTGACGAAGATGGTATCGCCCGTCAGCAGCACCCCCGCCCCGTCCGCCCCGCCCGCCCAGTGGGCGACCGCGCTGCCGGGGAAGTGCCCGCCGCACTGCACCAGCGTGACGCCGGGAAGAACGCTCAAGGTTCCCGACCAGGTTCGCACGGCGGGATCCGGCCTGGTGAGCCACTGGGCGTCGGCTTCAGGCAGCAGGATGTCGGCGTTGAACGCGTGACTCCACTCCACGATGCTCCCGTAGAAGTGCGGATGGCTGGCGGTCACCGCCCGCAATCCACCCGCGCCGCTGACCGCCTGGATCGCGGCCTTGTCCAGGTAACCCGGCGGGTCCCAGAGGAGGTTCCCCTCCGGGGTCCGGATCAGCAGCGCGCGCTGGCCGATGGCCACCGGCGGGTCTGCCCCGATGCCGGTCAGCCCCGGCTCGACCTCGCGCACGACGCTGCGGTGCCCGGCTGCGCTCAGGTCCGCAAGCGTGGTCCACCGCTGGCCGGAAGGCGGCACCCACTGGCGCTCATCCGCACAGATGACGCAGGCACCGGGCGGGGTGACCGTGTCCGCGTAGTGGTTGCCGCACGTCGCACAGATCCAGACCGTCACGGGCGGCAGAATACCGGCGCCCGTGGGTTCCAGGGCGGTCGCTCCCCCGGGCCAGGACTGCTTAGCCGCCGATCCGGGCCATGCCGCGGGGGTAGCGGTGCAGCGGCTCCCAGCCCGTGCCAGTGACCAGCACGAGTTCGCCGGTCTGCACACCGGCCCGCTCGTCTGGGGTGATCACGTTGGGCTGGATCACCACGGTCATGCCCGGCGCGAAGGCGAAGTCCGGGGCCTGCCCGGTCTCCAGGTCCGCCCGGGACACCACCGGCGGCAGGTACCCGCCGCCGTACCCGTGGATCAAGTCGTCGTGGACCGTGTAGCCGCCGCCGAGGATGACCTCGGCGGCGGCCTCGCTGAGCTCGCGGGCGGTCGCCCCGGGACGCAAGCCCGACGTGATGGCGCCGAAGGCGGCCTCGGCGACGTCGTGCAGGTCCCGGTACCGCGGTGTCGCCTCGGCGGCGATGGTGAACGTGCGCAGCAACTGCCCGGGGTAGCCGTGGTAGCTGGCGCTGACCTCACAGGTCAGCGCGTCTCCGGGCCGCAGCGCGCGGGTGGAGGGCCACTGCGCGGGCACGCACACGGACGGGTCGCCCATCGGGGTGGCGCCCAGGTAGTGGATGTGGGTCAGGCCGCCCGCCGCGATGTAGGCGCTCTCCAGGCTGGCGCAGCACTCCGCCTCGGTCATCCCCGGGCGGGCGGCCGCGGCGAGCGCCGTCACCGCGTCGTCGGTCAGCCGTGCGCCGCGGCGCAGCCAGCCGACCTCCTCCGCGGACTTCACCAGCCGCAGCCGGGTGTACTCGGCGTCGAGGAACACGATCTGTTTCGCGGCGGCCGCGAGGAGCGGGCCCGCCCGGGCCGCGACCGGGCCGATGAGCGCGAGCCGCTCCGGGCGTGGCGCGCTGTCGGCGATCCAGTCCAGCGCCGCGCCCAGGGCCGACCTGCCGCCCGGCCGGACGTCGGCGTCCGCCGCGAGCAGGCGCGCGTTCGGCACGTGGTTGTCGTAGCTGACGAAGAGCACGTCGCGCTCGCCCGGGCGGAACACGAGCGCTGCCTCCCTGGTGACCGGCCACCCGGTGAGCCAGGGGACGGCCGTGCCCGACCGGTCGAACCCGTAGACCAGGGCGAGATCGGCGGCGTGCTCGGCGAGCACGCCGCCGATCTCCTCCCGCCGCCGTACCATCTCGCCGGCGGAAAAGGCCGGGTAGCCGTGCCGCTCACTCGCTCCCGGCGGAGGTCCGCCGGGAGCGGCCGGGGCGCCTGTCAGTGTTTGGCCCAGTAATCGTCCGAGGCCTTGGTCGTGGCCATCGCCTCCGGCGTCTCGAAGCCCGGCGCGAGCGACGCGGCGCTGCCCGGCATCACCTCGTGATGGCCTATGTTGAGCATGCGCAGCCAGCTCTGCTGGCCGAAGGTCAGCCCGACGAAGCAGCCGAGCTCCACCAATTCCGGCTCGCTGAAGTGGCCATGCATGCGCGCCCAGAAGGAGTCATCGGTGGGCAGGCGCCACACGATCGCCTCGGCGTAGGCGAGCGCTGCCTTCTCCTGGTCGCTGTAGCGCGGCGACGTCTCGAAGTTCAGCAGCTCGTCGTACTTGCCCTCGGTCAGGCCGCTGGCCGCGGCCGCCACGGAACGCTGGTTGCCGCAGTACTCGCACTGCACCGAGCGGGAGACGTAGACCCGGCACAGCTCCTTGATCTCGTGGTCACACACGCCGTGGCGGAAGATCGCGTCCCAGGAGCTGGCGAAGAACCAGAAGCAGGCGGGGACGTGGGCCCGGATCGCGGAACTCTCCGGGCGCGGCGTGCCCTCGCGGGCGCACCGCTCCATCTCCGCCCGCATCCCGTCGTCCATCTGGGCCAGGGGCACGTAGCTGATCCGCTGCTTGTCCGCCATCGGGGGTCTCCCTCTGCCGTCGTAAGAGCACCCGGCAGCAGAGCTGCTGGGCTCGCGGCGCCCAGGCTGCCCCTGGCTGCGTTCTCGTCGGTCAACATCCTCTTCAAGGATGCCTCCCTCCTCGGGCCTTGCCAGGGATTGCCTGGGACCGCCGCTGACTCACTATTCCAGCGCCCTACTACCGGGCACTCTAGGTCCGCTTGCAGTCTTACAGCCGGGATTGCCTCCGGCAAAATAGCCGTGCGATGGACCTGACCGCCGCGGCGTCACGCGTTACCCTCGCCCGTGTGAGCGCCGGGCCATGGTCAACCGACGTCGCCCCGTTCGCCGGCCGGGCCGGTGAGCTGAGCCTGCTGCGCCGGCGGGCGGAGGAGGCCAGGCACGGCCAGCCGCGCGTGGTGCTGATCGAAGCCGAAGCGGGATTCGGCAAGTCGGCCCTGCTGTCGCAGTTCCTCACCGGGTTTGACCGGGCCCGCGTGCTGCGTGCCAGCGGTGGCGAGGCGGAGGCGCCGCTGGCCTACGGGGTGCTCGGCCAGCTACTGGCGAGCGCGGGACACGCGGCCGGGCCGGGGGACGAGCCCGCAACGCCCGTGCTGTGCCTGCCGGGGGTGGGCTCAGGGCCGGTGCCGCCCCGCACCGACCCGCTCACCGCGGGCGCCGGCCTGGTCACGCTGCTCGGCCAGGCCCAGGCCGCGGCCGAGCTTGTCGTGGTCGCCGTGGACGACGCCCACTGGTCCGACACGCGGTCCGCCGCGGCGCTGCTGTTCGCGCTGCGCCACGTGCAGAGCGACCGGGTCCTCGGGGTGCTGACGACGCGGCCGGGGGAACTCGCGCGGCTGGGGGAGGGCTGGAGCCGCTTCGCCTCGGGCGACCACCGCGCCACCCGGATCCGCCTGGGCGGCCTGGCCCCCGGCGAGATCGCCGTCCTCGGCCGGGCGCTGGGGCTGGCTGAGCTCTCCGGCCGGGCGGCGGCCCGGCTCGCCGAGTACACCGGCGGCAGCCCGCTGTACTGCCGGCTCCTGCTGGAGGACACCGATCCGGCGCAGTGGCGTGACCGCGACCTGGACGCCGAGGGACCGCCGATCCCGCCAGCACTCGGCGGGATGCTGCTGGCGCGCGTGCGCAAGCTGACGGATCCGGCCCAGGAACTGATCCGCGCGTCCGCCGTGCTGGGGCGGGCGGCCGGCCTGGGCCAGGCGGCCTCGCTGGCCGGGCTGGCTGACCCGGTCCCGGCGCTCGATGAGGCGGTGCGCACCGGCCTGGTCCGCCAGGAGCAGGGCGCGGCCGGCAGCCGGCTGGTGTTCACCAACCCTCTCCTGCACCGGGCGGTCTACGACAGCCTGGGCCCGGCCGCGCGCCAGGCGCTGCATCAGCGGGCGGTGGAACTGGTGACGCCGGAGGAAGCGCTGGCCCACCGCTTCGCCGCCGCCTCCGGGCCGGAGGCGGGGCTCGCCGCCGAACTCGAGGCGGCCGGGCGGCGCGCCAGCGCCCTCGGCGGGCTGAACCAGGCGGCGTCGTGGCTGGCCGAGGCGTCGGCTGTGAGCCCGGCCGGGCCGGACCGGGACCGGCTTCTGCTCGACGCGCTCGACGCGCTGCTGCGCTGCGGTGACGTCGCGGGTGCCCAGGTGCTGGCCCGCCGGGTGACTCAGCTCCGCGCTGGTGCCCGGCGGAGCGCGCTGCTCGGGCACCTGGACCTGCTGGCCGGCCGGACGCAGAGCGCCGAGGCGAGCCTGACCCGTGCCTGGCAGGACCACGACCCGGCCGGTGAGCCGCTTGTAGGCGCTCAGGCCGCGGTGCAGATGATCTTCTGCTGCGGCCTTTCCGGCAGGTTCGATGAGGCGATCACCTGGGGCGAGCGGGCGGTCGCGGCGGCGGACGGCGAACCCGCGATGCGGCAGCACGCCCTCGGTGCCCTGGCGGTGGCCATCGCGAGCGGGGACGGCGCGGCCGACGCGCTCGGCAGGCTCGGCTTCGTCGCCAAGGTCCCGGCGGAGGTGCCGCTGGAGCTGACCGACGTGCTGGTCAACCGGGGCATGGTCCGGGTCATGACCGAAGACCTCGCGGGCGCGGTCGCCGACCTTTCCGCGGCGGCCGACCGGCTCCGGGCCGGAGTCCCGCTGCGCTACCCCGGCCAGTGCCTGGGCTACCTCGCCGAAGCCGAGTACCGGCTCGGCAGCTGGGACGACGCCGTGGCCCACGGCGAGCTCGCGGTGTCGCTGGCGCGCGCCGCCGACCGCCGGTGGGATCTCAGCTTCGTGCACGCCTTCGCCACGTCGGTTCCGGCCGCGCGGGGGGAGTGGGAGGCCGCCGCCGGGCACGTGGCCGAGGCGGGGGCCGCCGCCCGGGAATCGGGCACGGGCATGGCGATCACCGCCTGGGCCACGGCCCGCGCCGCGCTGGGCACCGCCCGGGGCGACCACGAGGAGGTGCTGCGCGCGGCGGCGACCGTGCGCCAGACCGGGCGGGCCGAGTTCTTCGGCAGCCTGGGCCTCTACGGGTGGCGGCCGCTGGAGGTCGGCGCGCTCATCGGCAGCGGGCGGCTCAAGCAGGCGGCCAGGGCTCTGGCAGAGCTCCGGGGCTCCCTGACCGCGGCCAGCCCGGCGTCGGTGCGGGTGGCTGCCGAGTCGCTGCGCGGCTCGCTGGCGATCGAGCGGGGCGACGCCGACGCGGCCGAGCACGCCTTCGCGGCCGCCTGGCGACACGGTCGCGGCTTGGCGCTTCCGTTCGGTGTCAGCCGGCTGGAACTCGCCGACGGCCGCCGGCTGCGCCAGGCAGGACGCCGCCCCGAGGCCATCGCCAGGCTCCGCTGCGCCAGGACCAGGCTAGCCAGCCTCGGCGCCCGGCCCTACCTGGCTGCCTGCGACGCCGAGCTCACGGCCTGCGGGGTCCAGGTCACCGGGCAGGGCGTGCCCGAAACGCTCGGCCTGACCCCCAGCGAGCTGGCGGTGGCCCGCCTGGTCGCGACCGGGCGGTCGAACCGGGAGGCCGCGGCGGAACTGTATGTGAGCGTGAAGGCGATCGAGTTTCACCTGGGCCACGTCTTCACCAAGCTCGGCATCCGGTCCCGGCGGGCGCTCGCCGAGCGGCTCGGCGGGACGCCGGCGGAACAACCGGGTGAGCAGGCTGGCCCGCTACGGACCGGAAGCTAGGGCGAAGACTAGGGTAGGAGCTAGGGCTCTTCCCTAGTGAAAGACTGAGCCTTACCCGCGATGATGTGCCCCGGCGTCTTACAGTCGCTGCAACGTTTCGGCCATATGCCGGTCACGTTCTGCTTAGGCTGAACCCCGTACGGAGAGCGGCGCGTTAAGGCTGTCGAGACAAATGCGGGGGGAGGTCCCGCAGCCAATTCGGGAGGCAGGCAAATGTTCTGTGCGCAATGCGGCAACCAGGTTGCCGAAGGCTCGACCACGTGCCCACACTGCGGCGCTCCAGTCGGCGAGGGCGCGACCAGGTCGGCGAGCCCGGCCCCCGTCAGCGGCGGATCAGGAGGAACCATGCAGGGCTACAACTTCGACGCCGGACGGCTGTCCCAGGCGGACCGTATCTCCGGGGTGGCGTCACTGGTGCTGCTTATTTCCCTCTTCCTGCCCTGGTTTACCGTGAGCGCGTTCGGGCTCAGCGCGTCAGCGAGTGGCACGACCGCGCACGGTTACCTCTGGGTCGTATTCATCCTGTGCCTGGCGGTCGTCGCTTTCCTGCTGTTTGGCGCCGGCTATGCCGAACTGCCCATGAGACTTCCGGTAGCGCGCGAAATGGTTCTGCTGGTGGCCACCGGGATCAACCTGCTGCTCGTGCTCATCGCCTTCTTCGTCAAGCCGGGCGGCGGTGGCCTCGGCGTCGGCTGGGGGTTCGGCGCGTTCGTCGGGCTGATCGCCGCCATCGCGGCATTCGTCCCGCTCGCCACGCCGATGCTGCGGGCGCGCAGCGGCAACTGACCCGGACCGCCCCGGGCCCGGCGCGCTCAGACGGCGCTGGCCACGAGGGGATCGTTAAGACCGCGAAGCCCGCGGTTGAATTGCAGCCAGACCGCCGCGGCGGCGTAGAGCGCGGCCGCGATGAGGACCGCCGACGGCGTGCCCAGCCGGTCGGCCAGCGCGCCGAACGCGGGCGGGCCCGCCCACATCAGGCTCCACTTGAGCAGCAGGGAGGCGTTGCTCGCCTGCGCCTGCAAGTCGTCGGGGGTGATGTGCGCCGCACGCGCGGTCATGATCACGTTCACCGGCTGGACCGTGAACGTGGTCACAGCGCCCATGACGCCGATGAGCCACACCCAGGGTGCGTTCGCGATCACCACCGCGCAGGTGGGCAGCAGCCAGGACGTGATCAGCGCGATCACGCGGCCGGGCAGCAGCGCGACGAGGCGGGGCGCGAGCACCGAGCCGGCCAGGCCGCAGCCGGCGTTGATCGACAGCAGCAGCCCGACCTCGGCCGGGGTCGCGCCGCGGTGCCTGGCCAGCACGATGACCATGAGCAGCATGCCCGCCGCCACGCCGTTGACCAGGGCGCCCCAGATCGCGACGGTCCGCAGAAACGGCTCGCCAATGACGAACCGCAGGCCCTTCCCGACGCTGCGCCGCAGCGGCTCGCGGGTCTCCCCCGCCACCCGGACCGGGTCGAGCGGCTTGCGCAGCAGCGCGGCGGCTACCGTGATCGCAGCGAACGACACCGAGTCCACGGCGAACGGCAGAAACCTCGCCAGGCTGAACAGGGCACCGCCGGCCGGCGGCCCGGCCAGCGCTGCGGCCTGGTCGCGCGCCTGGGTCCTGGCCATGGCCGCAGGTAGCTGGCTGCTTGGCACGATCCTGCGGATCGCGCCGCGGTTGGCGCCCAGGTAGAAGGCCTCCGCCACGCCCTGGACGAATCCGACGGTGGCCAGCTGGGCGAGGATGATGCGCCCGGCGAGCACCGCCACCGCGACGGTCCCGACCGCGGCCAGTTCCACCAGCGACGTCGTGATCATGATGCGCTTGCGCGGGTAGCGGTCCGCTACCACGCCCGCGGGGAGCAGCATGAGCAGCGCGCCGATCAAGGTGGCGCCGCCGACCAGGCCGGCCTTGGCCGCCGAGCCGGTGGCGCCGAGGACGAGCAGTGGGTAGGCGATGAGCGAGATCTGGGTGCCGAGGCTGGACACCGCGGTGCCGGTCCACAGCAGCGTGAAGTCACGGTTGCGGCGCAGCGGCACCTCGGGCGCGGGCCCAGCAGGCGCCGTTCCGGTGCCGGCCGTCGCCGTGCCGTCCCTGCCTGCCTGGCCCGGATCGCGCGCCACGCCGGTCACCAGGTGACGGGCAGGGTGTGCAGCGCCCGGACGAGCGTGTCGTTGGCGAACTGGGCGCTGCCCGGGTCGGCGGCCAGGCGCAAGCCGGGGAAGCGCGCGGTCACGGCGGCCAGCGCGGTCCGCAGCTCCAACCGGGCCAGCGGCGCCCCCACGCAGAAGTGCGCTCCCGCGCCGAATGCCAGGTGCGGGTTGGGGTCACGCCGGATGTCGAAGCGCTCGGGGTCGTCGAAGTGCGCGGGGTCCCTGTTCGCGCCGGCCAGCGACGCCTGGACCGCCCGGCCGCGGGGGATCGTGCCGGACGGCAGCTCCACGTCCTCCGTGGTCACCCGCAGGAAGGCGCCCTCGGTGGGCAGCTCGTAGCGCAGGATCTCCTCGGCCGCCGCCGGGATGAGCCCTGGCTCCGCGCACAGCGCCTCGTAGGCCTCCCGGTGGCGGAGCAGGGCGAAGATGCCACGGGCCAGGGTCGCCGAGGTGTTCTCCTGGCCGCCGATGAACATCGCCACGATCATCTGGATGAGCTCCGCCTCGGTGAGCGCGCCGTCGGCGTCCCTGCTGCGGATGAGCTCGTCCACGAGCCCGGTGCCCGGGCTCGCCCGGTGCACGGCGATGAGTTCCAGCACGTAGGCCAGGAACTGCCCGTTCGCCTCCGCCCGGTCGGCCCGGGAGGCGGTGGAGGTGGAGAAGAAGATGCCGGTCCAGGAGATCAGCCGCTTCTGGTCGTCGGGGGAGACGTCCATGAGGTCGCACATGACCCGGATCGGGAGCAGGCTGGCGAAGCCCGCGACCAGGTCGGCGGGCGGCCCGCCGGCGGCGACCTCGTCGAGAAGCTGGCCCACGATGTTCTCCACCACCGGCCGCCACTGCTGCTCGTGGCCTGGCCGGAACGCGCCCTGGACCGTGCGCCGCAGCCGGGTGTGCTCGGGCGGGTCCACGTTCACGATCGCGTCCGGGACCAGCGACAGGTCCCCCTCGGCGACCATCCTGGGGGCGCCGGGGTAGCGGAAGTTGCGGCTGAACCGCCGGTCCCGCAGGACCTGGGAGACCTCGTCGTAGTCGATCACCCAGTGCGCTTTGTCGCCGCTGGGCAGCGTGATCTGGTCCGGGACGCCGTCCCGCCGCCGCCGCGCGTAGAGGCGCGATGGCGTGCCCGCGTCCTCGGGCGCTAAGCGGAACGGGAACGTCTCGGGCGCTGGCTCGGGCAGGCTGATCACGGTGTCATTTCCTAGCGGCGCGGAGGGCCTTCTTGTCCACCTTGTCCATGGGTGTCAGCGGCAGATCACCGACGAACTCCACCTCGCGCGGCGCGAAGTCTTTGTCGTCGAGCTCGGCCGTCACCAGGTCGCGCAGATCCCCGGCGGTCACGGTGGCGCCCGCTGTTGTGACCACAAACGCGTGCACGGCCTCGCCCAGATCCTCATCGGGAACCCCGATGACGGCGGCCATGCGGACCTCGGGGTGAGAGGCCAGGACGTCCTCGACGACCCGGGAGTAGACCTTCAGGGTCCGCTTGCCGGTGATGACCACGTCCTTGGACCTGTCGACCAGGTACAGGAAGCCGTCACCGTCGGTGTACCCGACGTCCCCGGTGTCCAGCCATCCGTCGACGACGGTCTGCCCGGTCAGGTCGGGCTGCCGGAAATAGCCGTCCATGAGCAGCGTCCCGGTGGCCCACACCTCGCCGGTCTCCCCGGTGGGAAGCACCTTCCCCTCCTCGTCGCGGACTTCGATCCGGGCGTCGGCGAACGGTGTCCCGCAGGACCGCAGGCGTTCGGGGTGTGCGGGGTCGAAGGCGAGGAAGGGGTAATCCGCGATGAGCGGCAGTTCGGTCAGGCCGTAGACGATCCGCACCATCGGGCCGAGGCGCTCGATCGCCTGCGCCAAGACGGCGGGTGGGGCGGCGCTGCCGCCGCAGTTCAGGTAGCGCATTCTCGACAAATCGGTGCGCGCGAGCGCGGGCGAGCCGAGCAGCTCACGAAGCCGCAGCGGGGAGACGAACGTGCTGGTGACCCGCTCCCGCTCGATCAGGGCGAGGAACTCGTCCATGGCCAGCCCGGTCGCCAGGACGGCCGCGCCGCCCTGGAAGAGGGCGAGCAGCCCCGGCATCTGCCCGCTCGTCGTCGAGAGCTCCTGGGTGGCCAGGTGGCGCATGGGAGGTTCGCCGCTGGCCCGGTAGAACTGGCCGCCCGCGAACAGCGCTTGGTAGAAGCGCTGCCGGTGCAGCACCAGTTTCGGCTGGCCGGTGGTGCCGCTGGTGTAGAACAGCGCTTCCGGCTCCGCGTCCGTGGTGGCACCCGCATCCCCGGGCTGCTCCCCCTCGGCGGCCGCTACGACCATCGCGGCGAGCAGGTCCGGGCGGCCGTCCTCGGGGCCCAGGCTCAGGACGGGGCGGTCGGCCAGAGCGAGCGCGTCGCAGATCAGGCCGTCCGCCAGCCCGCTGTCGTGGATGAGCACGTCCGGGTCCGCGTGCTTGATGAAGTCAAGCTGATCCCGGAGCGGCGCGTAGGTGGCGACGAACCCGGTCCGGCAGCCGAGCAGGTGCAGCGCCAGCTGGAGGATGACCGACTCGGGATGGTTCCTGGTCACCAGCACGACGGTCATGCCGCCGCGCACGCCGTGCGCGGCGAGCGCGGCGGCCATGGCCAGGACGGCGGCCCGGACCTCGGCATAGGTGTACCGCCGGTCTCCGTGGACCAGAGCCTCGGTGGGGCCCATCTCCGCGAAGAAGGCTAAGGCCGCGTCCACGTAGTTGGGCGGCGCGGCGGGGCGCTCTGCGGGCTGCTCACTCACGGTTCAACACGGGCCAAGCCCGGCCTTTCCGGATCAAACCACGGCTGAGCGCGACACTCTCATACGCCCGTTAGCCGGTCAAGCAGTCCCGGGCGCCTGCCGGTCAAGCAGTCCCGGGCGCCTGCCGGTCAAGCAGTCCCGCGCGCGCCGGTCAAGCAGTCCCCCGCGCGCGCCGGCCGCGGAACAGGGCGGCGACCTCGTCTCGTGGCAGTGCCGGGGACCGGTGGCCGTCCCGGCCGGTCATGTCCTCGTTCGCCACGAGCGCGTTGGCGACCGCCTCCTCGGTCGCCTGCACCACGGCGGTGAAGAACGGGTTCACGAATCCCCAGGGAATGAACCTGAGCTGGTCGTAGCGGCGGTCGTCACTGGCCGGGTGGTAACCGCTGAACCCGCCCGGGCTGGCGGTCGAGAACGCGAGGAACAGGTCACCGGAGTAGTGCGAGCCGGTGGTGCCGGTGCGGGCGAGGCCGAGGGTGACCCGGCGGGCCAGCGCGGTGCACTGGTGCGGCAGCAGCGGGGCGTCGGTGGCGACGATGGCGATGACCGAGCCAGCGCCGGATGGCGCGGCGGAGCCGGCGGCGGCCGGGCCGTCGCCAGCCGCCGGTCCGTCGCTGGCTGATCCGTCGCCAGCCGCCGGTCCGTCGCCGGCGAGCAGCTCGCCAAGGGGCAGGCCGGCCAGCGTGAGCTGCTCGCGCGAGCCGAAGTTGGCCTGCAGGAACACTCCGACCGTGTAGGTGGTGCCCGCGTACTCCACGACCCGGGACGCCGTCCCGTTGCCGCCCTTGAACTCGTAGCAAATCATGCCGGTGCCGCCGCCCACGGACCCCTCCTCGATGGGCCCGCTGCGCGCGGCCTCCAGCGCGGCGATGACGGTCGCCTCGGTGACATGGTGCCCGTTCGCGTCGTTGAGGTAGCCGTCCCAGGTCTCCGCCGCCACCGGCAGCGACCACTCGTCCCCTAGCTCCGGGTGGTGCTTCGCCGTCCACGCGACGATCCCCGCGTGGGCGATCCCGACCGCGTGGGTGTTGGTGATCGCGATGGGCAGGGACAACGTGCCGGATTCCGCGATCCAGGAGACGCCGGTCATCTCGCCGTTGCCGTTGAGCGAGAAGAAGCCCGCCGCGACCGGGTCGGCGGCGTCGGCGGGCCCGCGCGGGTGGATCCCGGTCACCCCGGTGCGGACCGACGCGCCTTCGATGAGGGTGGCGTAGCCGACCTCGACCCCGGGCACGTCCGTGATCGCGTTCCAGGTCCCGGGCGTCCCTCCGAACGGGATGCCCAGCGACCTGGCCCGCGGTTTGCCGGCCGGCGTGGCCGCGTGCGGGCCGGGCAGGCTGGCGGTGTCAGTCACTGAGCTGCCCTCCTGGCGGTTGCGGTGACGGGCCTTGCTCCCCGTACCTGAGTTCCCTGGCGGCGTCGCTGACCTCGGCGAGCGCTGCCTCGCTCAGCGTCCGCGGGGTCCCGGCCGCTCGCGCGTACCAGTACACCCGGGCCAGCCACTCCAGGATGGCGGCACGGTCGTAGGCGCGGGCGAGCGTGGGACCGCAGGTGAGCGCGCCGTGGTTGCGCAGGATCGCCGCGCTGCGGCCCGCCAGCGCGGCGACGGCGCTGGCGGCGAGCTGCGGGCTACCGAACCTGGCGTAGGGCGCGACCCGCACGATGCCGCCCAGGTCGGCCATGGCGTAGTGGACCGCGGGCAGCTCGTCCAGCACGGTGGACAGCGCCACCACGAACGGCGAGTGGGTGTGCACGATGGCGCCCGCGCCGGTCGCCCGGTACACCGCGAGGTGCATCGGGGTCTCGGTGGAGGGGCGCAGGCCGGGCTCCGCCGTCCCGTCGGCCAGGCGAACTAGGCAGATGTCCTCCGGGCTCATCAGCTCGTAGGGGACCCCGGACGGGGTGATCGCGACCATGCTCCCGCGCCGCACGCTGAGGTTGCCCGACATGGCCGGCGCGAGGCCGTCGCCGGCCATCCGGCGGGCGAACGCGACCAGGTCCTGGCGGTCGGCGGGGCTCACCGCGCCGCCGCGCCCGTCCGGGCCCGTGCCCGCCGCGGCCCGGTCACCGCCCATGCGCCCTCCCTCGCCGCGCCTAGCGCACCAGCATCCCGGTCGTGGACTCCGACAGCGAACGCGGGTCGCGCGGCCGCCAGGCCCCCCGGTCCACGGCGGCGAGGAACCGGTCCACGATCTCGTTGAACAGCCCGGGTTCCTCCAGGTTGGCGGTGTGACCGGTCTGCGGCAGGATGGCCAGCCCGGCCGAGGGAATCGTGCGCTTGAGCATGAGCGCAGGCTCCAGGCACCCCTCGTCCTCGTCGCCCACCACGAGCAGCACCGGGGCCCGCACCCCGGCAAGCTCGTCCCGGAGCGCGTACAGCGACGGCCGCGCCGCCTGCACGCCGCGCATGGTCAGCGCCGAGCCTACCGAGGAGTGCCCGGCCAGGGCCGCCGCGAACTCCGCCCAGCCGCGCGGGTTCTTGTTCTGGAACTGCACCCGCGCGGGACCCACCGCGTACCGCCGGGCGACCTGCTCCGCCCCCTCGGCCTCGAATGCCGCCGCGGTCGCCAGGCATTCGGCCCGGAACCCCGCTGCCCGCTCCGGTTGGGCGCCGTATCCGGCGCCCGCCACCACGGCCGCCGCGACCCGGCCCGGGTGCCGCAGCGCCAGGTGCACCGCGGTGAACCCGCCCATCGACAGGCCCACCACGTGGGCGCGGTCGATGCCGAGGCCGTCAAGCACGGTCACCGCGTCGGCGACGGCCCGGTCCTGGGAGTATGCGGCGGGGTCCTCGGGCACCGCGGACGGCGGGTAACCGCGGGCCGCGTACGTCACGCACCGGTAGGCGGAGCAGAAATACCGCACCTGCGGCTCCCAGCTGCGGTGATCTCCGGCGAACTCGTGGATGAACAGCAGCGGGGCCCCCATCCCGGTGCTGTCGGCGTAGAGCGCCACGCCGTCGTCGGTCACGATCGTGGGCATCTAGGCCTCCCGGGTCAATCGGTGGGGAGGTGGGGTGAGGGCTAGCACTGGGCGGGGCGGTGGGGTGAGAGCTAGCACTGCGTGGCGCCCATGATGTGCTGGTAGGTCTGCGCGTACGCGCCGTCGGCGTCCCCCGCCCGGAGGGCGTCGAGGATGGCGTCGTGCTGGCCGGCCGACTCGGCGTGCGTGCGCGAGACCCGCGGCCCGCCGTGCAGCGATGCCCAGAGCAACCGCATCAGCGTCAGCAGCAGTGGGCTGCCCGCGTACTCGTAGACCGTGAAATGGAACTCCCGGTTGAGCTCGGCGTAGCTGGCGTCGTCATCGGCGAGCGCGCGCATCCGGTCGTTGAGCGCCTGCAGCCTGCCGAGGCCCTCGGCATCGATCTTGCGCGCCGCCAGCGAGGCACCCAGCGACTCCAGCGCGGCCCGGATCTGGAAGTTCTCCTCGACCGGGCCATCGTCGGGCTCGACCACTGTGAAGCCCCGGTGCGTGTCGCTGATGACCAGGCCCTCGGACTCCAGCCTCCGCATGGCCTCGCGTACCGGCGTCTGGCTCACCCGGAACCGCTGGGCGAGGTCACGCTGCCGCAACTGTTCGCCCGCCGCCAGTTCCCCGGTGATGATCAGCTCGCGGATGAGGGCGGCCACCAGGTCGGTTTTGCTGACGTACCCCGGCCCGGCCGGGGCAGGCCCCTCCGCGCGCAGCAGCGGTGCAGGTCGCACCCGGCACCTCCCGTACTCGCCACCCGAGTTTCCGGTTCACTTGGTATACCATATTTCAAGATGTCTGGCCGATCATGTGCTGGGGAGCCGCGCATGCCGCACCCCCACCTGATGGTGGAGCGCAGCCCCGCCGGATACCGGCGGCTCCTGCTGGCCCGGCCCGACCGGCACAACGCTCTCGACCCGGAACTCACCCGCGCCCTGCGGGACGCCCTCGCCGAGGCCCCGGAGGAGCCCGTGGTCCTCGGCAGCACGGACCCGCGGCTCTTCTGCGCGGGCGCCGACCTGACCATCGCCGATGCGGACCGCGCCGCGGTGTCCGGCCTCCTCTACGACTGCTGCGAGATCATGATCACCAGACCAGGGCCGGTGATCGCGGCGGTGGGCGGTCCGGCGGTGGGCGGCGGCGCTCAGCTCATGACCGCCGCCGACGTGCGCATCGCCGGCCCGGAGGCCAGGATGCGCTGGGTCGGCCCGCCCGGCCGGGACCTCGCGGTGGGGGCCTGGGTGCTCCCGGACCTGGTGGGCCGGGGCGTCGCGCTGGACTTCATCGTGACCGCGCGCTGGGTGGACGCCGCTGAGGCGCTTCGCCTGGGGCTCGTCAGCAGCGTCGTGGCCGGCCCGCTCCAGGCCGCCGCGGACCTGGCCGGTGAGCTCGCGAGGCGGGGCCCCGGATCGGTGGCCAAAGCGAAGACGATCACGGCGGAGGGCGGGCTGCTCGGCCGGCTGCGCGCCGAGCGGCGGGCAAACGAGTCCGCCTGGGCCGAGATGCTGGCGGCTGGCCCGCGCGCAGCCGGGCCATGAGCGCTGGATGAGCGCGTACGAGGACTGGAGCCGGGCCGGCTGGCGGGCTCATCTGCCGGGCGTCGGCGACATCGGCGCGCACGTGGCCGGTCTCGGCGCTGCCACGATCCACGGGCTGGCGGCCGCCGCCGCCGGCCGGGTGCCGGACCGGGTCGCCCTGGACGTCGACGGCGAGGAGGTCACCCACGCGACGTTGGACGCTGGCGCGGAACGGATCGCCGGCTGGCTGGCCGCCCGGCTGGAGCCGGGTGGCCGGGTGCTGATCGCCGCCCGGTCGAGCCCCGGCTTCGTGCGCTGCTACCTGGGCGCACTCAGGGCGGGCGCGGTGGTCGTGCTCGCCAATCCTGGTTACACGGTGGCCGAGCTGGCCCACCTGGCGGCCGACTCCCGCGCGGCGGTCGCCTTCGCCGACGGTGGCCCAGCGCGGTTGATGGCGGGCCTGCCTAGCCACCCGCTGATCGTGGACGCCAGCGAGATCCCGCCGGGACCAGCCCGCAGCGGGAGAATCCAGGCCAGCCCGGACGCCACCGCGCTGCTCGCGTACACCTCGGGCACGACCGGCAGGCCCAAGGCCGTGCCGCTGACCCACCGCCAGCTCCTCACCTCCATCCGGTCGGCCATGGCCGCGTGGCGGTGGCGCGAGGACGACGTGCTCGCGCACGCCCTGCCGCTGTTCCACCAGCACGGGCTTGGCGGCCTCCACGCCGTCCTCGTCGCGGGCGGCACCGCGCGCATCAGGTCCCGGTTCACGCCCGCCGGCCTCGCCGGCACGGTGCGCCGGCACCACGCCACCGTGTTGTTCGCCGTGCCCACGATGTACCAGGCGCTCCTGGATGAGCTGGGGGCGCCCGAGCGCCCGCCGCTGGCGAGCCTCCGGTTGGCGGTGTGCGGGTCCGCGCCGCTCAGCCCTCTTCTTGCCGAACGACTGTCAGCGGTACTCGGGCAGCCACCGCTGGTGCGTTACGGCCTGACCGAGACCGGCCTCAACGTCTCACACACCCGCGACGACGTGCGGGCCGGATCGGTGGGGGTGCCCCTGCCCGGGGTCATGGTTCGGATGTGGTCTGGGGAGGAGGAGGCGCCGCCCGGGACCGACGGTGAGATCCAGGTTCGCGGCACGCAGGTCTTCGGTGGCTACACCGGCGACCCGGCGGCCACGGCGGCCGCGTTCGCACGGGGCGGCTGGTTCCGCACCGGCGACATCGGTCGGCTGGACCCGCGGAGCGGCCATCTCACGATCCGCGGCCGCATCAAGGAAATGATCATCACGGGCGGGCTGAACGTCTACCCGCGCGAGGTTGAGCTCGCGCTGGAGAGCCACCCGGCGGTCGCGGAGGCGGCCGTGGCCGGGCTGCCCCACGAGCGATGGGGGGAGCAGGTGACCGCCTGGGTCGTGCTTCGGCCGGGATCGGCGTTCGACGAGGAATTGCTGATCGCGCACGTGCGCGCGGGCCTGGCCGGATACAAGACGCCCAAACGGGTGTACGAGCTGACGGCGCTGCCTCGCAACCACGTGGGCAAGGTCGTCCGCAGCGACCTCACGGGGGAAGCGGCTACGTGACCCGCAGACTCGCCGGGTGATCGTCCGCCCGGCCGTCCTGCCCGTAACTGGTCAGGTGCCTCGAACAGGTCGCCTGGCGCGCTC
>Ga0070698_100001708_pt1 | contig 24503 bp, 24 predicted proteins | sample KBSK1502metaG_FD_65477 | JGI IMG/M metagenome (GOLD analysis project Ga0070698, IMG submission 65477) | Corn, switchgrass and miscanthus rhizosphere microbial communities from Kellogg Biological Station, Michigan, USA - KBS K1-50-2 metaG | ecosystem: Host-associated > Plants > Roots >... | reverse complement strand
GTCCCGGTCGAGCGCTACGCCGAAGCCGAAGTCTTCTTCGGCTAACAGCGCCGCGCCCCGGCCAGCCACTAGACGCCCGTCTTTATGCACTGCCCGGCACTTTGTGCACGGGATGACCACAATCGGGGCTCCCGCAGCCTCAAAAGTGGTCATTTCATGCACAAGGTGAACCGCAGGGGCAGGTGTGACTACTGCCGCGCTGAAGCGCAGCCGGGCTACGACTAGCCCCGGACGCCAGCATAGATTCTCGCGTCCGACGGCCGTCCGACCGATTTGCCCTGGCACTTTCCAGCCGTGGCGCCACTTTGCATACACCGTGACTACATGTGACCGGTAACTCAACGTCGAAAGTGGTCACCTGGGCTGCAAGCCAGCGGAAGTGACTGGTGTGACCACCGATGCGCTTAGCGCAGCCGCCTTCGGCCGCCCTAGGCCTGATGCTTTGTCCACTCTGCGCCTCTTTGTAGACGTGGTGACCACTTTTCGAGCCCTATAGCCCCCGGATTCTGGTCACCACGTCTACAAGGCCAACGGAGGTGGCTGATGTGACCGGCGGCCCGCATCGCGGGCAGCGAGCCCCGGCCCCACGCGATGCACGTCAATCACCCCGTCATAACCCCCTTGCGCCAGCGACTCGTCGGCGTATACTCGTCTACGAGTACTCGCTCACGAGGCAGAGGCAAAGGTGAGCGGGAAGCACGAAAGGCGAAGGACCGATGGCAAAGCGGCGGAAGGTGGGCAACCTGCTCGCGCTGTCGCTGCTGTCGCTGGTCGCGCAGCAGCCGATGTACCCGTACGAGATGGCGCAGACCCTGCGAGCCCGGGGCAAGGACAAGAACTTCAAGATCAACTGGGGCTCGCTCTACACCGTTGTCAACAACCTCGAGAAGTACGGGCTCATCGAGGAAGTCGGTACTGTGCGCGAAGGCAGGCAGCCCGAGCGGACCACGTACCAGATCACCGCGCAGGGCCTGGCCGAGCTCAAGGACTGGCTGTCGGAACTCCTCAGCGTGCCGGAGGACGAGAACAGCGCGTTCGTCACGGCGCTGTCCGAGGGCGGCATCCTGCCGCCGGACCAGGTGATCAAGCTGCTCACGATCCGGCTGGCGACCCTGGACAAGGACAACGCGGCCCACCAGGCGGACCTGAAGCTGTGGAGCGAACGGCTGCCCCGCATCCTGCTGCTCGAGACCGAATACCAGCTCGCGATGCGGCTGGCCCAGGCGAAATGGGTGCGCGGCATTCTCAGGGAGCTGGTCGAGGGCACGATCGATGGCATAGAGACCTGGCGGCAGATCCACGAGACCGGAGAGATACCGCCGGAGTTCAAGGAACTCGACGAGCAGGCGAAGAGGGGGTGGCCCGAGACGCCAGACGACGGCACATAAACGACCCCGGCAACGGTGCGGCAACACCAGAAACCGGGGTCGCAACCTCACCACCAGTCCCGCGGCGAAAACCGCGGAGCCCGGCAGGCAAGGCCCACCTTTGATGATAGCCGGACTCCTCTCGCGGGGCTGATCACGAACGACCAGCAACCCGACAGGAGCTCATCGCATGCACTCCATCGAGGCCCGCGGCCTCGTCAAGACGTATCCGGCGCCCGGCAGCAAGAGCCGCGTCAGGGCGCTCGACGGCCTGGATCTCCAGGTCCCCAGGGGCGCCATCTTCGCCCTCGTCGGCCCGAACGGCGCCGGCAAGACCACCACCGTCAAGATCCTCACCACCTTGGCCGTCCCCGACGAGGGCACCGCGGTCATCGAGGGCATCGACGTCCTCGCCAGCCCGCCGGGGGTCAGGTCGGTCATCGGCGTGGTGGCGCAGCGGTCCGGCGCCGACCCGACGGCCACCGGCCGGGAGAACCTGGTCCTGCAGGGCCACCTCTACGGCCAGGACACGGCGTCCGCGCGGAAGCGAGCCGACGAGCTGCTCGAGCACTTCCGGCTCACGGACGCGGCCGGCCGCTTCGTCCGCACCTATTCCGGCGGCATGCAGCGCCGCCTGGACGTGGCGCTCGGCCTGATGCACCGCCCCGCGGTGCTGTTCCTCGACGAGCCGACCACCGGCCTTGACCCCGAGTCACGGACGGCGATGTGGCAGGAGATCACGAGGCTCGCGGCCGACGACCAGGTCACGGTCCTGCTCACCACCCATTACCTGGACGAGGCCGACCGGCTCGCGGAGCGGCTGGCCATCGTCGACCACGGCCGGGTCGTCGCCGAAGGCGAGCCAGGCCAACTCAAGGCGGAGCTCGGCGCCCCGTCTCTCGACGAGGTGTACCTGCACTACGCGGGTCGCCGGTACAGCGATGCGCAGCGGCTGACGGAGGTCTTCAAATGACGGCGATCGATTATCCAGAACGTACGGTGCCGGCTCCGGTACCGACCGCGCTTCTCACCGACACCTGGTACCTCACCGGCAGGAAGCTGCACGCGCTTGTCAGGCAGCCCTGGGTGCTGGCGTTCAGCGTGATCCAGCCGGCGATCTGGCTGTTCCTGTTCGGCGCGCTGTTCCACAAGGTCATCGACATCCCCGGCTTCGGCTACCAGGGCTCGTACCTCGCTTACCTGGTGCCGGGCATCGTCGCGATGAACGCGATGTCAGGAAACATGTGGGCGGGCATGTCGATGATCGAGGAGATCGAGCGCGGCACGCTGAACCGCTTCCTGGTCACCCCGGCCAGCCGCCTCGCGATCATGAACGCCAGCGTCGTCGAGCAAGCCGTCGCCACCACGGTGCAAACGCTGATCATCGTCGTCCTCGGCTACGCCGGCGGCGCCCGCTATCCGGGCGGCATGACCGGCATCGTCGTGCTCGTCGTCGCCGCGGTCGGCATCGGCGTGTTCTGGGGCGCGCTGTCCAACATGACGGGCATGCTGCTCCGCTCCCGCGAGGCGATCATCGGCGTCTACACGTTCTTCATGCTGCCGCTGATGTTCCTGTCCAGCGCGTTCATCCAGACGCGCCTCATGCCCGGCTGGATGCAGGCCATCGCGTCCCGCAACCCGCTCAACTGGCAGGTGCAAGTCGGCCGCTCCGTCCTGTCGGCGAACCCCGACTGGGCAGGCGTGGCACTGCGCTGCGGCGGCATCCTGGCCCTGGCGCTGATCGCGATAGCGATCTCGGTCACCACCTTCCGCTCCTACGCGAAAAACGTCTGAGCAAACCCTTGGAAGGCGGCGCCGCCCCAGCGGCGCCGCCTTCCGCCGTAGGCTTGCCGGGTGGCTCTCACCGTGCGGGCTGCGGTGCCTGCGGACCTGGCGGCGCTTCCGGCTGTCGAGTTGTCAGGCGACGCGATGTTCGCGGAACTCGGGATCGTCTTCCCGCCCGGTCCGGCGGCCGTTGAGACGGCGATCGCCCAGGGCGCGAGCATCGTGGTGGCGGGAGACCCGCTGATCGCCTTCGCCGCGGTCATCGCTCTGGACGGGCATCCGCACTTGGAACAGATCTCCGTGCGAGCCGACCAGACGCGGAACGGCATCGGGAGCCTGCTGCTAGGCGACGTCGTCCGCAGGTACGGCCCCGGGCTGACACTGCTCACGTTCCGGGACGTGCCATGGAACGGCCCTTGGTACCTGCGCCATGGGTTCGCTGAGCTGCCCAGGTCCGCGTGGGGACCGGAGCTGCGCCGCCACTGGCAAGCCGAGATCGACGCCGGACTCCACGACCTCGGCCCCCGGCTCGTGATGCATTTCCCCGGCAGCTAGCCGCCTGGCCCGGCCACGTGGCCCGCGCCGATGCGCACGGCCTAATGGCGGGGCGTGCCGCTGCCTCCGCCCGGAGACCCAACTCTTTATCAGTTACGTGGGGATAAATCGGCGGGACAAATCAGACCGAAAAGTGGTCAGAAGTGATAGGGAGTTGGTTGAAGTGGTCACAACCGATAGAGAGTCAGCGGGCGCCGTCGGCTAAGGATGACCCTAAGGGCGCGCTGGGCGCGCCGAGAGCGCGCTTGGCGGCGCCGAGCGCTCCGCTTGCGAGCGGTTCCCGGAAGGTGAAGCCTGGCCCGCGGGCATCGTCAGCGTGGCTGGTCGATGCGGGTCCATGAAGTGGGCGGGTTGTCGTCGCGGGGGAGCCAGAGCAGCGGCTGAAGGCCGTCGAAACGGGCCTGGAAGCCCGGCTCCCACGGGAAGCGGTTGTTCCTGTCGGCCCACACGACCTGCAGGTACGGGGGCCTGACGAAGCCGTAGAACTCATCGGAGACCATGAACATGCCGGTCGTGCGCCAGCTCAGGTCAACGGGACGCAGGATGAGCCGGGCCGGGCAGACGTCGTCGAGCACATCGTCAGGGCCGAATTCCGCGCCGTCAGCGATTCTGGCGCCGATCGCGTTGACGATGCCGGCCGCGTTGCGCACCGGGGCGCCGCAGACGACGAGCTCCGGGGTCTGGCAAGTGAGCCACATCCCGACGCTGTAAGCCCAGGGCGGCACCGCACCGTAACCCTCGACGCCGGGCACGGCCCAGCCGTGCTCGCCGATCGTGCCGGTGACCCAGTTCATGTAGGCCAGATGGTCGGGCTCGGCGCTCGCGGCCTCCTTCGCGCAGTCGGGGCACCCGGGGTCGTGCCGCCGGCTGGAATGACGCTTAGGAAGGTTCATGGCCGTCACGTTACGCCGGGGGTCTGACATTCCAGCCCGCCGCGCGGCGCCGCGATCGCGATAGGGTGATCACGGCAAACTATTCAGGACAGACTGAAGATTTCCGCGCGCCGAGAGGACTGTCATGCCCGGTTCACGTCCCGTTTTGCTCGTCATGGACTTCCAGCACGGTCTCGTGGAGAGCATCGCCGACCCTTCGGTCCTCGACGCCGCCGGCCGCGCGGTCAAGGCTGCCCGGGTGAGCGGGATCCCGGTCATGTTCGTGCGGGTGGCCTTCCGCCCCGGCTACCCGGAAGCCGCCGCGAGCAACGCGGCCTTCGCCGCCATAGCTGAGCGGGGCGACGCGATGACCCAGGAGCACCCCGCCACTCAGGTGCACGCCGCGCTGGAGCCGCGGCCTGACGAGCCCGTCATCGTCAAGCGGCGGGTCAGCGCGTTCAGCGGCAGCGACCTCGACGTGCTGCTCCGCGCCGCCGGCGCAGGCACGCTCGTGCTCGCGGGCATCGCCACCAGCGGGGTCGTGCTGTCCACCCTGCGCCAGGCCGCGGACCTGGACTACCGGCTCATCGTGCTGTCCGACGCCTGCGCCGACCGCGACCTCGAGGTGCACCGCGTCCTGATGGAGAAGGTTTTCCCCCGGCAGGCGCTGGTCACCGAGACCGACGAATGGATCCAGTCACTGTGACGACCGCGATGATCGCGGCGGGAACCGCCAGCGCCCAGCCGCAGTAGGCCAGCATGATCGCCGTGGCGGCCGTCGCGGGAACGGCGGCCAGCCGGGCCACGCCGTGCAGCACCCTGGTCGCCGCCAGCATGCTGCCCAGGTACACCGTCAGGAACAGCGTGGTCGGGATGGCCACCAGCGCCACCGGGCTGACCAGGCCGACGCCGTACAGCGCGATCAGCGGCAGCCCGGTGCCCGCGATCGCCGCCAGCAGCAGCAGGCGGCCAGGGCGGCGGCCGTTCGCCTCGCCGGCGGCCGGCCGGGCGGCGGCGGTCCCCGCCGGGCGGCAGGGACCGCCCAGCAGCCGGCCCGTCATGGCGGCGGCGCCGTTGACGTAGGCGTTGACGGCGCCCAGCGTCAGCACGATCGCCGCGACCGCCCCGGCCGCCGTGCCGGCCGGCCCGATGGCGCGCCGCAGCAGGTCGGCCAGCGGCGCCATCGACCCGCCACCGGTGCCGAGCACGGCGATCGTCACGACGGCGAGGCCGAGGTAGAGCACGCTGGTGACCGCGAGGGTGATGCCCACGACGCGGGGCAGCTGCCGAGCCGGATCAGCGAACTGGGCGGTCAGCGGCGCGACCGCCTCCCAGCCCACGAACGACAGCATCAGCGTGGTCGCGGCGTGGCCGACGGCCAGCCAGCCATGCGGCGCGAACGGCGTCCAGTTGGCCGCGTGCGCGGAGGCGGCCGACCCGGCGACCGCGACGATGACCACGACGATGAGCAGGCTCACCATCAGCAGCTGGGCGGTGGCGCTGGTCCGCATCCCGCCGGCGGCGAGGGCGAGCACGGTCAGCAGCAGCGCCGCGGCGATCACCGCCTGGCCGACGCGGCCGCCACCGGTCAGCTCGGTGAGGTAGCCCGCGCCGATCAGGCAGACCACCGGCGCGCCAGCGATGACCCCGGCCAGGAAGGACCAGCCGGCCGCCAGGCCCTGCCGGGCGCCGAGCCCGGCGGCGACGTAGCCGATCACGCCGCCGGCCGAAGGGAACGCGCGGCCGAGGGCGGTGAACACCACGGCGAAGAGGGCGGACAGGCCCAGCAGCCCGGCCCAGGCCAGCAGCGACGCAGGTCCCGCCTCCGCGGCGGCCAGGCCGGGCAGGAGCAGCAGGCCGGGGCCGAGCAGGGCGCCGATGTAGAGCGCGGCACCCCTGGCCGTCGTCAGCCGCTGGGGAGCGGCAGCAACGGCGGTGCGGGGCCGAGGGACCGGGATGACTGTCGTTTCGCTCATGGGTTCAGAATCGCTCAAATGGGCTCGCACGCGATGGCAAATTTCGCCCCGCTGAGCCCGCTACGCGACACAGGATTGCGCGATATCACCGATAAGCTGAGTTTCATGTCGGAACATTTGCCAGACAGAGTTGATCGTGCCATCGTGACCAGGCTCCAGCAGGACGGCCGGATCGCCAACGTCGACCTCGCGGACGCCGTCTCGCTCTCGCCGTCGGCGTGCCTGCGCCGGGTCAAGGCGCTCGAGGCCAGCGGAATCATCGCCGGATACCACGCCGAGGTCAGCCGCGCCCGCGCCGGGCTGGGCCTGACCGTGTTCATCGGCCTGACGGCCGCGGGTCACTCCCGTCAGTCCTCGCAGGAGATCGAGCAGGCGCTGCTCGCCATCCCCGCGGTGGTGGCCTGCTACCTGGTCTCAGGAAGAGACGACTTCCTGATCGAGGCGGCCATTCCCGACCTCGCCAGCTACGAGAAGGTGCTGCTCGACCAGATCCTGGCCATCCCCGCGGTCGCCACGGCGCAGTCCACCTTCGCCATCCGCACGGTGCTAAGCCGCGGCCCGCTGCCGCTCGACCACTGGAGGTAAGCGTCGCCGGCGCTACTCCGCCTCCGCCTCCCCCTCCGGCGCCTCTGCCTCGGCCTCCGGCGCCGCGGCCGGCGGTTCTTCCCGGCCGGCGTCGATGCCGAGGTGGCGCTCGATCGCGGACAGCCGCCGGTCGATGCTGGCCAGCAGGTCCATCACCTCGGCTAGCGCGTCAACGCGAATCCGCATCTGGCGCTCCATCGAGACGGCTCGCGCCTGAGGCCCCGGCGCCTCGGTGACCTCGGCCGCGAGTTCGGAATCGGCCAGCATGGTGACCGCCTCCCGCACGGTCTGCGCGGTCGCGCCCAGCCGCAGCAGGACCTGGGCGCCCACCCCGTCGCCCTCGTCGATCAGCCCGAGCAGCAGGTGCTGCGTGTCGATGACCTCGCTGCCCATGGTCAGCGCCTCGCGCAGCGACAGCTCGAGGATCTTCTTCGCCCGGGGGGTGAACGGGATGTGCCCCTGCGGGTGCTGCTGTCCGGGCCCGATGATCTGCTCGACCTGCTCGCGTGCCGCGGTGAGGGTGACGTTCAGCGATTCGAGCGCCCGCGCCGCGACGGCTTCCCGCTCGGCGAGCAGGCCGAGCAGCAGGTGCTCGGTGCCGATGTAGTTGTGGCTGAGCCGCCGGGACTCTTCCTGGGCGAGCACCACGACGCGCCTGGCCCGTTCGGTGAACCGCTCGAACATCGTCGCCCCCTTCAGAGCCCGGTCAGCGCCGCTGCGAGTGCGCGATGTTGATGACGACGATGGCCAGCCAGACCACCAGCACGATGAGCACCTGGGCGGCGCCGGCGACGTGGTGGCTGACCACGGCGGCCGTCGCCCCGATGCCGATACCCATCGACCCGAGGCCCAGGATCATCCCGGTGACCCCGTTGCTCCGGCGAGGCACCGCCTGCTGCGGGCTGGCGGTCGCGGGCTGCGCGCCCGCCATCGTGCCGCCGGCGGCCCGGGGGCCCGGGTAGCCGGGCGGCACGATCTGCTGGCCGGGGGACAGGTAGCCAGGCCTCGGCGCCTGCTGGTGGCCCGTGTCCATGCCGCCCGCGCCCATGCCGCGCAGCCGCGCGTCCACCCGCCGGTCGATCTCCTCGCCGATGCGCTCGATGAGACCTTCGGCCAGCGCCGCGTCGTAGCGCGGGCCGAGCTCGGCATGGGCCGCCACCGAGGCGGCGATTTCCTCACGCTCGTCGGCGTTCACACCCGCACGCTATGTCGTCCGGCTCCCCGGGAGCAAGGACGATTGGGGAGGAAGCCGCGTACGTTCGGGATAATCTGAATTCCCTCGCTAGCGGGCAGGCATGGCTGGCGGCCGGAGCTGGCACACTGGAGGGATGTCCATGACCGATCCCGTCACGGTGGCCGGGACGGCGGAGCAGGCCGCCGGCGAGCCGTGCGTCCTCCTCAAGCTTGGCGAAGTCGTCCTCAAGGGCCGTAACAGGCACCAGTTCGAACGGATGCTGCAGTGGAACATCCAGGCCGCGGCCAAGGATACCGGGCTGCCCGTCGAACTCCTGCCACGGGAGGGAGTCATGGTGCTCCGGGTGGCGCCCGAGGAGCGCACGGCGGCCGAGCACGCGGCCGCCGTGGACCGGGTGGCCGAGCGGGTCAGCGACGTGCCGGGGATCGTCCGGGTGTGCCGGGCGGTGCGGGTGGCGAAGACGCCGGAGGCGGCCGTCGCCGCGGCCATCGGGCTGACGAGCCCGGCGAGTGGCGCGTTCGCGGTGCGGCCGCGGCGGCGGGACAAGAGGTTCCCGGTCACTTCCTCCGAGCTGGCGGTGATCATCGGCCGGGAGGTGCAGAAGGCGCACGGGCTGCCGGTCAACCTGAAGAAACCGGACACGGAGATCTTCGTCGAGGTCGACCAGCGCGAGGTGTTCGTATTCACCGGCGGGCAGCCGGGACAGGGCGGGCTGCCGGTCGGGATGAGCGGCCGGGCGGTCGCGCTGATGTCCGGCGGGATCGACTCGCCGGTCGCCGCGTACCGGATGATGCGGCGCGGGCTGCGCTGCCACTTCCTGCACTTTTCCGGGATGCCGCTGACCGGCCCCGAGTCGATCTACAAGGCCTACGCGCTAGTCCGCGGCCTCGACAGGTTCCAGGGCGGCTCGCGGCTGTTCGTGGTGCCGTTCGGGAAGACGCAGCAGGCGCTGGCCAGCTCGGGCGCCGACCGGCTGCAGGTGATGGCCCAGCGGCGGCTGATGCTCAAGACCGCCGCGGCGCTGGCGAAGCGGCTGGATGCCGCGGCGCTGGTCACGGGCGACTCTCTCGGCCAGGTGTCCAGCCAGACGCTGCCGAACATCACCGCTTTGGATGACGCGGTAAGGCTGCCGATCCTGCGGCCGCTGCTCGGCTGGGACAAGACCGAGATCATGGCCGAGGCGCGCCGGATTCGCACGCTGTCGATCTCCGAGCTGCCCGATCAGGACTGCTGCACGCTGCTCACCCCGCGCCGGGTGGAGACCCGGGCGCGGATCGACGACCTGCGCCGCATCGAGGGCCGGCTGGACGCCGAGGAGATCGCCGAACAGCTCGCCGCCACGGCCCAGGAGTACCGCCCGGAGTTACGCCGGCCAGCCGCGTGCCGGAATGCTAACCCGTCGCCAGCGCGGGCTCCGCGCCGGGCCGCGAGGCGGCGCTGGGGGCCGGAGCGGGCGTGAGGGTCCGGCCGACCAGCGGTGACAGGTGCAGCGCGACGCTGGCCAGTTCCCGCAGGTCGGTGTCGATGAGCGCCTGAGGCCCGTCGCAGAGCGCCGTCTCCGGCGACGGGTGCACGTCGACGATGATGCCGTCCGCGCCGACCGCGATCGCGGCCCGCGACAGCGGCAGCACGAGGTCGCGGCGGCCGCCGGAGTGCGACGGGTCCACGATCACCGGCAGGTGGGACAGCCGCTGCGCGACCGGGACGGCCGAGATGTCGAGCGTGTTCCTCGTGGCGTTCTCGAACGTGCGGATGCCGCGCTCGCACAGCACGATGTCCAGGTTGCCGCGCTGCGCGATGTACTCGGCGGCCATCAGCCATTCCTCGATCGTGGCGCTCATGCCGCGCTTGAGCATGACCGGCTTGCCGCAGCCGCCGACGGCTTGCAGCAGCGGGAAGTTCTGCATGTTGCGGGTGCCGACCTGCAACATGTCGGCGTACGACGCGACCAGGTCCACGTCGGACGAAGAGACCACCTCGGTGACAATCGGCAGCCCGGTCTCCGCCCGCACCTCGGCGAGGATCTTCAGCCCGGCCTCGCCGAGGCCCTGGAACGCGTAGGGCGACGACCGCGGCTTGTAGGCGCCGCCGCGCAGCAGGGAGGCGCCCGCCGCGCGCGCCATCTTCGCGGAAGCCAGCGTCTGCTCCGGCGTCTCGACGGCGCACGGCCCGGCGATCACGGTCAGCGTGTCGGGCCCGATCGGCACCCCGCCCACCCGGATCACCGAACGCTCCCTGCGATGCTCCCGGCTCACCAGCTTGTACGGCACGGAAATCCGCACCACGTCCGACACGCCCGGCTGCGACGCGAGGTTCAGCGTCGCCGCGAAGCGGTCGATGTCACCGCTCAGCCCGATGATCGTCCTGGACTCGCCGCGGCTGACGAACGCCTCGCCGCCCGCCTCGCGAACCAGGCTGACTACACCGTCAGCGTCTTCCTCTGTCGCCTCGGCGGCCATCACCACAACCATCAGACGTGCCCCTTCGCTTGATGTCTACTTCGATTGTCCATTCGATGCCCATAAGAAAAGCCCCGGGCCACAAGGCCCGGGGCTTTCAGCTAGGTCGCCTGCGTCAGCGCGTGGTCTGGCGGGCGACCGGCTTCCCGAGCCGGTTACCAAACCAGAACCAAAACTGCGTACGCATGGCACGCACTATACAGCACGGCCTCCCGCATCACGCGAACGCTCAGAACCCGCCGTAGTACACGGTGATCGTGCTGCCCGACGGTGCCTGCCCGGACGGGGACACCGCGAACACCTTGTCCCCGGCCAGGAACTGCCTGCCGTCCACCTTGAAGCCAAGCTGCTGCAGCTCCTGCTGCACCTGGTCGAACGGCTTTCCCTGCAGGTCGCCGGGGATCTGGACCTCCGGCGGCCCGTTCGAGACATTGACGGTGACCGTTGACTGGCCGGGCGCGACCGCGGTGCCCTGGGCAGGGGACTGGCTGACGATGATGCCCTGCGGCTGGTCGCTGTCCACCTGCATGACGTTGAGCTGGATGTTGTTCGAGCCTGCCCAGCCCTGGATGGTCCCGATGTTCTGCCCGACGAGGTTGGGCAGCGGGATGCCCGCGACGACATCCACGTAAACAGTGCGGGTGGCCGGCCACGAGGTGCCGGCGGCCGGCGTGGTGCCCGCCACGGTTCCGACGGCCACGCCGTCCGCGGCGACGTTCTTCGGGGTGTCGCTCACGGTCAGCCCCGCCTTGCGCAGCACCGCGATGGCGCCCTGTACGTTCTGCCCGGTGACCGGCGGCACGGTGATCATCTTCGGTCCGGCGGAGACGGTCAGTACGATCGTCGCCCCGTGCACCGCCCGCCCGGACGGGGACATGCTGATCACGTCGCCCTTGGGAATGGCGTTGTCAGTCACCTGAGGACCACGCTGCACCTCGAACCCGGCCTGGTGCAGTTCCCGCGTGGCGGCCATCAGCGTCATCCCGTCCACGGACGGCACCGGCGTGTACCGGCCCGACGTCAGCCACCAGCCGCCGAACACGAGCCCGAGCACCACCGCCAGCCCGCCCACCAGGTACGCCAGCCGCCTGGTGAACAGCCACCGCTGCAGGAACGGCTCGTGGCCGCCGAAGGTGACCTCGCCGTCGTACTGGGCCCCTTCGTACGCGGGACCGTGCCCGTACCCGGCCGCGTCGTAGCCGTTCCCGCCGCCCACGACCATCGTGTGCGATCCGCCGGCCGGCGAGACAGGGCCGCCCGGGCTCCCCATGCCGATGGCCGCGACGGCGCCCGCGGCGCCGATCCCGCCGTATCCCGGCGCCGCCCCCGGGTCGGCCCACGCGCCGGTGATCGCGTCGCTCTCGTCGCCCATGCCGCGCAGCGTCCTGACGGCGCGCAGGAACGCGCCCGCGTCCGGCGGCCGCTGCCGCGGGTCCCGGCTGGTGGCGGCGCGCACCAGCTGGTCGAGGGCGGGCGGGATGCCCCCGACGTAGGCGCTGACGGGCGGCACTTCCTCGTTGACGTGCTTGTACGCCACGGCCAGCGGGGAGTCCCCGCTGTGCGGCTGCCGTGCGCTGAGCATCTCCCACAGCATCACGCCAGCCGCGTACACGTCCGTGCGCACGTCGGTGATGCCGCCGGTGACCTGCTCAGGCGCGATGTACGCGACGGTCCCGATGATCAGGCCCGACCGGGTGTTCCCGGCCGCCGCCTGCGCCCTGGCCAGCCCGAAGTCCACGACCTTGACCCGCCCGTCGGCGGTCAGCAGCACGTTCTCCGGCTTGATGTCCCGGTGCACGATCCCGGCCTCGTGCGCGGCGGACAGCCCGGCCAGCATCGGGTCCATGACCTCGAGCGCCTCGCTCCAGGGCAGCCAGCCCCGCTCGCGCAGCAGGCTGCGCAGCGTCCGCCCCGGCACGTACTCCATCGCCAGGTAGAGGAACTGCCCGTCTGAGCCCTGGTCGAAGACCTGCACGATATTGGGGTGGGACAGCCGCGCGACCGACTTGGCCTCGCCGATGAACCTGGCCACGAAGTCGGCGTCCCGCGCGAGCTCCGCGTGCATCACCTTGAGCGCCACCTGCCGCTCGAGCCGCGTGTCCGTGGCGAGGTACACGGTGGCCATGCCGCCGTGCGCGATGCGGGAGCGGACGTGGTACCGGCGGTCAAGCATCCGGCCGATAAGCGCGTCAGCGAGGACAGATTCCATCACCGGCGATTTTACGTCCACCCGCGCACGCGACGGCTGTTAATCACATTATCTGAGCGACTCCTGAGGATGCTGCCGTCGCTTTCCCGTCGTAGGCTGCCGCTGTCATGAGTTATCCCGAACGTACCGTTGTGACTGGTGCTGGTCTCGCCGGCTTCCGCACGGTGGAAGAGCTCAGGCGCCGTGGCTACTCCGGGCAGCTCACGCTGATCGGCGCGGAGGACCGGCCGCCGTATGACCGGCCGCCACTGTCGAAGCGGGTGCTCACCGACGGGATCGACCCGTCGCTGAACGCGGACTTCGCGTCCCTCGACGTGGACTTCCGCCCCGGAGAAACGGCCATCGCGCTAGAAGTGCCCGCGCCCGCCGCGCCCGCGGCCCCCGCCCTTTCATCCGGGGCGGCCCGGGAGTCCGCGCTGATCACCAATCGCGATAAGTACCCTTTTGACCATCTCGTCCTGGCGACAGGCTCGGTTCCCGTGACGCTGCCCGGGCCCGGGCCGCAGCGGGTGCTGCGCACGTATGACGACGCGCTGGCGCTGCGCGCGCTGCTGCGGCCGGGGCTGCGGCTCGCGATTACCGGCGCCGGGTGGATCGGCGCCGAACTCGCGACGGCCGCCGCCGCGGCGGGCTGCCAGGTCACGGTCGTCGAGGCCGGTCCCGCGCCGCTCGCCGGCGCGCTCGGCGCCGCGGCGGGGGCGCGCACGGCGCCCTGGTACGAGCAGGCCGGGGTGGAGCTGCGGACCGGCACCGCGGTGGAGTCCGTGGAGCGCGGCGGGCTGGCGCTGGCCGGCGGCTGGCTGGCGGCCGACGAGATCGTCACGGCCGTCGGGGTGCGCCCCGCGGTGAGCTGGCTGGCCGGCTCCGGGCTGGTCCTGGACAACGGGGTCGCCGTCGATCCCGGGCTGCGCGCGTCGCTGCCGGGCATCTACGCGGCGGGGGACTGCGCGGCGTTCGCGTCGCTGCGGTTCGGCGTCCGGCTGCGGGTCGAGCACTGGGAGACGGCGCTGCACGCGCCGGGGGTGGTCGCGGCCAACATCGCTGGCGGCGCCGAGGTCTACGATCCGGTGCCGTACTTCTGGTCCGAGCAGTTCGGCCGCATGGTCCAGTACGCCGGCCACCACACGGCCGCCGACCGCCTGCTCTGGCGCGGCGACCCGGACGCCGCCACCTGGTCGGCCTGCTGGCTCTCCGGGGACACGCGCCGGCTGACCGCCGTGCTGACCGTGAACCGCCCCCGCGACCTGCTGCAGGGCCGCCGCCTGATCGCGGCGGGCGCCGAGGTCGACACCGCCCGCCTCGCCGATCCCGCCGTCGCGGTCAAGGACGCCGTCAGCTAGCACGCCGTCGATATGGGCACGTGTCGAAGTGCGGGCTGATAGCCGGATATGCAAGACTCGGCCGTCGGTATGACGAGGGGCGAGGGAGAGGTCTAGCCGTGGACGACCGGATCGAACAGCGGGTCACCGTCAGGGCCACCGTGGACGCCGTCTGGCAGCTCGTCACGCGGCCTGGCTGGTGGCTGCCCGGCAGCAAGGCCGAGCTGGCCCGCGGTCCGGGACGGGCGACCGTCGAGTACGGGGACGACAAGCGCCCCTATGTCGTCGACGTGGTCCGCGTCGAGCCGAAGGGCTACGTCTCGTACCGCTGGGCGAGCGCGTTCGGCGGCGCCGCGCCCGCCCCGGGCAGGTCCACCCTGGTCGAGTTCTACGTCCGGCCGGCCGGCGACGAGGTCGGCGTGACCGTGGTGGAGAGCGGCTTCGCGTCCCTTGACCTGCCCGACGCGCTGCGCGAGGACGAGTGGAAGGGCAACACCGGCGGCTGGCAGTACGAGATGGCGGCGTTGCGGGCCCGCGTCGAGCAGGGCCGCTGACGGCGGCAACCGGACGTTCCTCTGGGGCAAAAATGCCGTATTGTGTGGAAATGTCGCTGGTTTGGGAACCGCCAGGACGTGGGAAATTGGTCTCGTGGCACAGATAGACCTCGTGGCCGACGCTCTCGTCGGCGAATGGCTGTCACTCTCTGAGGTAGCCGTCAGGCTCAACATCCCTACCAGCCGAGTGAAGCAGCTGCTTCGCGACCGCAAGCTCCTGGCCGTCGTCAGGCCGGGCGGTGAACGCTCCGTCCCGGCGGCCTTCCTTGACGGCGGACAGATCGTCAAAGGCCTCTGCGGGACGCTGACGGTGCTGTTCGACTGCGGCTTCGACGAGGAGGAAGCCCTCCGCTGGCTGTTCACGGCCGACGAGACCCTCCCGGGGACGCCGATCGAGGCGCTGTACAAGCGCCGCGGCACCGAGGTAAACCGGCGCGCTCAGGCGCTCGCCTTCTAAACCCTGCCGCACTACCTGCCGGCTCGCCTTCGGGCACCTCCGGCGCTCCCGCACGCCTGCCGTGCGATTTCATGATCACGAGGAAAAAGCAGGCGCATAGGGTGTTTTTCTTTCGTGATCATGCTGAGCGCCGCAGTTGAGGTCTTCGCCTGCCCGGCCGCCGTAGACTCTGGCCTTTCAACCTGTAAGTCGGCCGGTTCACCGGGGCGGGCGTCCAGGGGCAGCCATCGGTGAGATCCGCTTGTGGTCACGCCACAGGAAATTGCTCCATGGGTTATGCTGGCCCACATGCCGCCGAGACCGCGCCGATTCCACGCTGTCCCAGTCGCCCCTGCAGTCCCAGCGGGCGCAGTCCGCCGGACACGTCCGGTGATCTCCGAGCTGCTCAAGGCGGGCCGGCGGTCGTTCTCCTTCGAGTTCATGCCGCCGAAGACGCAGCTCGAGGAGCAGCAGCTGTGGCGGGCGATCCGGCAGCTCGAGCCGCTGAAGCCGACCTTCGTCTCGGTGACGTACGGCGCTGGCGGCTCCACCAGGGACCGGACGGTGCGAGTGACCGGCAAGATCGCTGCGCAGACGTCGCTGACCCCGGTCGGGCACCTGACCGCGGTGAGCCACTCCGTCCAGGAGCTGCGGCACGTGATCGGCTCCTACGCCGACGTCGGCGTGCGCAACGTCCTGGCGCTGCGCGGCGACCCGCCAGGCGACCCCAACGCCGAGTGGGTCAGGCACCCGCGCGGCCTCGGGCACGCCGCGGAGCTGGTGCGGCTGGTCAAGGCGTCCGGCGACTTCTGCGTCGGCGTCGCCGCGTTCCCCGAGCTGCACCCGCGGTCGCCCGACGCGGAGACGGACACCAGGCACTTCGTGGACAAGTGCCGGGCGGGCGCGGACTTCGCTGTCACGCAGATGTTCTTCTACGCGGAGGACTATCTGCGGCTGCGGGACCGGGTCAGCCGGCACGGCTGCGACGTGCCGATCATCCCCGGCATCATGCCGGTCACCAGCCTGCGGGTGGTGGAGCGCGCGCTCGAGCTCGGCGGCTGCAAGGTGCCCCCCGACCTGCTGGCCCGGCTGCGGAAGGCCGACGAGAAGGGCGACAAGACGGCGATCAGGGAGATCGGCGTCAGCTACGCCGCCGCGCTGGCCGAGCGCCTGCTCGCCGAGGACGCGCCGGGACTGCACTTCTACACGCTCAACTGGTCCCGCGCGACCAGGGAGATCTACCAGCTGCTCGGTCTCGGCGAGCGCGGGCAGAGCTGGTCAGGCGCGTCGTCCCCCGGGGTCGCCTGACGGCGACAGGAGCGGCAGCCGCGCGCCCATCACCGCGTAGGGCGGCTCGCCGCCGGAGAACCGGAACCCGGTCAGCAGGTCGGTGAACCCGGCCGTCCGGTACAGCCGCCTGGCGGGCGACTCGGAGTCCATGGTGGACAACACGGCGGTGCGTTCCTGGCGGCCCTCGGTCAGCCGCAGCAGCAGCTCCCTGCCGATGCCCATGCCCTGGTAGGCGGGGACGACGTGCAGTTCGGCGACCTCGAAGGAGTCGTCGAGATAGGCCCGGCCGTCGCGAGGCCCCAGCGCGAGAGCGCCAGCCACGACGTCGTGCCACCACTGCCCGGGCGAGCCGTGGAACCCGTAGGTGAAGCCGGCGAGGGCGTTGTGGTCGACGAGCGCCGCCAGCCCGCGGAAGCCGGGGTTGGCGGCGTGCCTGTCCATGATGATGTCCCGCCCGGCGAGCATCCGCTCCGGCGGTTTCATCGCGGCCGCGTACACGGCCACGAATCCGTCGATCGCCGACCGGAACTCGGCGGGCCCGAGTTCGGCAACAGTCACCTTCATCGCCGTCAGCTTACGGGGCCCACGCGGGGCGCGGGCACGGGAACCACGGGCCCGTTCCGAATAATTCTATTAATTCTATCGGAATTATTGACATTACTCCGGCCGCTTGCTTCGATCGGTGTTGAACGCAACCTCACGAGAGGACCGGAGCATGACAGCCATCGACGTCCGCAAGATCGCCGGCCACATCGGCGCCGAGATCACCGGGATCGCAGCCAGCCCGAACCTGCCGCCGGACGAGATCGCGGTCATCAGGGACGCCCTGCTCGAGCACAAGGTCGTCTTCCTGCGCGGCCAGCGGCACCTGGACGACGCGGCCCAGGCCGGGTTCGCGCGGCGGTTCGGGGACCTGACCACCGCCCACCCGACCGTCCCGGGCACCAGGGAGAACCCGAGCGTCTTCGAGCTCGACGCGCAGCGCGGCGGCGGCAAGGCGAACGCCTGGCACACCGACGTGACGTTCGTGGACCGGCCGCCGGCGATCTCGGTGCTGCGCGCGATCACGCTGCCGCCGTACGGCGGCGACACCGCCTGGGCGAACACGGTGACCGCCTGGGAGAGCCTGTCGCCCGCCCTGCGGGCCTTCGCGGAACAGCTGCGGGCGCTGCACTCCAACGACTACGACTACGCGGCCCGCAGCGGCGGCGGCGTGCAGGAGAAGTCGGCGAAAGACCAGCGGCACTTCGCCGAGGTGTTCACCTCGACCGTCTACCAGACCGAGCACCCGGTGGTCCGCGTGCACCCGGAGACCGGCGAGCGGTCGCTGCTGCTCGGCCAGTTCGTCCGCCGCATCCTCGGCGTGTCGGCCAGCGACTCCAGGTACCTGTTCGACCTGTTCCAGCAGCACGTGACCCGGCTGGAGAACACCGTGCGGTGGCGCTGGGCGCCCGGCGACCTGGCGATGTGGGACAACCGCGCCACGCAGCACTACGCGATCGACGACTACGCCGGCCTGCCGCGCACCATGCACCGGGTGACGGTCGCGGGGGACCTGGCGGTCGGCGTGGACGGCAGCGTCAGCCGCGCGATCGCCGGCGACTCCGCCGCCTACGCGGTGCCCGCGTAAGCCCTGACTCGCACGGCCACCGCCGCTTCCCCGAGGCTGGGGTGCCGTGCGGTGACAGTCACGGTGCCCGTCTTGCCGGGCACCGATCGCAGGAACGCGCCGCCGACCCCGCCGGATTCCCCGAACGGGAACGGGTTGCTCCCGATGAGGACCGCCGGCCCGCGGACGGACAGCGCGACGTCGCCGGTCACGCCCGGCCGGTGGTTGCCGTAGGCGTCGGCGGCGCGGAACGTGATCCTGGTAGCGTCCGAGCCGTCGGCGACGATCGCGGCGTCGTCAGCGGTGAGCACCAGCCGGTCGCGGCTCGTGTCCGCCGTCATCAGCAGCGTGGCGGCCGGCCGCGCCCCGCCCGCGGTGTACCCGTCTACTCGCAAGTCGGGCAGCGCGCTTCCGGCGACCGTGAGGTCGGCGAACGCGGGCGGGTGACCGAGGTTGCCGAACGTCGCCACCTCCGGTGTGGCGGTCGCGTGGTGCTCGCCGTTCAGGTGGATCTCCAGGCGGTCGCAGTTGGTGGCGAACATGGCCGCGGCACCCGGCGGCGTCCGGTCGTCCCAGAAGAACGCGGGGACGATCACCGGCGTGGCCGCCGGGTCGGCCTGGGCCCGGTAGACGGCGGCGCCGGGCTTCGGCACCCGGAACACGTCGGCGACACCCGGAGTCTTCATCGCGCGCCAGTTCCTGATCCGTCCCCAGGCGTCGCTGGCCGATGGCGGCCCCGAGTAGTAGTCGAAGCCACACCAGGCGATCAGGCCCGCGAATCCGGGATCCGATCCCGCCTGGTCGTGGGCGAGGGCGTGCGCGTACGCCTGGCCGGCCAGCACGGCCGGCGGGTCGAACCAGCGGAAGGTGGGCAGGATCGTTCCCACCGCCTCGCTCACCAGGTAAGGGACCCCGGCGACAGGCGCCGCGAGGCTGGGCTCCCCGGCCACCACGTGGTAGTCGTCGTAGCCGAAGACGTCCTCGGCCCAGCCCGCCGTCGACTGAGTCGTCATCGCGCCACTCGTCTGCCGCGAGCCGTCAAGGGCATAGGCGATCTCGCGGGCCTGCGCGTACAGCGTGGGGTAGTTCTTCGTCTCGTCGAGCCGCGTGCCCCACACGACCACCGAGGGACGGTTCCTGTCGCGGACCACCATGTCGCGGACGTTGGCGAGCACCTGGCGCCGGAACGCGGCGTCCCCTACGAACCCCCAGCCAGGCGGTTCCTCCCAGACCATGATGCCCAGCTCGTCACAGGCGTCCAGGAAGTGCGGCGACTGCGGGTAGTGCGAGCAGCGGACCATGTTGACGTTGAGCTCGTTCTTGAGGATCTCCGCGTCCCTGCGCTGGAGCCGGGCCGGGGCCGCCATGCCGAGGTAAGGGAACATCTGGTGCCGGTTGAGGCCGAAGATCTTGTAACGGCTGCCGTTGAGGTAGAAGCCGTCCTGGCGGAAGACGGCCGCGCGGAACCCGGTCCTGGTGCCGGTCGTGTGCGTGCCGGCCGGCCGGGTTCGCACACCGGAGCCCCCGACGTAGGTCAGGGTCGTGCGGACCGTGTACAGCTTCGGCTGCTCTGGCGACCAGTAGCTCACCGGGCCGATCCCGCCGATGGTGAGCGCGACGGCGTGCGTGCCCGGCCGGCCGATGGTCAGCGTCGTCCGGGCGGTGGCCAGCGTGCGGTCGCCGTCGAGCAGGGCGGCGGTGACGGCCACGGCCCCGTCCCTGGGAACGGCGCCCGCCTGGACACTCGCCGTGACCCGGACAGTGCGGCCGGCGGCGAGCACGTCCCGCGGAAGGACGAAGACGTCCTCCAGGTAGATGTCGGGAACCACCTCGAGCCGTACGTCCCGGTAGATGCCGGCAGGCTGCAGGAAGTCCATGGTCGGCGGCCCGCCGGGCAGGGCGTCCGGCGGGACACCGAGCCAGCGGCCGTCCACGATGACGGCGAGCACGTTGCCCCGGGGCCTGAGATGGCCGGTGAGCTCGGCCGTCCAGGGCAGGTAGCCGCCGGCGTGGGTGGCCACGACCCGGCCGTTGAGTACGACGGTGGCGTTCGTCATGACCCCGTCGAAGGTCACGAGCACCCGGGTGCCCACCGCGAACGCGCTGTCGAAGTGCTTGCGGTAGATCCAGGTGCGCTCCCAGGTCCTGTAGTCCCAGCCGGTCCAGGACAGGTCCGTGACGGTATGCGGCAGCGTGACGCGCGCATAGCCACTGTCGTCGTGCCGGGGCAATTCCGCGCCCTTGACGTACGGGCCGCCGAACAGCCAGCCCTGGTTGAAGTCGTAGCTTCCCACCAGGTCGTCCAGCATCGCGGCGACTGGGCGCGGGCCGGACCCGCCGAGCAGATCCTTGGCGCAGATGCCGCCCGCCACGGCGGCGGCCCCCGCCGTAAGGCCTGCCAGCGCGGATCTCCGGGACAGCGCGCGGCCGGTCATGTGCCAACTATGTCGGACTTGCGATGCCGCCGGGACTGGACTGGCCGGAATGTCAGACCCCCGCACTATCTTCGAACGTGTCAGCAAATGGACTGGACATCGCCACGAATCTGTGTTCGAATGAGGGTGTGGCGAACTCCGGCCGCCGCGACCCCTGGCGGCCGGCAGCTGGCCGGGCGGGGCGTGGGGAAGCGCTTCGCCCGGCCAGGAGCCCCGCCGCGGCGGGGCGAAGCGCGAAGCAGAAGGCTGAAGGAGTGACGACGATGATCAGCACCCTGACGGTGGCAGGCAACGAAGTGCCAGCGCACCGGGTTTCCCCGACGGTGCTCAGCCTGCTTGAGACCGCGCGGCGCGGGCTGGCCGAGGCCGGCGCCGAGGGCGATCCCGGTACCCGTTACATCTGCGCGCACCTGGCCGCGCTGCGCGCCGCGGCGGCGATCGTCGCCGCCAGGGGCGAGCCGGGCACGGGGACGCGCCGTAGGCGGCCCCGCAGCGTGTGGGAACTGCTCCCGCAGGTCGAGCCCGCGCTGTCCGAGTGGGCGGCGTTCTTCGCGGCGAGCGCGGCCAAGCGCGCCGCGGCCGAGGCGGGCCTGCCGCGGGCCGCGACCGCGCGGGAGGCCGAGGATCTGCTCAGGGACGCGGGGACTTTCCTGTCGGTGGCCGAGCGGGCGCTCGGCGTCGACAGCCAGCCGATGCTCCCGCTCCGGCCGGCGAGCTGAGGCGACTGAGGGGCTGGCCCGACGCGGCGGGCCAGCCCCTCAGCCTCAGAACGACTCGATGGGGGTGGTGCGGGCGTCCGCGTCGAGCACGCCCCAGCTGATGAGCTCTTCGGTCAGGTCGGCCGGCGACTTGTCGTAGATGACCGCCAGCGACCGCAGGTCCTCGTGCCGGACGGAGAGCACCCGGCCGTTGTAGTCGCCGCGCTGCGCCTGGATGGTGGCGACGTAGCGGGCGAGCGGCCCGATCTTCTCCTTCGGCAGCTGGTTCATCCGCTCAAGGTCAATCACGAGCTTGGGGGCGGTCGCGATCGGGGTGGGAGCGGCGTCGCCGGGCAGCAGCTCGGACACCGGGACCCCGTAGAACTCGGCAAGCTCGGCGAGCTTCTGAACGGTCACCGACCGGTCGCCGCGCTCGTAGGAACCGACCACGACGGCCTTCCACCGTCCGCGTGACTTCTCCTCAACGCCGTGCAGCGAGAGTCCCTGCTGGGTGCGAATAGCGCGCAGTCGCGCGCCCAGGGTCTTGGCGTACTCAGATGGCATTTTTCCTCGGTTTCCCGGCCAGTCGTCGCATACGGTAACGGTTACGCACAGTGACGGTAAGCCGCGAGGGCGACAAGGTCAAGCCAAATGGCAAAAACTGGTCGAAGGCACTCAGTAACCGTCTTTGCCCTCCCGGAATGCCCTGTACCTTTCGCCAGAAAGCGACAACCCCCGATATCGTCGGGTTTCCCGCGCGCAGGGGCGGCACGACGGCCCGCCGCCCGGCTCCGGACCGTTATGACATTGTACGTCCAATGTGATCTAAATCACAGCACGCATGCTCACTGGGAATCACCAAACGGCGTCCGCGCGGCCGGGGAGGAGCGGTCAACGGGAGACGGTGATGACTAAGGGTATCGATGGTGCCCCGGTGGCCGCCGCGCCGGCGCGGGCGACCAGGGACAGGCGGTCCTGCCTGCGCGGATGTTGCTGGTACGGTAATCGGCGTAGGCATCCTTTAAGGACCGTCCCGTGAGACGGGGAAGGAGGTCGTGACTGGTGTGCGCGATGAGGCCAGAACCAGGTCACGAGTCGAGTGTCCCTAGCGCCCCCGGCGCCGCGAGCGCCCCGAGGGCCCCGGACCCCGGCCAGGCCGCTGGCGGCGGCTGGAAAGCGGTACTCACTCCCGAGGAGATCCGTCGCGCGCTGAGCCGCATCGCGCACGAGATCCTGGAACGCACGCACGGCGGCGAGGGGGTTGTCTTGCTTGGCATCCCCACCCGCGGGGTTTACCTGGCCCGCCGGCTGGCGGCGCGGATCGGCGAGTTCGAGGGCACCCCGGCGCCGTACGGCTCGCTCGACGTCACCATGCACCGCGACGACCTGCGGCTGCGCCCGGCCCGCGCGCTGCGGCGGACCGAGGTGCCGCCCGAGGGAGTGGACGGCAAGACGGTCGTGCTGGTCGACGACGTGCTGTTCTCCGGGCGGACCGTGCGCGCCGCGCTGGACGCGCTCAACGATCTCGGCAGGCCGCGCGCCGTGCAGCTCGCCGTGCTGGTCGACCGCGGCCACCGGGAGCTGCCGATCCGCGCCGACTACGTGGGCAAGAACCTGCCGACGGCGCACCGCGAGGTGGTGCGGGTGCACCTGACGGAGATCGACGGCGAGGACTCGGTGCTGCTCGGGGAGCGTGACCAGTGAACCGGCACCTGATCTCCGCGGCCGACCTGAGCCGCGACGACGCGATCCTCATCCTGGACACCGCGGCCGAACTAGCCAGCGTCGCGGGCCGGCCGATCAGGAAGCTCCCGACGCTGCGCGGCCTCACGGTGGTCAACTGCTTCTACGAAGACTCCACCAGGACAAGGACCTCGTTCGAGGCGGCCGCGAAGCGGCTGTCCGCGGACGTGATCAACTTCTCCGCCAAGGGGTCGAGCGTGGCCAAGGGCGAAAGCCTGAAGGACACCGCGCTGACCCTGGAGGCGATGGGCACGGACGCGGTGATCATCAGGCACAGCGCGTCCGGCGCCGCGCACACGCTGGCCCGCTGGGTGACCGGCAGCGTGGTGAACGCGGGAGACGGCACCCACGAGCACCCCACCCAGGCGCTGCTCGACGCGTTCACGATGCGCCAGCGGCTCGTCGGAGACGGCGAGCGGGGTCGCGGCATGGGCCTGGACGGCCTGCGGGTCACGATCGTCGGCGACGTGCTGCACAGCCGGGTGGCCAGGTCCAACGTGCTGCTGCTCACCGTGCTCGGGGCCGAGGTGACGCTGGTGGCCCCGCCCACCCTGATGCCGTACGCGGTCGAAACCTGGCCGTGCAAGGTCAGCTACGACCTCGACGCGGAGCTCCGCAAGGCCGATGTGGTGATGATGCTGCGGGTGCAGCAGGAGCGGATGAGCGCGGCGTACTTCCCGAGCATCCGGGAGTACCGCCGCCGGTACGGGCTCGACGCCGGGCGGATGGCGCTGCTGCCCGAGCACGCGATCGTGATGCACCCGGGCCCGATGAACCGCGGCGTGGAGATCGCCGCCGAGGTCGCGGACTCGCCGCGGTCGACGATCGTGGCGCAGGTGAGCAACGGGGTCATCGTCCGGATGGCTGTTCTGTACCTGCTGCTCGGCGGCGCCGGAGAGGGGGCGGCGGCATGACCGAGGAATGGCTGATCAAGGGCGTCTCGATCGCGGGCGGACCGGGCGCCGCGGACATCCACCTCGACGGCGGCGAGATCGTGGCGGTCGGCGCGGACATCGCCGCGCCGACGGCGCGGGTCCTCGACGCCCAGGGGCTGATCGCGCTGCCCGGCCTGGTGGACCTGCACACGCACCTGCGCGAGCCGGGCAGCGAGGACGCCGAGACAGTGGAAACCGGCACCAGGGCCGCCGCGCTCGGCGGCTACACCGCGGTGCACGCGATGGCGAACACCGAGCCGGCCGCCGACACCGCCGGGGTCGTCGAGCAGATCTGGCGGCTCGGCCAGCAGGCCGGGTACGCCGACGTCCGCCCGATCGGCGCGGTCACCGTGGGCCGGCACGGCAGGCAGCTCGCCGAGCTCGGCGCGATGGCCGACTCGGCCGCGGCGGTCCGGGTGTTCTCCGACGACGGCGACTGCGTCGCCGACCCGCTGCTGATGCGCCGGGCCCTGGAGTACGT
>Ga0070698_100001707_pt1 | contig 24503 bp, 24 predicted proteins | sample KBSK1502metaG_FD_65477 | JGI IMG/M metagenome (GOLD analysis project Ga0070698, IMG submission 65477) | Corn, switchgrass and miscanthus rhizosphere microbial communities from Kellogg Biological Station, Michigan, USA - KBS K1-50-2 metaG | ecosystem: Host-associated > Plants > Roots >... | reverse complement strand
ACCCGGTCGTCACCGAGCACGACTTCGCCCGGGTGGCAGCGATCTCGGCGAACGACGACGACACGGTCGGCGAGGTGATCGCCAGGGCCCTGCACACGGTCGGCGACGGCGGCATCGTCACCGTGGAGGAATCGGCTGCGCACGGGATGAGCGTCGATTTCGTCGAGGGCTTCGAGTTTGATAACGGATATCTCTCGCCTTATCTCGTGACGAACCCGGCCAGCCTGGAGGCGATCCTGGAGGACCCCTACATCCTGCTGTGCAGCGAGAAGATCACCAAGGTCCAGCAGCTGATGCCGATCCTCGACAAGATCATGCGAGCACCGCGGCCGCTGGTTATCCTCGCGGAGAACGTCGAGGGCTCGGCGCTCAGCATGCTGGTGCACAACCACGTCAACCGGGTGTTCCAGTGCGTCGCCGTGCGGGCTCCCGGCTTCGGCGACCGCCGGCTGCACAAGCTGGAGGACATCGCCGCGATCACCGGCGGCGCCGTGCTCAGCAAGCACGCCGGGTTCACCCTGGAGACCATGACCGTCGAGCAGCTCGGCCGGGCCGCTCAGGTGCGGGTCAACGCGGACCGGACCGCGATCATCGGCGGCAGCGGCTCGTCGGAGCAGGTCGCCTTCCGGATCACCCAGCTCCGCGCGGAGCTCGACCGGGCACAGTTCGGCGTCGACGAGGACGTGCTGACCGAGCGGATCGGGTCGTTGTCCGGCAAGGTCGCGGTGATCAGGGTCGGTGCGCCGACCAACGCCGAGCTGAAGGAACTGCAGCACCGGGTCGAGGACGCGCTGTCCGCCACCAGGGCCGCGATGGCCGAGGGCATCGTGGCCGGCGGCGGCGCCGCGCTGCTGCACGCCGATGCGGCGCTCGACGACCTGCAGGTCAAGGAAGACTACGCAACCGGCGTCGAGATCGTGCGCAGCGTGCTGACCGAGCCCGCCTACCTGATCGCCGCGAACGCGGGCTACTCCGGCAAGGACGTGGTGGCCCAGATGGCGCAGATGGGCAAGGACGACGGGTTCGACGCGCTGGAAGGGCGCTTCGGCAACATGATCGAGATGGGCATCATCGACCCGCTCCGGGTTGCCCGCTCGGCCCTGCAGAACGGCGCCTCGGTGGCCGGCCTGCTGCTCACGACCAACACCCTGATCGCGGAGGAGCAGACCCCATGGGGCGGCAGCCCGGCGCTGATGACCGAGTTCGGCCCGCTGGATGAGGGCCTGAACCAGCCGTCACCCGACTCGAGCACTCCGCAGTCTCTCGGCCTCGGCCCGTCGGTCGGCTGAGGTTGGGGCCGCCGCCGCTGGCCGGGGACTCCGCACTGCAGCTGCCGTTGCCGGCCGGGACGTCGCCCCGGCGAGCCGGGGCGCGGCCCCGCGCGCCGGCCGGGGCCCAGTCCGGGCCGCAGTCCGGCGCGCCGGCCGGGACTCGGTCCGGGGCGCAGTCCGGCGCGCCGGCCGGGACTCGGTCCGGGGCGCAGTCCGGCGCGCCGGCCGGGACTCGGTCCGGGGCGCAGTCCCGCGCGTCGGCCAGGGCCCAGTCCGGGGCACAGTCCGCCGAGTTCGTGCCGCAAAGCGGCTTCCGGGTGCTGCGCTCACGCGGCCGGACCCGGGGCATCATCGCGCTGCTCGGCCCGGCGTTCGTCGCGGCGGTCGCCTACATCGACCCCGGCAACTTCGCGACCAACTTCTCCGCCGGGGCGAGGTTCGGCTATGCGTTCGCCTGGGTGATCGTCGTGGCCAACGTGATGGCCATGCTGGTGCAGTACCTGTCGGCCAAGACCGGCGTGGCTACCGGGCGCGACCTGCCGGAGCTGTGCCGCGCGTACCTGCCGCGGGCAGCGGCAGGCGGCCTGTGGGTGCAGGCCGAGCTGATCGCCATGGCGACCGACCTGGCCGAGTTCATCGGCGCCGCGCTCGGGCTCAACCTGCTGTTCCACGTGGCGCTGCTGCCAGCGGGCCTGATCACGGCGGTCGTCGCGTTCGGGATCCTGGCGCTTGAGCAGCGCGGCTACCGACGCTTCGAGCTGGCGATCTGCGGCCTGCTCGGCCTGGTCTTCCTCGGGTTCGCCTACGACCTGATCGCCGTGCGCGCGGATCCGGGGCCATCGCGGCCGGGTTCGTGCCCGGCGTGCCCGGCGGCGACGGGCTGCTGCTGATAGCGGGAATCATCGGGGCGACCGTGATGCCGCACGTCGTTTACCTGCACTCGGCGCTGACGAAGTCCCGGGTGCACTGCAGCGACGACGCCGAGCGCCGCGAACTGCTCCGCTTCCAGCGACTGGACGTGCTAATCGCGCTCGGCGCGGCTGGCCTGATCAACCTGTCGATGTTGTTCATCGCCGCCTCGCTGTTCCGCCATGCGGGCGGCCACGCCAGTGCCGACTCGATCCAGGCCGCGCATTCCGGGCTCGGCCGGATAGTCGGCGGCGGCGCCGCGCTGGCGTTCGCGGTTGCGCTGCTCGCGTCCGGGCTGTCGTCGTCCAGCGTGGGCACCTACGCCGGGCAGGTCGTGATGCAGGGTTTCATCGGCCGCCGCATCCCGTTGTTCCTGCGCCGCGGGCTCACCATGCTGCCGGCGCTGCTGGTGCTCGGGCTCGGGCTGCCCACCACAGGCAGCCTGGTGATCTCCCAGGTCGTGCTGTCATTCGGGATACCGTTCGCGCTCGTACCGCTCTTGCTGGTCACCCGGCGGGCGGACATCATGGGCTCGCTGGTCAACCGCCGGGTGACGACGGCGGCCACCAGCGGCATCGCCGCCGTGATCATCTGCCTGAACGCCTACCTGCTCTGGGCCACGTTCGTCGCCTGACCCCTGGCCCCGCCCCGCGGCGTCCCTGTTCCTCGCGGCGGTCCCGCCTCCGTGGTGTTAACCGCGAACAGCGGGACGGAGCTGCGGACGCTGATGCAGGACGACTACGCTGCCCGGGCGATGAGATCCGGCGCCAGCGCCGCCCGGCCCCACGTTTCTTGATCACGGATGATCCGGGGTGCTCGGACGCGCGAAACTTCCGTGATCATGGTCCAGAGCCGAGCGGAGTGGCCCGGGGACGGAGCGGGTGGCCGGGCGAGGCGGCGGGTGACCGGGCGCGGGCTGGGGCGAAGCGAGGCAGCCACTTCCGCCTCTGTATCCCTGCCCGGCTTCACTCGCCCCGGCGCTGGCCTCCGCACCGAATACGTTTCCTTGATCGCGGAGGGTTGTGGGTGCTGGAGGCCCCGCGGGTTCAGGGGGTCGTCGCAACAGTGCCGGGGTTGGAGGCCATCAAAACTTCCGCGATCATGAAAATGTCCCGGCCCGGTTCCTGGCTGGGCGCCACTCCCGTCTCGTTCATCCCGCCCATCCCGCCCGTCTCACTCGGCCCGCCGATCGGGAAACCGCCGACCCCCCGGTTTCTTGATCATGGAGGATCCGGCATCTTGGGGCGCGTCAAATTCAGCGGGTGGAATCTGGTGCGGATGCGGCCCACAGGGCGGTCGCGTTCTGGAAGGGTGCCTGGCAGGGCGGGCCGTCGGCCACGAAGACCCGCGGCAGGCCGGTGGCGCCGACGCTGACGATCATGCCCGACCTGGTCCCGTAGCTGGCGGTGTGCACGCAGGCCGCCGATAGCTCAGCCGGTCGGATTCGCTCGGCAGACGACCTGCTTCGCCCGGGGGGCCAGCCCCGCCCGGCAGGGTGGCGCTGCGGCCCGACGGCCGGCCGGTGATCACGCAGCACGGCGGCCAGCGCTTGCTCGGCGCTGTCCATCCCGCTGGCCCGGTCCGTCTCACTGTGCCCGTTCATCTTCCCCGGCGTGCCAGTGCGGGGCGAGATAAGCGGCACGGCCACCTTGCTGTCCATCGACCGCGCCAGGCAGGTGCTCTTGCTGGGCTGGTCAGTGCCGCTGGGCCCGTTCGCCTCCCTGGGCTGGTCTATCCCGCCGGGCCCGTTCGCCTCCCTGGGCTGGTCTATCCCGCCGGGCCCGTTCGCCTCCCTGGCCTGGTCTATCCCGCCGGGCCCGTCTATCTCACTGGCCCCGTGCGGTGCCGCGGTCTTGTCCGCTTCGTCTACGCCGTTGGCCCCGTTTCGGCCGGTCTTGCTGGCAATCCCGGCTGCCACCAGCTGCCCGACCTGCCGGGCCTTGGCCGAATAGTCGTCTAGTGGCACGTTCTCCAGCACGTAGCTGCCCGGTGGCAGCTGGCGGACCACCGGGCTGTGCCCGCCGGTCAGCCCGACGGAGAACAGCGAGTGCCGGTCGCCGACGAGCAGCCAGCAGGGGTTGTAGTCGGACGGGTCAAGCTCGGGGCACACCTTGGCGACCGCTGTCGCGGCGTCCGGGTGAGCCGCGAAGGCCAGCGGCAGCTCGCCGCGGGATCGCCTGGTGTCATCCCGCGGCCCCGCCAGCGGCTGGTTCGTCAGGCCCGCCACCAGACCGTGCTCATTTACCGCCAGCCAGGTCCCGCCGGCCACCGCGTCCCGGCCGCCGAGTATCCGCGGCCCGTGCGCGCTCAGCACGGTGATCACCTCGGCGGGCCGGTCATAGCGCTCGTCCCGGTTGGCCGCCACCAGCAGCGGCGCGCTGGTCAGCACCCCGGACAGCGCGATAAGCAGGCACACCCCTGCGACGCTACCCGCACCCGCGTCAGGCCAGGAACGACAGTCTTACCTGCCGGTCCGGGTTGTCGACGTTGAGGTCGACGAGCGCGACCGACTGCCAGGTCCCGAGCGCGAGCGACCCGGCGACCACGGGCAGCACGGTGAACGGCGCCACGAAGGCAGGCAGCACGTGCGAGCGGCCGTGGCCGGGCGAGCCGTGCACGTGCTGCCAGTTCCGGTCTGCGGGCAGCAGTTCGGCCAGCGAGTCCAGCAGGTCCGCGTCGCTGGCCGCGTGCAGTTCCATCACGGCGACGCCGGCGGTCGCATGCGGGACGAACACGTGCAGCAGCCCGTCACCGCCGCCGGACGCCTCCCGGGTGTACTCCGCGCACTGGGCCGTGATGTCGTATACCGAGTCGCGGCGGCCGGTCCGCACGTGGAATGTCATGGTCTTCATCGCGCCCGGGCTCCCTCGATGGTGGATCTCGGCAACGAGGCTATCGCCGGGCCGCCCGGTCATGCCTAGCTGACGAGAGTGGCCAGGTAAGCGTCGTACCGATCGAGGCTGGTCTGGAACCCTGCCTGGGCTTCCGGGCTGAGGTACATCGCCGGGACGTTCGTCTGGTGGGTGATGACCTCGGTGCGGCCGTCACCGAGATCGGTGAACGTGATGGTCGTGGTCATGCCGCCCTCGACGGCAGGCTCGGTCCACACCAGCTTGCCGGGCCGGTTCACCTCGACATAGACAGCTCGCATCGTGTACTCGCCGCCGCCGTCATCGCTGATCATGACCGTCTCGAAGACACCGCCCGGCCGCAGGTCAACGGTGATCTTGTCGAGCGGGGTCGTGGTCCCGGCCGGGCCCCAGAAATGCGTCAGGTGCTCCGGCTTCGTCATGCAGTCGAAGAGCAGTTCCGGTGGTGCGGCATGGACTCGCCGGTAGGTCAGCTCTCCGGTAGCGGTGTCGCTCATGTCTTCTTCTCCTGTCCGGTGGACTGCTGGCGCCGGCTGGGCTCTTCGCGGGGGCCGGAGCCTTCGCGGGGGCCGGAGCCTTCGCGGGGGCCGGAGCCTTCGCGGGGGCCGGAGCCTTCGCGGAGGGTGGACTCTTGGCGGAGGGTGGACCCTTGGCGGAGGGCGGACCCTTGGCGGAGGGCGGACCCTTGGCGGAGGGTGCTGAGGTGATCGTCCAGCCGGTTGAACCGGTCTGCCCAGACCCGCCGGTGCTTGTCGATCCAGTCGGCCGCGGTGTCCAGCTGCTGCGGTTCAAGTCGGCAGGGCCGGTACTGGGCGGCACGGGAACGGGAGATCAGGCCCGCTCGCTCGAGGACCTTGAGGTGCTTGGAGATGGCCTGCTGGGTCATCGCGAAGGGCTCGGCCAGCTCGCGAACCGTCGCCTCACCCCCGGCCAGGCGAGCGAGGATGTCCCGCCTGGTCGGGTCGGCGAGCGCCGCGAAGGTGCGGCTCAGCCCGTCGTCGGTGATCGTCATCGCGGCGTGCTCCCCGGCCCGCCGCGAGCGCCTGCCCCGCCGCGAGCGCCTGCCCCGCCGCGAGCGCCTGCCGCGCGGACGGCACCTGCCCCGCCGCGGGCGCCTGCTCCGCTGAAGGCACCCTCCCGGACCCGGCGCCCGGTGAGCAGCAGCGCCAGATCCTGCGCCAGCCCGGCCACCGGCGCGCCGCTTCCGTATGACCAGCCGACATCGACGGCCCGCAACTCGACGCCGTCCACATCCGCGCCGAAGTGCCGCCGGGCCGCCGGAGTGACGACGGCATCGAGCACGACCCGCATGGCCTCCGCCGGGAAATGATGCTCAATCCCCAGCGGGACGCTGATGTCGAGGCTGTGGATCACGTCATGGGTCAGGGCGCCCTGGAAGCCCCCTCCCGGCGGCTTCCACGGATGCTCCACGTTGTCGCGTACCGCCGCGATCAGCTGTGCCGTCGGCATTGGCGCGTCCCGGCGGGCGACGGCGTCGGACATGCGCTGGAACCTGCCGCCCGACTTCACCAGCTCCAGCACGAACCGGGGAGTTGAATACCGGAACGGCATCGTGAGGTGCGCCACCACATGCCGGACAGTCCACCCGGCGCACAGCGAAGGTGCTTCCCACTGCTCGGCGCTGAGCCCGTCCAGCAATGCGGCCAGTTCCCGCCGCTCCGCAGCGATCAAGTTCCTGATCATGATTCTGCCAACCTTTCAACAACCTTATAGTTGTACAACCATATGGTAGTTATAGCCCGATGGATCGGCGCGTGTCAAGCCCGGGCATGCTCCGTGAGCCGGTCTCGGCGCGCTGCGGGGGCCGGTCCGGGGCATGCTGCGTGGGCCGGTTCCGGCGGGCTACGTGGGCCGGTTCCGGCGGGCTGCGTGGGGCGGTCCGGGGCATGCTGCGTGGGTCCGGCCTCGATGACGCGAGTCAGGTTGCAAAGTCACCAGGTCGAGACCGGGGGAGTGGTTGCGGCCGGTCCTGCCCGATTTCGGCCGGCGCGGCAGTGAGATTTCTCCGGACGGCCCGTCCGAGCGGCCGTCCAGCGCCCCGGGCGCGTGCGAGGTCTGGTGCTATACCGAGCGGCTCTCGTACGCTCCCGGCGATCAGGCCCGCTTCCATTTCAGCGCCACCGGGGAGACGTTCAGCCTGCGGATCGTGCGGGACGGGCCGGTGCCGGAAACCGTGTTCCGGCGACGGGCTGACCGCCGCCCCCCAGCCGACGCCGGCCGATGCGTACGCGTCCGGCTGCGGCTGGCCCGCCGGACTCTCGCTCCGGCTGCCCGACGACTGGCGCGGCGGCTTCTACCTCGTCATCGTCCGGGCGGTGAGCCCGGCGGGTGAGGTCTGGGAGCGCGAGCACGGCTTCACGCTCTGCGCTTTCATGATCGCGGAGCTTTCGGGCCTCCGGCGCCCGGATCCTCCCTGATCATGGGTGCCTCGCCTGTCAGTGGATGGGATGGATTGTCGGATTTGACCCTCCGGCCTGCGGCAGGCTGCCAAGGGCGCGTAAAATCGGCCTTCCCGGGCGGCTGTCTAGTCATCTCTCCCGGGTGAACCCCGCTGCCGACGAGACGAGACCATGAGTATCGCCGCCCTTACCACCTGGCTCATTACCGCCGCTTTCGGTCTCTACCTGTTCGCCGTCTGGCTGATCGAGCACGACGGAAGCAAGACCGGCAGCGCCGCCAGCAGGTTACACGCTCCGGTCATCTTCACCCACGTCACGCTTGCCGTCAGCGGCCTGGCCGTATGGGTCGTCTACGTGTACGTCGACAAGACCCGGCTGGCCTGGGCCGCGTTCTTCATCCTGCTGCCGGTCGTGCTGCTCGGCCTGGTAATGCTGACCCGCTGGATTCCCGTGCACCGCGCCGCCAACGCTGGCCTGGACGGTGCCGCGGCTGGCAGGCCCGCCCCGGTCGACGTGATCGTCGGCCCGCCAGAGCGGAACTTCCCTGTGCCGGTGGTTGTCGTGCACGGCATCTTCGCGGTGATCACGTTCATCCTGGTGGCACTCACTGCGGCGCACATCGTCCAGTCCTGAATCGCCCGCGATGGGCAGGCCGTGCGCGGGCGCTTGCGGCCGGCTGGCCGGGACGTAGCTGGCGGCCGGCTGGCCGGGACGTAGCTGGCTACCGGCTGGCCGGGACGTAGCTGGCTACCGGCTGGCCGGGACGTAGCTGGCTACCGGCTGGCCGGGACGTATGAGTCCACTAGCTCGTTCCCGAACTTGCCTGCAGGATCGAACTCGCCGCGCAACCGCTGGAAGTCAGGCAGTCGCTGGTACAGCCCGCCCAGCACTGCCGGGCTGACTGAAAACAGCTTGCCCCAGTGCGGCCGGGCGCCGAAGGGCGCCAGCTGGTCCTCGATCGCGGCCAGGACGGGAGCCACCGCCTCGGGGTCCCTGATCCAGGTGAAATGAATGGCGACCGAAGGGCGCTGGTAGCTCGGGCTCAGCCACAGGTCGTCCGCCGCCACCGTGCGGATCTCCGAGATCTGCAGCACCGGCGCGACCCGGCCGCTAATACGGCCGACGGCAGCCAGCGCCTCGATCGCGTGCTCGCGGGGCACCAGGTACTCCGACTGCAGCTCCGCGCCGCTGCCCGGGGTGAACTCCGGCCGGAAATGCGGCAGTCTGAGCTGCCACGGGCCCGGCACGCCCCGCTGCTCCGTACAGTGCACGGCAGACATGCCGGGCACCGGGTGACGCGGTCCATCGGCCAGTTCCGCGCCCAGCCATCGGCCCGGTCCGGGCAGGCCGGGATCGCGCTCCCCGGCCAGGCACTTGCGCCATACCTGCCTGATCTTCGGGCCGCGCCAGTCGGTGAACAGGCTCACGCTGTACCCGCTGGCGAAGATGCGTTCGAGGTGCTCGTCCAGCTGGTCACGGGGCAGTCCCTGGTAGACGTACTGCCGGATGGCGAAGGCCGGCACCAGGTCCAGCGTCAGGCTGGTGACGATGCCGAGCGCCCCGAGACCGACGACGGCCCCGGCGAGCGCCGTGGCATCGGAGTCACGGCTCAGCAGCACGATGTCGCCGTCCGCAGTCACCAGCTCAAGCGCAGAAACGGCCGTCGCGAGGCTGCCGTTCGCGTCCCCGGAGCCGTGCGTCCCGGTGGCGCAGGCACCCGCGACCGAGATGTGCGGCAGCGAGCCGAGGTTGCGCAGGGCCCAGCCCGCTTCGTTCAGCCGCCCGGCCAGTTCCCCGTACCGCAGGCCGGCGCTGACGGTGACCGTCGCCCGGCCCGGATCGATCTGGATGATCTTCGGCAGGCCAGCGACCGACACCAGGTCACCAGGGCAGTCAGCGATCCGGCTGAACGAGTGCCCGGTGCCGAGCGCGCGTACCCGCCTGGCGCCGGCGACCAGCCGCTGCAGCTCCCCGGCCGACGCCGGGCGATGGAACCGCTCCGCGCTGAAGGTGATGTTCCCGGCCCAGTTAGTTCGCCGCGCTTTCATCCGGTCGGCGGCCGCCCAGCTATCGCCCGGCATGGAGATATAACCTGACACCTCCGGCTGACGCGATACATCGTATGTGTCGACGTTGACGGTAGCAGACCCCTCGCCGCCGGCGAGGATGGCCTGAAATCAGGCGGGAACGAAAGGATCCCGCCGGGTCACCTCCCTCCCGTGTGGTCCTTCCGCGGGCAGCGGTGCGCGGCTCATGGCGCCGCATCCGCATCGCCGGGCAGGAATGACCAGCTGGCGAAGCTCCAGACCGACCTGTTGTTCGCCAGCGATGCTCTCCTTCTCGGCCGAGTGACCTACGAAGGGTTTGCTGCCGCATGGCCGGACATGGAACATGAAGCGGGCCCATTCGCCAGCAAGATGAACACGATGCCGAAGTACGTCGCGTCACGAACATTGAAGGATATGGAGTGGAACGCGACCCTGATCAAGGGAGAGGTCCCTGAAGAGGTCGCCAAACTCAAGCACGAGTCCGATCAGAACTTCCTGATCTACGGCAGTGCCTCACTCGTGCGGACGTTGATGAACCACGATCTGATCGACCAGTACCGGCTCATGATCCATCCAGTCGTTCTGGGGATGGGCGCGCCCCTCTTCACCGGCGCCGACATGAAGGCACTGCGACTCATCGACACGAATACGACCAGCAGCGGGGTTGTGGTCCTTGACTACGAACCAGCAGTGAGCGCGGCCCGGGAGCCGAGCACGGCGGGAAGCACGGCTCGGTAACGCCGGGAAGCGCGCTCCGGGCAGCCGCGCTCGCCGCTGGTGCTGCTTGTGGTCCTGATCATCCTTGGCCCGTGCCTGGCGTCATTGCGGCCACGACGGCGGGCGCTTCTCCAGGAAGGCGGCGATGCCCTCCCGGGCGGAATCCGTCTGCGAGGTCGAGGCCATCACCTCGACGGCGAGCCGGTATGCATCGGCCTGGCCCAGGTCGAGCTGGGCGTACAGGGTGGTCTTGCCGATTCCTTTGGATTCCCTGCTGCCGCGGGTTGCGCGGGTGAGCAGGTCGTGCACCGCGTCGTCGAGTTCCGCATCGGGCACGACGGCGTTGACGAGCCCCCAGTCCAGCGCCTGCCGGGCGCTGATCGTATCGCCAGTCAGCGCTAGCTCGGCGGCCCGCTTGCGGCCGATGTTGCGCGCGATCGCGACCATCGGGGTATGGCAGAACCAGCCGCCCTTGCCGCCTGGCGCGGCGAAGCCGGCCGAATCGGCGGCGACAGCCAGGTCACAGCTGGCGACGAGCTGGCAGCCGGCCGCCGTGGCCAGCCCGTGCACCCGGGCGACCACCGGCTGCGGCACCGACTGGATCAGGCTCATCAGCTCGGTACAGGTGCGCAGCAGCCGCCGGGCGGCTTGCAGGTCCGCCTTCGCGACGTCGGCGAAGTCGTGCCCGGCGCTGAACACCGGCCCGGCCCCCGCCAGGATGATGCCGGCCGCGTCGCTGCCGCCGACCTGGGCGAACCCCTCGATGAGCTCGCGCATGTGCGCCTCGGAGAGCGCGTTGCGGCGGTGCGGCCGGTTCATCGTGATGGTGCTGAACGGCCCGGCCCGCTCGATCAGGATGTGCTCGAATTCCATCACGGCCTCCCGAGGCTTGATGCAACTGCTGCCCTACCCATGATGGCCGGCCAACTCAACCGGTCCGGCTAGCCGGCTGGCCGGACCGGGCGCGGCCGGCAGCAGGGTGATGGCAGGGCGGCAACCATCGGCCCCAGGCTGGCTCTGCACCAGTACCTGGCGCGGTCAATTGATCTCCGGCACCGTTCGTAGACCAGATACTGCTGTCATGTCCACTCCCGCGCTTGAGGCTGTCCGCGCTGCCGGCATCGCTTACCGCATCATCCGGCATGGTCCGGTCGGGTCGCTGGCCGAGGCGGCTGATGCGCGCGGCGTGACGCCCGCCGATGTCGTCAAGACTCTGGTGGTGCGGCGGGGCGATGGAGACTTCCTGTTCGTGCTCGTGCCCGGGAACCGGGCGATCTCGTGGCCGAAGTTGCGGGCCGTGCTGGGCGTCAGCCGGCTGTCCATGCCGGACGCGGCTACCGCGCGGCAGGTGACCGGCTATGAGCGCGGCACGATTACGCCGTTTGGCTCGACCACGCCATGGCCGGTGATCGCGGATCAGCGGCTCAGCGGCCGCCAGATCACGCTCGGCGCCGGCCAGCATGGCGTGGCGATCGCGGCGGCGGCCGACGAGATCCTTCCCGTTCTCCAGGCCGCCCTCGCTGATATCAGCGATCCCGAGCCGGCCACTCCGGTAACTGATCAGCTGCCCTAGTCCGCGTCGCCACCGAAGGCAACCCGGACGCCGCCGCCGTCACGGCCAAGCTCCGACAGCGTCACCATCCTTGACCCCGCTGCCGCCTGACCAGCCCCACGCCCACTCTGGGTGAACAGCCGCCCGGAAAGATAGTTGCCGTTGAAACCGGGCGGTGGCCGTGGCAGGTCAGGCGTCACTCCCTGGACTGTCCTGGAACGGCCGCACCTCGATCGGCAGAGTGGTCGCCCGGGCAAGCTTCCGCCCCCACTCGAGGGCAGCGTCGAGGTCAGGCGCCCTGATGATGGTGAAACCGCCCAGGTGCTCCTTGCCCTCGGCGAACGGGCCGTCGGTCGTGAGCATCTCGCCGTCCCGCAGCCGCAGCACGGTGGCCGTGCCTGGCGGGTGCAGCCCGCCGGCGAAGACCCACGCGCCGGCGGACCTGAGCTCGGCGTTCAGGGCGTCCAGGTTGCGCGTTATCGGCTCCAGCATCTCGGCTGCCGGGGCGGGCCCGTCGGGCTGGTAAACGCTGAGAAGGTACTGCTTCATCTGGTGTTCTCCTCATGGGCGGTCGAGTAGGTACGGGCTTGCCAAGATCGAGTTAGCGGTTAAGTTCCGTCCGGTAATTACCGGACGGAACTTAACCGGTGTCGGACTAATCCGCTGTTGGGGCGCACTGCTAGCGGGGCGGCGTGGGCGGCGCGGCAAGTATGAGCCGGCTGACGGCCGGGCCTAACTGCCCTGCCCTGCCGCGGCCTCGGCAGGCTGGTAGGTCGCGATCACCACGCCGGTAGTGGTCGTTACGGAGGCAGTGAGGCGCAGGGCGCTCACCGCGATTCCCTCGGTGAACAGGCGGCGCCCCGATCCCAGCACGAGCGGGTGGATAAGCAGCGTGTACTCATCGACGAGGTTATGCCGGATCAGCGACTGGGCCAGATCGCCGCTGCCGAGTACCACGATGTCCCCGCCCGGCTCCTCCCTCAGCCCGGCCACAGCCTCGGCGGCGTCGCCGCCCAGCAGCGTGGAGTTGCGCCATGGCAGCGGCTCCGTCAGCGTCCTTGACGCAACGTACTTCTGCGTGTTGTTGAGCACCTCGGTGAACGGGTTGTCCTTCCGTTTGGGCCAGACGGCGGCAAAGTCCTGGTAGGTCCGCCGTCCGAGCAGCAGCGCCCTGGTCCGGGCCATCCCCGCACCCATCGCGTTGCCCATGACCTGATCGTTGTAAGGCAGCGCCCACCCGCCGTGGACGAAGCCGCCGCGGCGATCCTCGTCGGGCCGGCCAGGTGCCTGCATGACACCGTCGAGCGTCAGGCTGCTGACCACTACGACTCTGCCCATTCGCCCTCCTGGAGAGTTGCGGCCGGCCCCGGGCCGGCCTTCACTCTCTACACGAACGGCGCCAGGCCAGATCGACACGGGACACAGACGGCCTATGAATTCGGGCGCCGGATGGCCAGGGCCAACGACGTGGATGGGAATCTGCTGTCGTTGTTACCGCAGTAGATTCCCATCCACGTCATTGAGATGTGGACTCAGACTGGGATGAACCGGGCATTTCGCGACGCGGCAGGGGGCTGCTAGCCCATGACTCGGTGCCGGGGGAGTGAGGTCTAGCCCCATGACTCGGTGCCGGGGGAGTGAGGTCTAGCCCCATGACTCGGTGCCGGGGGAGTGAGGTCTAGCCCCATGACTCGGTGCCCGGGGAGTGAGGTCAGGTGCGGTGCTCCAGGGCCCGCCTGGTCAGGACGCGGGCGAGATGCCGCCGGAACTCGCCGTCGGCGTGTATGTCCTCGCCAGGCTCGGTGCCGTCCGCGGCAAGCTCCGCGGCGTCCGTCACGCTGGCGCCGTCCGCCAGCGCCTGCTCGGCCGCGCTGGCGCGCAGCGGCACCGGGCCCATGTTGGCCAGCGCGATCCGGCCGTCGGCCGCTGCCACCCCGACGATCGCCCAGTCGTTGGCCCGCCGGACGAACTTCTGATACCCCCACGCCGCGCCGGGCCTGCGCGGCACCCGTACGGCGGTGAGCAGCTCGTCCGGGGCCAGGCTGGTCTCGAAGAAGCCGGTGAAGAAGTCATCCGCGGCGATCCGCCGCGTCCCGCGCGGTCCCTGCGCCTGCACCGAGCCGCCGAGGGCGATCAGCGCCATCGGCAGGTCAGCGGCCGGGTCGGCGTGCGCGAGCGAGCCGCCGATGGTGCCGCGGTGCCGGATCTGCGGGTCGCCGACCTGCGCGGCGGCATGGGCGAGCAGCGGTGCATCGGACCGGGCAAGCTCGGAGGCGGCCAGGTCGGCATGCCGCGTCATCGCGCCGATCACCAGTTCGTCACCGTCGGCACTGAGGCCGGCCAGCTCGCTGAGCTGGCCGAGGTCAATCAGCACCGTCGGGGAGACCAGCCGCAGCTTCATCATCGGCAGCAGCGAATGCCCGCCGGCCAGCAGCTTCGCCTCGTCACCGAGACTGGCCATCAGGTCAAGCGCATGCGCGGCCGACTCGGCCGCCACGTAGTCGAACTGCGCCGGGATCACCGGCCCGCCCGCCCGCCCGCGGCGCTGGCTGCGCTAGCTACGCTCGCCTGCTCGCCAGCGGCTGCGCTCGCCTGCTCGCCAGCGGCTGCGCTGGCCTGCTCGCCAGCGGCTGCGCTGGCCTGCTCGCTAGCGGCTGCCAGCACGGCACGGACGATGTTGTGGTAGCCGGTGCACCGGCACAGGTTGCCCTCAAGGCCTTCCCGCACCTGCTGCTCGGTCGGCTCCGGGTTCTCGGCCAGCAGGCCCACGGTCGCCATCACCATCCCGGGAGTGCAGAAACCGCATTGCAGGGCGTGCTCCTGGCGGAACGCCCGCTGCACCGGATGCAGTTCGCCGTCCGGTGCGGCAAGTCCCTCGGCCGTGGTCACCTCACCGCCAGCGGCCTGGACGGTCAGCATCGTGCAGGACTTTACCGAAGACCCGTTAAAAAGAACCGTGCATGCGCCGCACGAGGTGGTGTCACAGCCGACGTTGGCCGCGCGCAGACCGCAGGTCTCGCGCAGATAGTGCACGAGCAGCAGCCGCGGCTCGATGTCGTCGGACCGCTGTTGGCCGTTCACCGTGAACTCGACCCGCATCATGCACCCTCCGATCGTGCGGCGCTGGCCTGGGGGGTTGAGCCGCCGGAGCCCGCCGCTGTGCTGGCCTGGGAGGTTGACCTGCCGGAGCCCGCCGCTGTGCTGGCCTGGGGGGTTGACCTGCCGGAGCCCGCCGCGGCCTGCAATGCGCGCCAGACCCGCTGCGGTGACGCGGGCATGTCGATGTGCCGGACGCCCAGGTGGGCTACCGCGTCGACGACCGCATTCTGCACGGCGGGAGTCGCGCCGATCGTGCCCGCCTCGCCGATGCCCTTGACCCCCATCGGGTTGTAGCTGGTCGGCGTCGCCATGTCCACGAGCGAGAAGCTTGGCACCTCGGTGGACGAAAGGAACGGGTAGTCGGCGAGGCTCGCAGTCAGCGGATTGCCTTCGGCGTCGTACACGAATTCCTCCAGGAGCGCCTGCGCCGCGCCCTGCGCGATGCCGCCGTGCCGCTGACCCTCTGCCAGCAGCGGGTTGAGCACGAAACCCGCGTCGTCGACGGTCACCATCTGGCGGAGCGTCACCTTGCCCGTCTCGGTATCCACCTCGACGACCGCCACGTGCGTGCCGAACGGGAAGGTAGCGCCCGGCGCGGAGAACACGGTCCGCACTAGCAGCCGTTCGGCCTCGGCGAGCTGGGCCAGCGGGACGAAAGCGGCCGGGTCGCCGGCTACCGCGAACGCGCTGCGCCCGGTATCGAAGACCAGGTCGGCCGCGCTGGCCTCCAGCGCCGCCGCGGCCCGCAGGCGGGCGAGCTCGATGAGCTCATCCGCCGCCTGCTGCACCGCCATCCCGCCCTGCTGCAGGCTGCGCGAGCCGCCGGTGCCGCCGCCTTCCGGGACGAGGTCGGTGTCACCCCAGCTCAGCGTGATCCTGTCCACCGGAATGCCGAGCCGGTCGCTGGCCAGCATTGCCCAGGCGGTCGCGTGGCCCTGGCCGTGCGGGGATGTGCCGGTGAGGATCGTCGCGCTGCCGTCGGGATGGACCTCGACGGTGGCGTTCTCCTCGGGCGGGGATTCCTCGCCGTCGCCCATGCCAGTGATCTCGACGTAGCAGGACAGGCCGATGCCGAGCTGCACCGCGTCGCCGCGCTCCCGCCGTCCGGCCTGCTCCTTGCGCAGGCCGGCGTAGTCGGCTGCGGCCAGGGCCTTGTCCAGCGCGGCCGCGTAGTCGCCGCTGTCATAGAGCGCGCCGAACGCGGTCCGGTGCGGCTCGGTGAACGGCGGCAGCAGGTTGCGCCGCCGGACGTCGGCGGGATCCATGCCGATCTCGGCGGCGAACAGGTCCATCGCCCGCTCCACCGCGGCGGTGGCCTCCGGCCTGCCCGCGCCGCGGTAGGCGCCAAGTGGCGTGGTCGTGGTTACTACCGTTCTGGCGATCGCCTCGGCCTTGCCGAGCGCGTAGGGGCCGGGCGTCATCAGGATGGTCAGGAACGGCAGGATCGCGCCGATCCTGGGGTAGGCGCCGGCGTCCTGGAGGATCTCAAGCCGGTAGGCCTGGACCGTCCCGTCCCGGCTGCCGCCGATCGTGACGGTCTGCTGCTGAGCCCGCCCGTGGGTCATCGCGATGAGGTTCTCGTACCTGGTTTCTGTCCACCGGGCCGGGCGGCCGAGCTGCCTGGCGACCCAGGCCACCACCGCGTGCTCAGGGTCGGCGCCGAACTTCGCGCCGAAGGCGCCGCCTACGTCCGGGGTGATCACGCGCACCTGCTCGGGCGCCAGGCCGAGCATGCTGGCCAGGCTGGCCCGGGTGCCCTGCGCGCCCTGGTTCGGTATCCAGGCGGTCAGCCGGCCGTCGTGTCCCCAGGCGGCGGCGCCTGCCCTGGTCTCCATCGGGGCCGGGGCGACCCGCTGGTTCATGATCGTGTGCCGGACGACGGCGTCGCACCCGTCGAACAGGTGCTCGTCCAGCGTGGCCGGGTCACCGAAGCTGGCCGCGACGTTGGTCCCGGCTGCTTCGAAGAGCACCACTTCGTCGGACGCCGCGGCGGCCAGGTCGACCACGGCAGGCAGCGGCTGGTAGTCAACGTCGACGAGTTCGACGGCGTCCTCGCCCTGGTACGGCTCCTCGGTCACCACGACGGCCACCGGGTCGCCGACATGGCGCACGACGTCCGGTGCCAGCAGGTGCCTGCGCATCCGCTCGTTCAGCAGCCCCGGCATCATCGGGCCGATGTCCGGCAGGTCCGCGAGGTCGGCGGCGGTGAAGACCGCGAGCACGCCGGGCGCGGCCGCGGCCTGGCTGGGGTCGATCCCGCCGATCCTGGCGTGCGCGATGGGGGAGCGGACGAAGAAGACGTGGCAGGCGCCGAGGAGCCGGTCGTCAACGATGTCCTCGGTGTAGACGCCTCCGCTGGTCAGGAAGCGCGGGTCCTCGATCCGCAGGACCCGGGTGCCAAGGATGCTCATGCCGGCCGCTCCCCTCATCCGCACGCCGATGGCCAGCCGCCAGGCTTGCGCTTGCTTGCGTGGGCGCCGCCGCCCGCCACCGGCAGGACCGCTACCCACAGGTGATCATGCCGGTCAGCGGTCCGGCCGGTCAAACCAGGGCACGCGACTGGTCCCTGGCCCGGCAGAACGCGCGACCGGCGGGCCGCGCCCGGCGCTAGCCGGGCCGGGTTCTGGCACCTCCTGCTGCTGGGAACGCGGCGTCACTGTTAACGCGGCGTCACCGTTCTTTCACTGTTCGCGTCTAGTGTCGGCACCATGACACCTCCGGAGGCGCAGAGGTGGGCCTGACGAGCCGCGGCCTCGTGGCGGTTCTGGCGGTGGGGGCGGCCGGACTGCTAGCGGGAGTGCTCTGGCTGTGGCCGAAGCTGGCCGGCCGCGGTATCCGCATGATCCTGGCCCGGATTGCCGCGCTGGCCGTCCTTGAGCTGACCGTGCTCGGCCTGATCTTCGCGGTGGTCAACAGGTCGGCTGACTTCTACTCGTCATGGTCGGACCTGTTCGGCGCGGACACGGGCAGCGGCGCGATCATCGCGGGCCAGTACAGCGCCAGCCAGGCCATCGCGCCCGTCGCCGTGACTGGCAGCTCGGCTGTCCGGCTTCCCGGCCGGGGCAAGGCGCGGGCCGGAACCCTGCAGACAGTGCGAATCCATGGTCAGCTTTCCGGGCTCACCATGCCCGGGTACATCTACCTGCCGGCCGGGTACTCCGCGGCCAGGCGGGCAGCCCGGCCGTTGCCAGTCGTGGCGGTGATTTCCGATCAGGCCGGCCGCCGGGCGGCGCCCGATAGCGCCCGGCGGCTGTCGGCCACCGCGGCAGTTCAGATGGCAGCCGGAAGACTCGGGCCGATGATCGTCGTCATGCTGCCCAGCCGGAGCGGCCAGGACCAGGGCTGCCTGAACGTGCCAGGCGGCGCCCAGGCGGCCACGTTCTTCGCCCAGGATCTGCCGCACGCCATCGGCTCGGTCTACCGGGCCGCCAGTCCCTTCACGCGCCGGTGGGCGCTGCTCGGCGACTCCTCGGGCGGTTACTGCGCGCTCCAGCTGGCCCTGACGAGTTCGGGGACCTTCGCCGCTGCGGCGCTGCCGCCGGGCACGTACAGCGCGCCGCCGGGCTCCGGCGAGTTCGGCGGCAGCCCGCAGCTGCGCAGGCAGGACAACCTGGCCTGGCTCCTGCGGCATCGCCCGATGCAGCCGATCTCCGTGCTGCTGTTTGCCCGCGGCCGGGCACAGCCGCTGCTTTCGCTGGCCCGTCCGCCGATGTACGCCACGTCGCTCGGCCCGGCGGCGGGCCCATGGCCGCTGGCCGCCGCCCTGGACTGGATCGGCACCCGGCTGAGCCGGAGCGGGCTGGCGAAGGGCTAGGACATGGGACTGACGAACAGGTCCTTCGTCGAGCTGACGATCGTCGCGGCGGTCTGCGGGCTCGCGTGCACCGTCTGGCTCTGGCCGCGGGTTGCCAGCCAGCGGGTCGCTTCCATCGCGGTGCGGCTTGGCCTGATCGCTGCCAGCCAGGCGCTGGCGGTCATCGCGCTCCTTGCCGCTGTCAACGGCTACTTCATGTTCTACGGCTCCTGGTCCGCGTTGCTGGGCGGCGGCACGGCGCAGTCGGCAGCCACGGCCGGGACCGCCGCGTCGCCGCGGCCCATCACGATCACAGCGACCGACCTGGGCCCGGTACCTGGCAGCGGCTCGGTCCTGCCGGAGTCAGCCAACGGCAAATTGGCCGCGAAACCACCGCATTACTATGCGAAACATCACACCGTGGCCAAGCATGCCGTCGTAGGCGGCCCGAGCCTCAAGGGCGGCCTCAGCCGTGCCGCCAGGTCCGCCGGCGAGCTGCTGCAGGTCACGATCAGCGGCGAGCATACCGGGATCACCAGCGGCAGGAACTTCGTCTACCTGCCGCCGCAGTACTTCCAGCCGGCCTACGCGCGCGCTCGCTTCCCTGTCGTGCTCGCGCTGACCGGATACCCGAACGAAGCATGGAGCCTCGTCAAGTTCCTGGCGCTGCCCGCCACCGCTGCCGGGCTCGTCGCCGACGGGAAGATCCGGCCGGCCGTCTACGTCATGATGAACTCCTCCGTCGCGCTGCCCCGCGACACCGAATGCACCGACATCCCGGCGGGCCTGCAAGTGGAGTCGTTCTTCGCCCAGGATGTGCCGCTAGCCTTGGAGCGGACGTTCCGGGTGCAGCCGAGCGGGTCAGGCTGGGCCGTTCTCGGCTACTCCGCCGGCGGCTATTGCGCCGCGAAGCTGGCCATGATGTACCCGTATCAGTTTTCCGCGGCGGTCTCGATGTCCGGCTATTACAACACGATCACCGGCAGCGGCACGGGGAGCCTGTACGGCGGCAGCAGCGGGTACCGCAACGAGAACAACCTGTACTGGCGCCTTCGGCGGCTGCCTGCCCCGCCCGTTTCGATCCTGGCCACCTCGACCCGCGGGGAGGGGGCCTACCCGGGGACGCTGGCTTTCCTGCGGCTGATTCACCCGCCAATGCGCGGCTACTCGATGGTGCTGGCCCAGGGCGGGCACAATTACGGCACCTGGCACCGCGAATTGCCACCGGGCCTGGAGTGGCTAAGCCGGCGACTGGCTCCTGCCCGGCCGCACGTCGCGCCCGGCCGGGCGGCTGCTCTCGGCCGGCCCGCCGACCGCAGCCTGGCGGCGGGCGGGATGGGCGGCTACCAGATGGCGGCTCCGGTGGCCAGATCGAAAAGGTAGATCCGGTCCGGGGCAACGCCGACCCGCACGCGGTCACCGGGAGCGGGCTGGTCGGCAGCCGCGAAGATCGCAGTCACCGGCGCGCGGGACCCCCTGGGCGTGAGGATTTCCTTCTCCTCCTCGGCGCCGCTCTCGACGGCGGTGCCGGCCACCGTGCCGTGCACAAGGGTCACCTCGCCCAGCGGCTCGACCAGATCGACCTCAAGCTCAGCCGATGGCCTGCCGTCGGCGGCCGGGGCGATCGACTCGGGGCGGATGCCGACCACAACGTCGCCGCCGGGCACCCCGGGGCGGCTGAACGCCAGCTCGCCCGCGACGACCTGCGACCCGTCCGCCCGGCCGCGGAGCAGGTTCATCGCCGGGCTGCCGATGAAGCCGGCCACGAACAGGCTGTCCGGCCGCCGGTAAACCTCCTGCGGCGCGCCGACCTGCAGCGCCGTCCCGGCGGACATCACCACGATCCGGTCGGCCAGCGTCATGGCCTCGACCTGATCGTGCGTTACGTACACGGTGGTGATGCGCAGCCGCTGGTGCAGCCGCTTGAGCTCGGCGCGCATCTGCACCCGCAGCTTCGCGTCCAGGTTGGACAGCGGCTCGTCCAGCAGGAATGCCTTCGGCTCGCGGACCAGCGCGCGGCCCATCGCGACCCGCTGGCGCTGGCCGCCGGACAGCTGGGCCGGGCGGCGTTTCAGCAGCTCGTCGAGGCCAAGGATGGAGCTGATCTCCCCGACCCGCCGGTCGATCTCGCGCTTCGGCGTCCGCCGCTCCTTGAGGCCGAACGCGAGATTCCGCCACACGGTCATGTGCGGGTACAGCGCGTAGTTCTGGAACACCATCGCGATGTCCCGGTCTCGCGGCGGGATGCCGTTCACCGTGTCGGCGCCGATCCGGATCGTGCCCGCGGTCGGCTTCTCCAGCCCGGCGATCAGCCGCAGCGCGGTTGTCTTCCCGCAGCCGGACGGCCCGACCAGGATGAGGAACTCCCCGTCCGGTATGTCCAGGGTCAGGTCGTCGACCGCGCGGGTCCCGCCGGCGAACTCCTTGCTGACGTTCTCGAAGGCCACGTCCGCCATGCTCAGCCCTTCAGTCCCGACGTCGCGATCCCGCGGATGAAGTAGCGCTGCGCGAGGAAGAACAGCAGCAGCACCGGCAGCATGCTCATCACGTTGGCGGCCATCAGCAGGTTCGTGCTGGTCTGATGGGTGCCCTGGAAGGTCGTCAGGCCAAGCTGCAGGGTCATGTTGTTCGCCGACGAGATCGTGATCAGCGGCCACAGGAAGTCGTTCCACGTCCACAGGAACGTGATCACCGCCAGCGTGGCGAGGGCCGGCCCGGACAGCGGCAGGATGATCTTGAAGAGCACGCTGAGGCGTGACGCGCCGTCGATCCTGGCCGCTTCCTCCAGCTCGACGGGCAGCGTGCGGAAGAACTGCCGCAGCAGGAAGATGCCGAATGCGCCGGCCAGGTTCGGCACGATCAGCGCGCCGAGCGTGTTGATCATCCCGAGGTCCTTCACGATGATGAAGGTGGGGATCATCACGACCTGGAACGGGATCATCAGCGTCGCCAGGATCGCCAGGAAGACGATCTCGCGGCCGAAGAACTTGATCCGGGCGAAGGCGTAGCCGGCCAGGCTGCAGAAGAGCAGGTTTCCGGCCACCGAGACAACGGTCACGATCACCGTGTTGACGAACCAGCGGGCGAACGGCGCCTGCTGCAGCACGTCGGCGTAGTTCCGCAGGCGCACCGTGTGCGGCAGCAGGTCCGGCGGGAAATGCCTGGTCTCGTTCAGCGTCTCCACCGAGGTCACCAGCATCCAGACCATCGGGATCAGCATCACGGCCGCGACCGGGATCAGGATCAGGTGCCACCGGCTGAACAGGAACTGGCCGCGCTCGCGATCCGCGCGGGCGGCCCGGCGGCTGGCGGCTACGGCGCTCCGGCTAGTCACCGTGCTTCCTTGAAGATCCATCGCGGCAGGACATGCCGTGACTGCGCGGGGACGCTCGCCGCTGGGCGAGCGGGCGAACCGCGAACCTCAACCTGGCCTCCTCGCGGGCTAGTTGGGAATCCCCAAGCCTTCGGGCTGGGGAGGATGTCAAGACGCGTAGTACACGAGCCGGCGGCCGACCCAGAGCTGCACCACGGTGAGGCTCAGGATCGCGATCAGCAGCACGTAGGCGATGGCCGCCGCGTAGCCGGCCACGCCTTGCTGGAAGGCCAGGCTGAACAGGTAGTAGACGACCACGTAGGTCGCCGTGCCCGGTCCGCCATTGGTGATGAAGAAGATCTCGTCGAAGAGCTGCAGGGCGTTGATCGACGACCAGACGACGAGGAACAAGGTGGCCGGGCCGAGCAGCGGCAGCGTGATGTTGCGGAACATGCCCCAGGTTCTTGCACCGTCGATCTCGGCGGCCTCGACCAGCGACGGCGGTATCCCCTGTAGCGCGGCGAGGTAGATGATCACGTCGAAGCCGATCCAGCCCCAGACGGTCATCCCGACAATGGAGTACAGCGCGCCGCTCGCGCTGTCGAAGAACCCGTACGGGCCAAGCCCGACCTGCGAGAGCAGGAAGTTGACAAGACCGAAGTCAGGGTCGAGCAGCCAGAGGAACATGATCGCGGTGGCGATTGTGGACAAGACCACGGGCACGAAGACGGCCGTCCGGTAGATCCGGACGCCCCGGATCCGCCGGTTCAGCGCGATCGCCACCAGCAGGCCGCCGGCCACCGAGAGCGGCACGAACAGGGCCGTGTACACCAGGCTGTGCACGACAGACTGGCGGAATAGCGGGTCCTTCGCCAGCGCCCGGTAGTTCGCCGTGCCGATCCACTGCGGCGGCGACAGCAGGTTCGTGTGCTGGAACGACAGCAGCGCCGACCAGACCACCGGCACAATGCCGAACACGAAGATCAGGAACACGGCGGGGAAGGCGAACGCCCAGCCGCACAAATGGTCGGACTGGAGAATCCGGCGGATGCGCATGCCTGCCTGTTATCCGGGCGCCGCGAGGTAACCGTCCGCCTGCTGGGCTGCCGAGTTCAGCGCGGCCTGCGGAGTTGTCTGGCCGAGCAGCGCCGCGACGATCTCCCGGCCGAGCGCGGCCGACACCCGCGGGTACTGCGGGATCTGCGGGCGGGCCTGCCGCACGTTGGCCAGGTTGGCCGCGAACAGCCCGGCACCCGGGTACTTCTTGTTGAACTGCGCGAACCCGGGCAGTTTCTGCACCGACGCGCGGGTCGGCAGGTCGCCGGTCGCCATCGAGTTCTTCAGCAGGTTCGTGGGCTGGGTCATGAACCGCAGGAATTCCTCGGACGCCCTGACCCTGGCCGGCCCGTTGTCGAAGACCACCCAGTTGTCCGGGCCGGCGATCGTCTGGTGACTGCCGCCCGGAGCGAACGACGGCATGTACTGCACGCCGTAGTGCACGTCGGGGAAGCTGGACAGGTCCCACGGGCCGGTGATGATCATGCCGATCTTGCCGGAGTTGAACAGGGTCTCGCTTCGCCCGGCATCGGGATGGAAGTCGAGGTAGAGCGAGTGCGCCTGCTGCATCGACCGGAGCGTCTGCAGCGCTTGGACGCCGGCCGGGGAATTGAACGCGGCCTTCGAGTTATCCGGGGTCAGGATGCTGCCGCCCGCCTCCCAGAGCATCGCCTCGTACTCCCAGACGGTCGTCTCGCTGCCATCGGCGGGGAACGTCAGGCCGAAGATCTTGTGCGCCGGATCGGCGATCGCCCGGGCGTCCGCAGCCAGTTGGCTCCACGTCCAGGAAGCCGAGGGGACGGCCAGGTGATGCTGCTGGAACAGGGTCTTGTTGTAGACCACGGCGAGGTTGTCGACCAGCGCCGGGACGCCGAGCACCTTGCCGCCGACCGTCGCCACGGCCCGTTCGCCGGGCACGAAATCACTCCAGCCGAACCCCGGCTGCTGCACGAACTTGGTCAGGTTCACCACCGCGGGCGCCTGGCTGACCTGCGGCATGTTGGTGCCGTACTGGTAAGAGATGTCGGGCTGCTGGCCACCTTGCAGCGCGACCGTCACCTTCTGCAGGGCATAGTCGTTGTTGACGTACTGCAGCTGAATATGGATCTTCGGGTGCAGCCGGGTGAACTCGGCGACCTGGCTCTTCAGCGATAGGTACTCCTGGCTCTGGCTGGCCGGAGGCGGCGGCGTGTAGCCCATCCACATCACCAGCCTGACGACGCCGTCCGGCGCCGCGGAACCGCCGGCGCTGCCCGATGAGCACGCGGCGGCGAGCAGGACGGCCGCGATGGAAGCTGCGATGCCGAGTTTCTTCATCGGGCACCTCTCGTCACGCCTTCGCCGTGCCGCTTGCGCGGCAGTGGCACGACCTCGCCGGACGGCGGCCCCTGATCCGATCATTCCGTGATACGGATCGCCGTTCTGTCAGAGCTTTGGCCGATTGTCCACCTGGGC
>Ga0070698_100001706_pt1 | contig 24505 bp, 27 predicted proteins | sample KBSK1502metaG_FD_65477 | JGI IMG/M metagenome (GOLD analysis project Ga0070698, IMG submission 65477) | Corn, switchgrass and miscanthus rhizosphere microbial communities from Kellogg Biological Station, Michigan, USA - KBS K1-50-2 metaG | ecosystem: Host-associated > Plants > Roots >... | reverse complement strand
AAGATCGACAAGTTCTGGACGCGGGAACCGTTGAAGGTCGGCGCAAGTTTTGGCTCCGAGCTCCTGCAATCTTCTTTCGGTCTTCTCGCCGATTCCCCAAATCTCCCGGACTGGTAAGTCTTTCATGAATCCCGGAACTTCGGCCGCGGTCACTTCCAATTGCCCATTCGGCTTTCGTATCGCGCTGGCGATTTTCGCGATCAACTTGTTCGGCCCGATGCCGGCGGAAGAAGTCAGTTTCGTCTTTTGAAAAATTAAATCTCGAATCACCTGCGCGAGCGGCCCGGGCGCGCCGGGGTGCACAGTCACGTCGAGATATGCTTCATCGAGCGAAAGCGGTTCCACTAACGGACTGAAGCGATGCAAGATTTCGCGGACAACGCCGGCTTCGCGTCGGTAAACATCAAATCGCGTCGGTAGGACAATCAGATTCGGACAACGCTGCAGCGCCATGAATGTCGGCATGGCGGAGTGAACGCCGAACGCGCGTGCTTCGTAATTGCACGTGGTCAGCACGCCCCGGCGATCCCGCGCGCCACCAACACCAACCGGTTTTCCGCGCAGAGCGGGCCGATCTCGCACCTCGATCGCCGCGTAAAAGCAATCCATGTCGAGATGAATGATTGCCCGTGGTGTTGCATCGCTTGTCACCCGCCAATGTAGCTTCAAAAGATGACGAGCTCATGTGGAGCCGCGAGTGATGTTTGAGTTGACTAGAAAAACTGGAATTGGTAAAAGATTTAGCTCCCACCCGCAGGCGATGTCTCTTATCCCAAGCGAGTCGTACAGCTTCCCCGATCATTTCACCCGCACGGTCACTCCTTCGCGGCGGCCGAAGAACGCGGAGCCTGAGGCGGCGCCGGTCGAGATGCGACGGAAAAAACCTTCGATTGTAGCGTTGCCCAGTCCAAAGCCGCAGACGGCACCTGTAAGTGGTCCGGAGAATTCCGAAGCGGTGGGCAGCAAACGGACTGTTCCGGTCCCGAATCCAGCGCTGCGTCGGGCGAGCGCGCCGCCGCCCCGGATTCCAGAGGCAACAGTCAGAAAGATTGCGCTTCCGCCCGCCTTGAAACCAAAAGTCCGTTGGAACATGCGCGCACCGGCCGTGGATTCTGCCCCAATCGCCAACAACGGGCGAGAGCAACTTTCTAACGAAGCGGCGGCGCCTGCGCAAAATGTAATTCAAATGAAGACCGTCCGGCACATGCGGCCGCCGCGGGTGATGCCTCCGCCGGAAAGTCCGGTCGCGCAGAATGCGGTCCCGCCGCGGCCAAAACCAACGGCCATCGCCAGGCCAACCCGACCAGCTCCGGGGCAGATTGCTGAAACTCTACGCCCGGCCGCGGTCTCCAATCCCCAAGGCGAGCTTTTTGAAATGTTCGCGCAAAACAACGAGGCGACTCTGTCGAAACGGCGTCGCAATGCGAAGATGGGTCGATTCCTTGCCTGCGAAAGTGCGGCATTGGCCATCTTGCTGCCGCTCGCAATCCTGGGGATGTTTCGGCGTCCGGATAATGTCGCGCTGGTTTGGATCATGGACATTTTAACGATCGCGTCGGCCGTTGCTGCCGCCTTAATTCCAATAATTTTCTTTGCCTTCGCGCCTACGTTGCCCGAAATCGAGCGCTAAAATCGATTTGGCGCGGCAAGATCGACATCTCACCGGCAGGATTGCGTTTTCGCGGAATTTACGCGATGACGGTCAACGATTATGAAGCCGGCAGTAACGCGAGTCTTCATGGTGCGGCACGGCGCTACGGTACTGAGCGCTGAAGATCGCTTTGCCGGCGCGACCGACGTCGCTCTTTCAGATGAAGGCCGCGAACAAACGCGGCGCCTGGCCGATCGCCTGAGTCACGAGAAAATTACGGCCATCTACGCGTCGCCTTTGGGTCGCACGGTTGAAACGGCGCAAATTTTAGCCGGACCGCACAAACTTGAGGTTCAAACGCGCGACGGATTTCGTGAAATTGACCATGGCCGCTGGGAACAGATGACGCGGCGCGAGGTTGAAGAAAAATTTCCGGAAGAGGCCGCCGAGTGGGAAAAAGATCCGTACACGTTTGCGCCGCTGGGGGGCGAAAGCGGATTGGCAGTGACTGCGCGCGCGTTGCCGGCATTGATTGAGCTGGTTCGAGAACACGCCGGCCAAAATATTCTGGTCGTTTCGCACAAAGCGACCATTCGACTGCTGCTCAGCTCCCTCCTCGGTTTCGATCCGCGGCGGTATCGCGACAATCTCGACCAAAAACCCGCTGCGCTAAATGTTGTCGATTTTCGCGACGCCACCCGGGCGCGGCTCACTTTGTTCAACGACACTTCGCATTACGACAAAGCCGGCAGCGCCATTCCCGAAATTCCGGAATCGCGTCTGTCGAAATGGTGGAACACGCGCGGCACGTAACGCGTTCGACCGGAGCTCACACGTTCTGAGTTTGCGCGCGTCGATCGAGAAGCTTGCTCTTAAGTTCGGCGATTAAACGTTCGTGTTCCTTCCGGCCAATCAGGTCTTGCATTTCGTGAGGATCTTTTTTGACATCGAACAACCGATAAGGTTGGCCATCCCGATTCAGCATCAACTTCCAATCCCGATCGAGATACATCAATTCGAGCGCGAATTCTGAAATCGCAAACTGCCGCTGCTCAATGTTTGGATCTCGAAGCACGGGAGCCAAGGAACGCGCGAAGTGAGCGTAATTGATTTTTGCTTCGGCGAAGTCGCTCAACGTCGGGCCGGCATCAAACAATTCGACCGGACTAGCGACGATTTTGCCGGCGAGAGAAGATCCCTTCATTTCGGGGGCGCTCACAATCAACGGAATGCGCACGGCTGGGTTCAAGAAATTGGATTTATGAATCAAATCGTAGTCGCCGTTCATTTCGCCGTGATCGGAAGTGAATAAAATAATGGTCCGGTCCGATTCTCCCCGGGTTTCGATTTCCTTGAGGATCTCTCCGATCTGATCGTCGATCAGTGTAACTTTTCCCGCGTAACTAGCCCGCAGTTCTCGCGCATTGTCGATCCTGTCTGGCGATTCAACGAACTTTTGATCCAGTTCTCCCTTCGGGCCGTGATCTCGAACCCGAGGTCGCTTAATCGGTTCCGGCATGTCGTCCGCTCGATACATGCTGGCATAAGGCTCCGGTGTGTCCCACGGTTCGTGTGGTCCGGCAAAACTGACCCAGCAAAACCACGGCTCCGGCCGTTTGTAATTGCGAAGGTAATTTTTGGCACCTTGCCCGACGTAAACATCGTAATATTCCGCCAAAGGAAGCGGCGACGGTCGAACGAGCGTTTTATTCTTTCCAACTCGTTCCTGGATATCTTTTCGAAAAGCCTTCAGCAGGCCTAACGAGTCCCAACGCGTAGTCATATGGCAGATGGTGTCGACGCTGGCGCGCGGTCCTCTGATTTCATCGACATCGTCCAGGCCGTAAGATTTCAAAACGTGCTCGACCTTGCGCAGGTCTGGTCCCCGTCGATGCAGCGCGGTTTTTCCGAACAAGCTTGTTCGATAACCGGCAGCGCGAATCGCAGCCATCCAGGTGGGAGTTCCTTCGGCCAATTCGTAGGGACAATTGTCCCAAACGCCGATGTTGTGCGGATAACGCCCGGTCGCCATTGAAACCCGTGCCGGAATACAAACCGGAGAGTTGGTCACGCAATTCGAAAACCGAACGCCATCGCTCGCGATCCGGTCGACGTTCGGGGTTTTGACCCAATTTCCGGTGCAGCCAAGCGCGTCGGCGCGAAGCTGGTCGCACATGATGAACAAAATATTGGGCTTCACGAAGAATCAGCGCTTGAAAAGCGCCTTGAAACGGTGGCGGCGATTGCGCCGAGTGTAAATAGCGTCCGCCAGCTCCCGATAGCGCGCGTACCGCTCTGAGGCGTAAAATTCCTTGAGGTCGCAGTACGAACCCGAAGCTGAACCTGCGTCCAATTGCAGCAGCGTTGAATCATTGTTTCGTCCCAGCGCCGACATCAGGCGATGATTGGACGCTTCGAATCGGTTGCGCAATCGCTCCAGGTCAGCATCGCTCAGGAGACTGCGGGTTTGATGAAGACCGAGACGCCGGGAAGCTTTTTCGCTGGCCGATCGGCGACGAAGAAATTCGGGATAATCGGGAGTTTTCAAATCGAGGAGGTAGGCCAGCTCGTAAATATTGAGCGACACCTGCGCGCGATCGATGTCGATCAAATCCGGCACTGGTTCAAGCCGGGCTGCAGTGATAAACGCGCCGAACACATCCGACGCGACCTCGTCATAAAAGACGACTTTGCAGTCTCCAAAAGCGTCCCGCCACGCTTCATAATTTGCGAACCAATCAGGACGGCAAAAACGTTCGCCATCGGTGTCGCAAAGTCGCGCCACAAATGTGCTGATGTCGTCGACGGTCTCGTTAACCTTCACCATTTGATTGAAGTAGGAATCGATCCAACGGTCCTGCCGGCGCACAAAAAGGACCACGACGCAGGGCACAGTTGTCGGAAGCAGCTCGCGTAATCGCCGGGCATGATGCGGTCGAAAGTTCTCAGCCGAGAGCACGACTGACTCCGAATCCGCTCGCCAATCCTGGAGAAGTTCGGCGACAAGCCGTGCCGGATTGAGGGCGCTCACGTTGATTTCGGGAAACGCGCGCTGGAAAGTTAGCGACGGGCGTTGGCTCAGCGCGGTCGCCAAAAGTTTTGCATTGCCCGCCATTCCAGCGACCGCGGGAAGCACAGGAACGTAGATCCCGTGCTGACGCAAATGGCTCGGATCCGCGCGCAACCTCCGTTGCAGATACGTCGACGCGGTCTTTGGAGCGCCGACGTGTAGAACGATGCGCGGACTGCTCGCCGCGATCACAGTGGAACTTTCACCGCCTTCACCAGTTTGCCTTTTTCGTATCGATGAAGGTAACCTTTTTCGAGTGAAGCAGCATTCGGTGGCAATGGTTCATAGGAATGCCAGATGCGAATGGATCCGCTGATCAACTCGCCGAATCCTCGATAGTTGAAACTCGGTGAGAGCGTGTAGGGATTAAAATTCAGCAGCTCCATCGCCAGCGACAGATACGTCTGATCGCTCCACACTTTGTCCCGGTATCTTTCGGCCAGGGCGAATGTCAGATCGAATAACGCGCGCACCTCCGGCCGGTGCGGCTGACAAAACATCACGCCCGAGTTGTAAATGATTTGCCCAAGTGGCATGACTCCCTCCGTAAGCATCACCTGACGGAAATCGCGAAAATCGGCCAGCGAGTAATGCGGCGCTGGGACAATGGCGATCCCGTGTTGTTCCGCCTTTTCGAACCCGAGCGATATATCGTCAATTACGCGCGTGTCGGCATCGAGCAGGAGCGCGGTTTCGAGCTCTTCTGGCAAACAATTGAAAAATTCGGTTTTTCTCGCCTTGCCGGAAAGGTGGCAATCGCGCCGGATCACCTCAATACCCGCGGGTAAACCACCGACATCTGTCGCCGCGTCGGTCATCATAAAAATCGGATACGGCGGAAGCTGGCTTTCGCGAATACAACTGGCGACCCGATCCACCCATTCCGCGCCCCAGGCGGGAAAGACAATCGCGCGGTTGAGCTTCTTCATCGACATTCGGAAAATTGCGGCAGCGCAGGATATTGCTCATCAGGCTTCGCCGTGGCAAGTGTCGGCGTGACCCATTCGACTCCAGTAGTCATCGGCGCGACCGGCGGCTCCGGCACGCGAGTGATTGCGCGCATTGCCAAACACGCCGGCTACAACCTTGGGAGCAGGTTGAATTCATCCGAGGATGCGCTGGAATTTTATTCGTTTCACGACGCGTGGATCAATCCCTTCGTTTCCGCGCAATACCGGGGCCAGGCCATGACGCCCTGGCAATCGGCGAGGATGACAGAGGATTTTCACGCTGCCCTGGCGCGTCACATCCCGGAAGCGGAGCGACGCGGAACACGTTGGGGCTGGAAGGCGCCGCGCAGCATTTACCTGCTCTCGTTCTTCTCCGCGCAATTCCCGCAATTGAAATTCATTCATGTATTGCGCGATGGTCGCGACATGGCGCTTTCAAAAAACCAGAACCAGCTAAGCAAACATGGATGCGCCGTGATCGGCTGGCGCGAGCGTCTCTTTCATTCAACACCGGAACGTGCCGCGCTCTTGTGGGAGAAGGTGAATCTGCGCGCGGCCGATTATGGCGAGTCGGCGCTTCGCGAAAATTATTTACGGATCCGCTTTGAAGATCTTTGTGCCGAGCCGCTGGAAACAACGGCCCGGATTGTAAACTTTCTGGCGGCGCCGATTGATCCGGCCCCGATCGCGCAAGCGGAAATAACGGCGCCGAAAACGCTTGGTCGCTGGCATGACTGCTCGCCGCGAATCATTTCCAGGCTCGAGACCGTGGCGGCGACGTCACTTCGAAGATTTGGATATTTGAATTAGGGGGAGCACCCAGAAACTCGATGCTTTACGGCCGATCTCAGATCGATAATCGATCAAATTCGGACTTTGCAATGAGACTTTCCATTTCAATATTGAGAGGGTAACTTTTTTCCGAATGGACGTTTCCACTTCTCTCGAAACTCATCACCAACCACACGAGCACGCCGGGGAGCACGAGCACCACGAGCTCGGTTGGTGGCGCAAATACATTTTCTCGACCGACCACAAAGTCATCGGGATTCAGTACGGACTCTGCGGTCTCGTTTTTCTCTTCTTCGGTTTTTCTTTGATGATGATCATGCGCTGGCAGCTGGCGTATCCCGGCCAGGCCCTGCCGGTAATTGGGAAGTGGCTGCCGTATTTCTTCGGGGCCAACACCATGCCGGACGGGAAAATGACGCCGGAGTTTTACAACTCACTGGGCGCGATGCACGGCACGATCATGATCTTCCTGGGCGTAGTGCCGGTGGCGTTCGCGGCGTTCGGCAACTTTGTCGTGCCCCTCCAAATCGGCGCGCCGGACATGACTTTTCCAAAAGTGAACGCCGCCAGTTTCTGGGCGTTCGGCGTGGGCGGAGTGATCATGTTGACCAGCTTTTTTGTTCCGGGCGGTGCGGCCAAGGGCGGCTGGACTTCCTATACACCGTTGTCCGATATCTCTGACAAGGGCCCGGGGTTCCATCCGTTTCTCAACGGGCAAACGTTGTGGCTCCTCGGATTCATTTTCCTGATCACGTCGTCGTTGCTGGGCGCCGTCAATTTCATTACCACTATCATTCAACTGCGCGCCAAAGGGCTGACCTGGATGCGCCTGCCATTTTTCGTCTGGGCGCAGTTTGTCACTGCGTTCTTGTTGCTGCTCGCGTTTCCGCCGCTCGAAGCCGCGATTGTCATGCAGCTGATGGATCGGACGGCGGCGACGAGCTTTTTCCTGCCGGCTGGAATGATCGTGAATGGCGCGCCGTTGCACATCAGCGGAGGCGGCAGCCCGCTTTTATGGCAACACTTGTTTTGGTTCCTCGGACATCCGGAAGTCTACGTTCTGATCTTGCCCGCGTTCGGTATTGTTGCCGAAATTCTGGCCAACAATTCGCGCAAACCGCTTTGGGGTTACAAGTCGCTTGTCTTCTCCGTGCTGGTGATCGGGTTCTTGTCGTTCATCGTCTGGGCGCATCACATGTGGCTCACCGGAATGGGCTCCACCGTCAGTGCGTTTTTCCAAACGACTACGCTGTTGATTTCGATTCCGTCGGTGATCATCCTCAGCGCGTTTTTCATTTCGCTTTGGGGCGGATCGATCCGGTTCACGGTCCCGATGTTATGGGCAACCGCCTTCCTTCCCATGTTCGGCATCGGCGGACTGACGGGCATACCGTTGGCATTTAATTCAGCCGATCTCTACCTGCACGATACTTATTACATCATTGCGCATTTCCATTACATCGTCGCGCCGGGGACGATCTTCGGATTGTTCGCGGGCATTTACTATTGGTTTCCGAAAGCGACTGGCCGCACCATGAACGAATTTTGGGGCAAAGTGCATTTCTGGCCGTCGCTCATTTGCATGAATGTAATTTTCCTGCCGATGTTTTTGCAGGGAATGCTCGGGATGCATCGCCGCTGGTACGATGGCGGGCAGGGCTGGACGTTGGCCGGGGAACACGTTTGGGGCCTGACTGGTTTTCAATGGAACACGCCGATCTCTTGGGCAGCGTGGATCATGGGTCTGGCCCAAATTCCATTCATCATCAATTTCTTTTGGAGCATTAAGCACGGCAAAAAAGTGAACGACAATCCGTGGGAAGCGACCACGCTCGAATGGACCGCGCCCTCGCCGCCGCCGCACGGAAACTTCGTTACGACTCCAGTCGCTTATCGCGGACCATATGAATACAGCCTGCCCGGTCGCGAAAAAGATTTCACCATGCAGAACGAACCGGTCGAACCAGCCGAGCGATCCCGGCGCGCGGCCGAGCCGGCGCTGGTGCATTAACGAATGGAAATCCCGTACACAATCTCCACTCGACCGGATACCGGCCTGTGGAATGCGAAGATCGGCATCTGGCTGTTTCTCGCTTCCGAAGTGATGCTCTTCGGCGGACTTTTTTCCGCTTACGTCTTTTTGCGACTCGACGCTCAACCGGGCGAGTGGCCGCACGGCCTGCTCAACGTTCCAGTCGGCACGATGAACACGGCGATTCTGATCATGTCCTCGGTCACGGTCGTTCTCGCCTGGGCCGCACTCAAGATGCGCCGTTACCGCGCCTATTGGTGGTACATGCTCGCCACCATCATGTGCGGCATCATCTTTCTCTTCGTAAAGCTTTACTACGAATGGCCGCAGAAGTTTGAGCATTACGGCATTTTCATAAAACCGGCTGCGCTTGAAAAATACGAGCCGTATCTCGGTAACCATCGCCGGACGGAAAAGGGGATGGAGCCGCGGATCGAGATCAGCGGTCACTTGCACAACCCTGAAGCGCTGAAGGACGCAAATATCAAGGAATACGAGATCGGGCTCGATCCGGTCTACGCGGATCCCAACAATCCGACGAACGATCGTCCACACTTTCTTTACGTTCCACCAACCGACCACATCGCGAAGATTGAGAAGGAAGACGTGGAGCGAATCGATTCATTCGGACCATGGCACAGCGCCTATTTCGCGAGTTACTTTACCATTACCGGTTTGCATGGAGCGCACGTGCTCGCCGGCGTCCTCGTTTTCATCTACATGTGGCTGCCCGTCAGCAAAAAACTTTATCAGCGCAATCCGGAACACCTGGCCAATCGGGTCGAGGTCTGCGGACTGTTCTGGCACTTTGTCGATCTGGTCTGGATTTTTGTCTTCCCGCTCTTTTATTTGCTCTGAGCCATGAACAACCCGCCTGACATTTCCCAGGATTCTGCCGAGCACGAGGAATACGCGCATAACGTCCAAAAACATGTGAGAGGGTATCTCACCGTCGGTGCGCTCCTGCTCGCGTTTACCGGAATCACCGTCGCGCTTTCCTACGTCGATTTCGGCACCCGCAAAGCCAACGTCGGTGTCGCCATGCTTGTCGCTACGATAAAGGCGGGACTCGTCGCCGCCATTTTCATGCACCTGGCCGCGGAAAAGCGTTTGATCTATCGCGTGCTGATTTTTACCGGCTTTTTTGTGCTCGGACTTTTCTGGCTTACATTTTTGGCCTGGTACAACCCCGTCGTTCGTTAAATGTCGCTCAAGGCGTTCCATATCATCTTCGTCATTTTTTCCACGCTGCTCGCCTTGGGCGTCGGTGGCTGGTGCATTTGGGTGAATCTGGTCGAGGGCGCGCCGATTTATCTCGCCGGCGCGGTCGCTTCGTTCGCTTGCGCGCTCGCACTCGTCGTCTACGGCGTCTGGTTTTATCGGAAAATGAAACGACTCCGCATCATCACATGAAGAGGTTTTTGGCGATTTTGCTGATGTCGATCTTGCTTGCCGCGCAGCAGGCGAGTGCGTGTCCGTTTTGTTACGGCGCCAAGGACGGCAAATCGACTCAGCACATGGCGGTGGCGATTTGGTTTCTTTTCGGCGCAGTCATGTCGGTCATCGGCGGAATCGGTGCCGTTAGCTTTAAGATTTGGCGACACGGCCAAATGCCGCTCGAACCGCATCAGGAAATTAACGAAGAGGATTTGGACAAATTCGATGACTAGTCTCGCCCTGATTAACGAATTTCTTGGCCAGCCACCGAACGCTTCCGAGCACGGCTACCAGATCGATCACATCCTCGAGTTCTCTCACTGGTTTATGGGCGCACTTTTTTTCGGATGGTCGGCCTTTTTCATTTTTGTCCTGATCCGTTTTCGCCGGAGTCGCCATCCGAAAGCCGATCATGCCGGGGTTCGCAGCGGAATTTCGACGCACCTCGAATTTTCTGTGGTCTTGATCGAGGCTGTCTTACTCATCGGGTTCGCCATTCCTCTGTGGGCGAAACGGGTGAACGAATTTCCGTCGACCCAGGACGCGATTCTTGTCCACGTGGTTGGTCAGCAGTTCAACTGGACTTTTCACATGCCCGGACCGGACGGCCAGTTCGGACGTCGCGATATCGGTTTAGTGACCAATTCAAATCCGCTCGGCATCGATCCGAACGATCCCGCCGGGAAAGACGACATCGTCGTGCTTGGCGAATTGCATGTGCCGGTCAATCGCCCCGTCATTATCGAGCTCTCTTCAAAAGATGTGATCCACAATTTTTGTTTGCCGCACATGCGCATCGCAGCGGACGCGATCCCCGGCTCGCTCATCCCAATGTGGTTCAAGCCGATCAAAGCTGGCACCTACGAAGTGGTTTGCGGTCAGCTCTGCGGCCTCGGCCATTACGGGATGAAGGGCACCGTCGTGGTCGATGAACCGGCTGAGTATCAAACTTGGTTGAAAGAACGCGCTGAATTGGCCGGGACCCAAAACGCGCCGCCGGCTACGCAGCAACCGCCGGGCGCACCGCCAGTCGGCCCCGCACCGGGCACAGTTCCGCCGCCGGCCGCGCCAAAAAACGAAAATCCCGCTGCAAAACCGGAACAGAAACCGGCCCAGCCCGCGCCAACTCCCAGCGGCCAATAGTTCGAAGCGCGCAAACGTGGCGCAAAGATCGACATCGTCGGCGCGCTGGCTCAATCGATTCATTTGGTTCACCGCCGTCGCGACCCTCCTGCTGATTTGTAGCGGCGGAATGGTCACGAGCAAGGGCGTCGGTCTCGCGGTACCCGATTGGCCGACGACTTTCGGTTATAACATGTTTCTGTTTCCGGTCTCGAAGTGGATCGGCGGCGTTTTGTTCGAGCATACCCACCGTCTCATCGCGTCGATAGTGGGATTTCTCACCATCCTTCTCGCGATCTGGCTTTGGCGAACCGAAGATCGACAATCGGTCACGACGCTAGGCCTGATCGCAGTTGCCGGTGTAATCTTGCAGGGAATTCTCGGCGGTCTGCGCGTGACAATGCTGAAAGATCAAATTGGAATCTTTCACGCCTGTCTGGCGCAAGCGTTTCTCGGCTTAATCGTCCTGATCGCAATTGTAACTACCAATTTCTGGCGGTCATTCCAGCCGCCAGGTGTCGATCTTGAAAATTTTTCGCGAATCAAAACGATTGCGGTTGCGACGACGATCGCGATCTACGCGCAGCTCGCGCTAGGAGCGACGATGCGGCATCAGCACAAAGATTTGGCGATCCTCGATTTTCCGACCGCAAACGGCGCCTGGATTCCGGACACGAGCGCGACGGCGCTGGCAAAAATCAACGCTTGGCGCGATGCGCAGGCCCTTTCGGACGTGGATCCATTTCAAATCTGGCTGCAGATGGCGCACCGTTTTCTGGCAGTTTTGATCGGGGTCGCCGTGATTGCGTTTTGCGTTCGGGTTTGGAAACACGCGCATGCTATCGCCCCGCTTAGGCGGTTATCGATCTTGTGGGTCGTGCTGTTTTTCCTTCAGTTCACTCTCGGTGCCTGGACGATTTGGAGTAATAAAGCGGCCGATGTCGCGACCGCGCATGTCGCTCTTGGCGCGATCATGTTATCGTTTGGCGTGAGCGCATGGGCTATTTGCGGGCGAGTTTTGCAGACAAGGAATCCATGAAAACCGCGGCGATCGAGTCGACTCAGACCGGAACTCGCAGCGCATGGTCCGGATTCATTCGCGATTTGGTCGAGCTGGTCAAGGCACGGCTCACGCTGCTCGTTTTACTCACGACGGCCGTCGGGTTTTATCTCGGTGCCGAAGGTCCGATCAACGTCGTGTCCCTGTTGCACACGGTTTTGGGAACAGCGGCGGCCGCAGCGGGCGCCGCCGCGCTCAATCAGTGGTGGGAGCACAACTTTGATGCGTTGATGCAGCGAACTCGATCGCGCCCGGTCCCGGCCGGGCGAATGCAGCCAAGGGACGCGGTTGTTCTGGGCGCCGCATTGTCGATCTTCGGCGTTACCTATCTCGCCTTCGTCTGCAACGCGCTCAGCGCGGCTCTCGCCGCGATCACGATCATCATCTACGTCTTCGCTTACACGCCGTTGAAGCGCGTTACCACTTTCAACACGGCACTCGGCGCGGTGCCCGGTGCCTTGCCGCCGATGATTGGTTGGGCGGCGGCGCGTGGAACGCTCAACGCGGGGGCGTGGATGCTTTTCGCAATTCTGTTCTTCTGGCAACTGCCGCATTTTTTCGCGATTGCGTGGATCTATCGCGACGATTATGCCCGTGCCGGCTTTCAAATGGTCTCGAGCGATGATCGCAGCGGTGAACGGAGCGCCAGCCAAAGTGTCTTTTTCTGCATGATCCTTTTCGTCGTTGCCGGGTTGCCCGCATTTCTCGGTATCGCCACGGTCTTCTATCTTTTGGCGGAGCTGATTCTCGGCGCCGTCTTTATCGCCGTCGCGATGCGTTTTTTGAAAACACGCACGCGATCGGATGCGCGACGATTGTTTATTACATCGATTATCTACCTGCCGCTGCTACTCGGTGCGCTGGTGTTAAGTAAAGCATGAACGCAACCACGACCGCAATCGGTCAGGCGTCGACAAGGACGACGAGACTTTGGAAAGCGACATTGATTGGAATTCCGATCGTCACGCTCGCGCTCTTGCTTTGGCTGAGACAGCTCGAAGTAAATGCGCTTCGGCAGCGAACGGTTTCATCTTACGGAACGGTTCCCGAATTTGTCCTGGTGAACCAGGACGGACAAAATTTCGGCTCGGTCCAACTGCGCGGAAAAATCTGGATCGCCGATTTCATTTACACCACCTGCCCCGGACCATGTCCGATGATTAGCAGCCGAATGAGCGAATTGCAAAAGCCGCTCGAAAAAACGGACGTGCATCTGGTCTCGTTCAGCGTCGATCCGGCAAAGGACACACCGCAGGTGTTGCGCGGTTACGCGGAGAGACTGCAAGCCGAGCCCGGCCGCTGGGATTTTTTGACCGGTCCGCAATCGACGATTTACAATTTATCGCGCAACGGATTTAAACTCGCGATCTCGGACGGCAGTGACGCGAAAGGAATTCCGGTTCACAGCACGCGGATAATTTTGGTGGATCGACATGGCGCGATTCGCGGGTATTACGATGTCGCCGAACCTGACGCAGTCACGAAACTGGTGGCCGATACGACCCATCTTTTGCGCGAGCAACCGAAGTAAAATTAGCCGACTGGTTCGGGACCAGCAGTCGGGCCTTCGTCGCAAACCATTCGCAAGTACTCACGGTAATCGCCGCCCGGCAGTTGATCGATGATTTTCCCGAGATTCGATTGGGTAATGAATCTCATTCGCAACGCGACTTCTTCTAGGCACGCAACCTTGAGTCCCTGTCGATGTTCGATCGTCGCGATGTAATTGCCGGCTTCGAGCAAACTGGTTTGGGTTCCGGTGTCGAGCCAGGCCATGCCGCGGCTGAGCAGCTTCACGTGCAGTTGGTTTTTCTTGAGATAGAGCAAATTTAAATCGGTGATCTCCAGCTCGCCGCGCGCGGATGGACGCAACGTTTTACAAAGATCGGCAACTTGATCGTCGTAAACGTAGAGGCCAGGCACAGCAAAATGGCTTTTGGGTTTCTTCGGTTTTTCTTCGAGGCTGATTGCTTTGCCGCTCTTGTCGAATTCCACGACTCCGTAGCGTTGAGGATCACGCACTTGATAACCGAAGATGCAGGCGCCTTTCTTGATGGCGAGCGCTCCCCGGAAAAAATCGAGTTTTCCGTAAAAAATGTTGTCACCCAGGATCAGGCATGCGCCCGCGTCGCCAATGAATTTTGCGCCGATCACAAACGCTTCCGCAATGCCGTTCGGTTTAGGTTGCTCCGCATATTGGATCTTGATTCCCAACTGCGCGCCGTCGCCCAAAAAATCCCGCAGCATCGGCAAATCCTTCGGCGTGGAAATGATCAGCACCTCGCGCAACCCGCCGAGCATGAGCGTGGCCAGCGGGTAACAGATCATCGGTTTGTCATAAACCGGCAGCAGTTGCTTGCAGACGATCTTCGTGATCGGAAAGAGCCGGCTGCCGGCGCCGCCCGCAAGAATGATGGCCTTCTTTGTCATGTTTCTGTCATGTCGAGCCAAGTCGAGACATCTCTAGATATTTCCGACCTCAGAAATGGTGACAGATTCCTCGACTACGTTCGGAATAACAAAGAAAAACTAGGAAAATCGGACGTCTTTACCGGGATCCATTTCGAAATCCAAGCTGAGCGAATCGGCCGTGTTCGGTTTGATGATTTCCTCCATGAACTTCACAAAAATGGAGTCCTCCCGGAAAATGGCGAATTTGTCCATCGATTCGAAATCGATAGCGATGAAAAACGGCCACGGCAACTCCGGGTCGACGCGCTTGCCGCATTTTATGTTGAGCACCTCCGGAATTTTCAACAACTGCATACGTGTGTTCATCATCATCTCCTCGACGCGAGCGGGAGTGACTTCGGGCTTGAGTTTGTAAAGGACGATGTGGTGAATCATGGAAGGCTAAAGCTATTAGGCGGTCTCGGCAGGCCGCGCAAGTCGGAATCCGGCGCCGCAGAAGCAGTTGATTGATGAATGTAAAATCAACAATATCGATGGACGATTCGGGCTCAACTGACACTAGAATCGAGACGGTGAACCCCACGGCGAAAGATCGAGATGTTTGGGTCGCCAGCGCGCTCGCGCTGCTCGCGTTGTTTGCTTTCTATTTTTCGATCAAGGCGACGCAGCAACACTTCGATTACACCTCGCGAATCGCTTCTGCTCTTTTGCAAGGCGATTTGGGTCTTCGACAGCCGGCTCCGTCGTGGCTGAACGAAATGGTTCCCGCAAACGGCAGATATTACTCGGTTTTCCCGTTGGGGGCGGTGGTGAGCATGATGCCGGTCGCCGTCCTACAAAAAATAAAACTGATCAAAGATTTTCCAGGACGCGCATTGGCGGCGTTAATCGCGGCCCTGTCCGTTTGGTTCCTGTTTCGTTTGTCGGTCATCGGCACCAAATCGATTCCGAAGCGCGCTCTTCTTTCATTCGTCCTGATCTTTGGAAGCTGGACCTGGTGCAATCTCGGATTTGGGGGCGCGTGGCAAATCGCGCTCGGTTTTGCCGTTCTCGGTCAGGTCGCGGCTTTGTATTTTGTTCTCGTTGATCTTCGTCCACTTCTGGCGGGAGCGTTTTTCGCTCTCGCGATTGGCAATCGCACCGAGCTGGCCGTTTGCCTCCCTGTCTTTATTTATTTTTTGGTGAGGCGAATCGCGCCAGACGATGGAGACTTAAAAACGCTTGCGCGACAGTCCCACGAAAATTTGCGCGTTTTCATTTACTTTTTGGTTGTTCCGGTCGCTCTCGGGCTCCTCACAGCGCTCTACAATTACGCGCGCTTCCACTCGATCTTTGATTTTGGCTATTCGCATATTCCGAATGTCTTGCAAGAGCCGTGGTATCAGCACGGACTCTTTTCCCTGCACGCCATTCCCTGGAACATCCACAAAATGTTGTTCGAAGGTTTTCGGGATGCGCCCGATTTTCCGTTCATTAGCTTTTATCCGTTCGGCTGTTCCATCTTTTTAGCCAGTCCCTTTCTGTTTCTCCTTTTCCGTGAGGGCGGACCGCACAAAGTCCCGGCTTGGATCGCGATCGGTCTGATTACGTTTGCGCTCTGGACACATGGCAATCCCGGCGGCTGGCAGTTCTCCTATCGTTACGCAATGGTGCTTCTGCCCTGGATGTTTCTTTTACTGCTCGGCAACGGCCCGCCCAAAATTTCCGCAATCGAAGTGTCGCTTTTTGTTGTTTCGGTAACAATCAACGGCCTCGCCACCTACCAGTTTCTTTGGACGAACCAAATTCGGCCCTAAGCAGCTCGACTAAATGACCGAAGAAGGAACATCGAAAGGGTCGATCCGCCGCGGGACGGATTCGCCGTGGCGAACAATCAAAGAGTGGTGCGGACGCGTTAGGTCTCAGTTACCGGGGGATGATTGGCTCGTTGTGGGTTGGGCGCTCGCGACAAAAGCGTTGCTGCTGGTTTTCGGCGTTGCCAGCTATCAGGCCTTGGAAGATGAGAAAGTCTCATTCGGTTGGCCATGGCTGGAAATTTGGCACCGGTGGGATGCCGTCCATTTCGCCCGACTTGCAGAGTTCGGATACAGCGCTGCGGATAAGTTCAAAACCTGGTTCTATCCGCTTTATCCGTGGTCCGTGCGTTTCGTTTCTTACCTGTGCCGAGATTTTCTGGGCGCAGCATTTATTGTCTCGGGTGTCGCGCTTTTGTTTGCGGTTGTTATTTTGCGTCGCCTAGCCGCCTTCGAATGGTCCGACGAAATTGCTCGCCGCAGCGTTTTTTTCTTTCTGATTTTTCCGACGGCATTCTATCTCCACATCGGCTACACCGAGAGTCTCTTTCTAGCTTTGGCGCTTGGTTCAATCTTCGCCGCGCGCAAGGAGCGATGGTGGTTGGCTGGCGCGCTCGGGGCGCTTTCCTGGATGACTCGCGCGAACGGGATTGTTCTGTTGCCGACGCTGGCGGTTGAAGCTGGACATCAATGGTTCATGGGCAAACGCTGGCGATGGCAGTGGCTTTGGATTGCGCTCGTGCCGACCGGGTTCGCAGTTTATCTGTTTCTGAACTGGCGCATCTCTGGCAGCCCGCTCGCATTCCTAAAAATGCGCAAGGAACTTTTCCACATGTCGTCGTCGTGGCCATGGATTGGAATCACGGATGCATTCCGCAATCTCCATCGTAATCCCAATCAAGCCGAAATCGTTGGCACACAGGAACTCATCTTTACCGCGCTTGGCTTTGTCTGCTCCATTGTGAGCTGGTTCAAATTCCGACCGATTTATGCGACTTGGATAACTGGAAACTGGCTGCTTTTGGTCTGCGTTACGTTCATTGAAAGCATGCCGCGATATGCATTGACGATGTTTCCGATTTTTTTCCTCTTCGCTTTGATTAGCGAAAAGCGTCTCTGGAGCACGGTCATCACGGTATGGTCGCTTCTTTTCCTTGCGCTCTTCAGTAGCCTTTTCGTTCGCGGCTGGTGGGTATTCTAGCGGCGAATGCCGGCAGCTATTTCGATTCGCTTTTTTGGCCCGAAAGCGATCGCCCCAAAAGTTGCTGATAGATCGCACGCGTTTCAGGCCGCACGTTCTGGTCCGAATCAACCAGCCACGAAATAGTGGCGAGCGAGTTAATGGTGCTCGAAACAACCACCAGGCCGACTATCGTGGCGTAAGTTCGCGGCAAAAATTTCGCGTCTCTTCGCAAGAATATCAGGAAACAAAAAATCAAAAACGGATAGAGATCGACCGAATAACGTTGGGAGAGCGCGTAGTAGGACAAGATGCCGCAGCCCTGAAGGGCGAAAGCAACAGCGGCTCCGCGCTCGAAAAAATTAGCGCACCTTTTTCGGAACAGACATATCGCGCCCGGGATGGCTCCAGCTAGGAGCCAGCTCGCGGCCCATGTCACTGGCAAATATGTTTCGCTGAACGGAATGGAATATAACTGCGGGTGAGCATAAAAGTGCCGGTCCGCTTTCAGAAACGGCGCTTGCCATTGAAGCGATGGGAAACGCAAACCGAAATAGTCGGCCACGCCATACGGAATGCGCTGCAAACTGAAAATCCCGTACTTGCGCGCGAACTCCCGATGAACTGGATTGATGTAATGCTCAAAACTTACCCCGGCGAGACTGCCGAATCGGGCATAGCTCAGTAGAAGATAGAATGCGAGACCGGCGCCTAGTGGTAAAAAAAGAGCCGCAAACTGACGCCACCGATTATCGGTCGGAATGTGAATGGCCAATACCGGCGCCATAAGAAGTAATGGCGCACCGAAGGTTACCCGCGAGAGAAGAGCAGCGGCCCCGCAAAATGAGAACGCGCTAAGTGAAACAGTCTGCGCGCCTCCTTCTGTGTTCCGAGAACGGATAGCGAAGAAAAGCGCGGCTGATGTCCAGGCCAACGCCCAGATGATCGCCTCGTTGTAGATCGAAAGATTTCCAAGGAGGAAAAGCAACGGCGTGCCGAAAACAAACCCGGTCAGACACGCCGAACCGAACCAATATCGGGCGCGCGCCGAAAGCGAAGAACTTCGCAAGGCGTCCGTCAACAGACCGGCAAACGCGAACAGCGCAACTTCGCCGGCCAAGAATCCAGAAATGCGCGACCATGCGCCGCGGCCGGCCGGATAAATCAGATTCAAAGGAATTCGGAGCAAGGCGGGAAACGGTCCGAAATACATGCGCGCTTTCCCGTTCACGATCATCGCTTCCCAGCGGATTGCTTCGCCGTCGACGTCGACGTTGCCGTGCAAGAAATGGTCGGCCTGCGAATCGAATGCCTCGCCGAGCGCTTCTTTGACGAAAACCTGGCGGCCACCGGTCGTGGCGATGACCCAAATGAGCGCGCTGAGGACTAACTTCGCCGGCCAAAGCCGCGGCGCAGACACGATGTCGATCTTGGAGTCGATGGACGGCTTACTTCCTGAAATCGAGCGCGCCTTTCTTCACCGCGTAAACGTAGCCCACCATCAGAATCGTGATGAAGCTGAGCATGCTCCAGAAGATTACGCTGCTTTGCACGATCGCTTCTTTGTAAACGACCGCCCAGGGATACATGAACACAATCTCGAGGTCGAATAGGATGAAGAGCATCGCGACCAGATAAAACTTCACACTAAAGCGCGGTTGTGCTTCGCCTTGTGGAATCATCCCGCACTCGTAGGGGGTATCCTTGGCCGGCGTGCGTTGCCCCGTTTTCCCGAGCAACAGGCTGACCAAGAGCGCGGACGCGGCGAATCCGATTGCAACAATGATCTGCAGGAGGACCGGCAGATATTCTTGAATCATTCGCGGCCTCGAGCGCTACGACCGGGTTCCGTTACCGTTACTTTACCGCGGCCAATCGCGGGCCCGGAATATGTCCGTTTTGAGGCGCGATGGCCTTGGCCAACGATGAAGGCAAGCCTTTGTATTTCTTGCCATTCTTCTTTACCGCACCGCGCGCGACCAGGTTCTGAAGTTTTTCATACGCACGCAACCGGAGCATTTCCTCACCTCCGCTCGCGGCGTTTCGCGCGCGAAGATTCTCGTGCACAATATCAAAGAGTTCCTTAAACTCGTAGGAGGTGCGACGAGAGAGCACCGCCACCAATTCCTCAGTCACTAAATCGGGAACTCGACGAGAAAATGCGTTTTTCTTGAGAATAGCCATAGGGCGCAAACAGTAACACGTTTTCGCCAAACTAACAGCACAATCTGACTCTCCTCCCTAACTTAGACTATGCTAGACAAATGGCGCCGAAATGGCGCACTTGGCCGCGCTCTAGTTTCTCTAAATTTTCTCTAAACTACTGGTTAATGCTGACGGTTTAGCGCCCATAGGGCCGCCGGCAAGCCCAGACCGATATCCAACGTTACCGGCCCGGTCGATTCCGTCACGTAGCCGTCGTCCTCGTATCTCTGCGATGAAACGATCGGGCTGAGGTGTTTTGTCACGATTTCTGGCTCCGGTAGCTTGCCAACATCGACATAGTCCGAAATGGCGGGCATGAACGCCGCGCTCATCAACAACATTGGGCGGAGCGCCGCGTCCAACCGCGAATAAAGCAGGGCCGTATCGATGTAGACGAACGCCTCCGTCGGCGCCGGCACCGCGCGAGCGGCTGATTTATAAGCGGGAGAACTCGCCAGGCCCGCCGACGACTTCGCGCTCCGGCTCATGGCCGATTCCACCGAAACCGAATCGAGCCCTACAACCAGGACCTGGTTCGACAAGGCGATTGTCGGCGTGATCGCGAACAGCGCCGCTGGCGACTGCATGTAAAAATAAAGGACGCCGTCTTTTTCTGATTTTTTCCACGGCGCGTCTTCATCGATCGCATGGGTCAGCGCATCCACGATCTTATTTGCGCGTGTTGGATCTTTCACCCGCAACGTGGTGATGATGGACGGCCAGCGCGCACTTTGCGGCCAATCGGCCAACGATCCCAATTCCAAACCGAACGCCGTTTTCCAGTCGTCTACGGTCACGCCCGCCCGCGCGGCCGCATCGAAAACTTTCTCCAACCAACTTCCGAGCGACAGCCCACCTTGATTGATGCCAGCGAGTCTGTCCGGGTTGAGCAATGTCGCGAGATACAAAAATGTTTCCGACGTCCCCAGTGTGAGCGATGACCGGATCAGCTTTTGCTCGGATTGCGCCTTTGGCATGCCGACAAACAAAATGTTGCGGATTTTGCCTTTATCGAATCGGGTGGCCGCGCACACACTGCGAATTTGATCGACCACGTTCGCTTGATCGCCGGAAATACCGAAAGCGTTGCGCAGGGTTACGATCTTTTCGGATAACATTTTCGGCTGAAGATAAAAAAGTAATGCGTAACTCGATGGCATGTGTTTCATCGCTCCACGAAATGCGTCGTCGGCTTCTAGTGTCGACTGTCGATCTTTTCCGCCACGGGACGGACTCGTCGTGGCAAGGTCGCGTCCGTCAACGCGATCGAGAATCGCTTTCAGTTCGGCCAGATCGTTCGATGCGAAGAACCATTGCCCATCGTAAACCGTTGCGATCTGATTCGGCGCCGCGCCTACAATGTCGATCTTATGTTGCTCGTGCTGGACGCTTTCTGTGACTGAAGGGTTGGAAACAATCTTCGATCGCCATTTGCCGATGATTTTTTCTGCCTCGGATTGGCTTCCGTGAAAACGAAATCCGCCCGCGAAGTGCGGATTGTTGTTTTCGACCGAAGTGACGGCGAGAAAGGCGTCCTTTAAATCGAGCCGTTCCATTTCGTCCAACGTTTCCGATGTCGCATCTCTTTGCGGAACTCTCGAGAGCGGCTTGTTTAGAAAATCCTGCACCGCCGGTTCCTGGTAGAGCTTGTAAAGATCGGATTGATGCCATTCGTCGCGCGTTCGACTAAAGTCTGGAAAATGCGCGAGGGCGATTGTCCCGCGCGGGAGAAGCGCGGTCACGGTCGAATGCGGGGTGGTCTGTGCCCGGCGCAGGCCATAGAGAATGCCGCCTGCTGCCACCGCCGCCATCAACACCAGAAAAGCCAAACGTTTCATGAGCCGCCTTTCATCAACTCTCAACCCTCAACAATCAACTTCGATTTTGGTTACGCTCGCGGATGAAATTGTCGATGCACCGCTTTCAATCGCTGCTGATCGACGTGCGTATAAACCTGCGTCGTCGAGATGTCAGCATGGCCGAGCATCTCTTGAATGATGCGCAGGTCTGCGCCGTTGCTTAGCAAATGCGTCGCAAAGCTGTGCCGGAGCAAATGCGGATAGATGTTTTTTTCTAATCCGGAGTGCCGCGCTTTTTCCTTCACGATCTGCCAGATTCGCACGGTCGTTAATTTCGTTCCCCGCTCGGACAGAAAAATCTCGCTGCCGCTGCGGCGCTTTATCAGTTTCGGGCGTTCGGTCGACAAATAACACGCAAGCGCTTCGCACGCTTTGCGCCCGACCGGAACGATCCGCGTTTTGTTTCCTTTGCCGAGCACCCGAATGATTCCTTCCTCCGGATAAAAATTCTCCAGGCGCGCGTTAGCCAGTTCGGAAATGCGCAGCCCGCTCGCATAAAGCAACTCGATCATCGCCCGGTCGCGCAAGCCGAGCGGCGCCTTTGTATCGATCCCGTTCAGCAATTGTTCGACCTGCAGTTCGTTCAACGTTTCTGGCAAATAACGCTCGATTCGCGGCAGGCTGAGTGCTTCGGTCGGATCGCGCTCGATCTCGCCTTTGCCGGCAAGAAAGCGAAAGAAGATCTTGAGCGCGACCACGATCAGCTTGATCGACGCCGCCGAAAGCCCGGCCTTCTTTTTCTCTGCCAGATATTCGCTGATCATCGCCAGCGTCACCGCCCGCCACGTCGTCTTCTCACGCTGACGTCTGACCGCTGACCTGGGACCTCTGGTTTTTTCTGCGCACCACGTCGCGAAATCGCTCAGCGATCGTTGTGTCGAGAGCTGATAATTATCGGAAAGTCCGCGCTCCACCGCCAGATAGCGGATGAACGACTCAATGGCGCTTTCCACGCGCGGAACATCAAACATCAACCCTCAAACATCAAACCGCCGCCTTCCGACCTCCGCCTTCCGACCTGGGACCGGTGACCTCTGACCTCTGCCCCAGGCGTCCCAGGCCTCTACGCGCGACGATTGACAATTGAAGACCAAATGTCCGATCATCGGTTAAGGATGAGCTTGGATTTGAACACCATTATGAAGGATTGGCCGCACGAGAATCGCGCCATCAAAGTGCGCAAGGTCCTTGGATTGGACGGCCGCCAAAAATTGCAGCTCCGGATCGATCTCGGCGTCCTGCAAATGGAATTGACCGGCCGGCCCGACGGGATGCGGCCGCACGGTTGCGAATCGCTCCTGACGTATCATCAACTTCGCGCTGCCCGTGCCGGAGCGCGCAACGAAGATTACGAGCTCACTCCCGAACAATGCGCCGAGCTTCAGCAGGAAGGCATTCAATATTACCATCGTTATCTGAGTTTGTTTCAGATCAACGATTTCCACGGCGTCGTCCGCGACACCCAACGTAACCTCGAGCTCTTCGATTTTGTCGATGCCCACACTGAGCGCGACGAGCTTTCCTGGACCCTCCAACAATTTCGTCCCTACGTTTTGATGATGAACACCCGCGCCAAAGCTTCCATTTTCCTCGCGCAGGGAAGATTTCCGGAAGCGATCGTTGAGATTCGGCGCGGGCGTGATGCGATCGCCGAATTCTTTCAAAAATCAAATTTTCCCGAGCTGGCGGCGAAAAGTTCCGAGATCCATTTCCTGGAGGAATGGCTCAATGAAGTCAGCGCCAAACGTCCGCGCTCCAAGCTCGAGATCATGGAGAGCGAAATGGCAAGCGCGGTCGCGAAAGAACTCTACGAACGCGCGGCCGAACTGCGCGACGCCATCAATCAGCTGAAAGCGGCTGAAGCGCGCGCGGACGTGCGTCATTCAGCAGCTCAAACAAGCTCAGCAGTTGAAAAGTTGAGCAGTTGAAGCCAGAGGTCAGTACACCGTCCGCCGTTGCTTTCAGCTAGTTGGGTCATATGGCCGTCGTCCCACTGACCACTGACCACTGACCTCCTTGGCTCGCCGTCTTGTCACGCCGAAGCTGTGCGTAGGCGTGACTTTCAACATAGGCGGCTGACCTATGGGACGTCCCGGATCGGCCGGCACAAAAACGAGCAAGCCCGCGGTGACGTTTGGTTGAAATTTGCCGACGAACCCGGTAAACTCACGACGTGAGTTTGACCGAGATTAAGAGCGCAGTGCGTCGGCTTCCGCCAAAAGAATTAGCTGAGCTTGCGGCATTCGTTTTACAGCAAGACAACGCCGCCTGGGACAAGCAGATTGAGAAGGACGCAACGTCCGGAAAGCTCGATTTCCTCTTTGAAGAAGCTGAGCGGGAACGTGCGGAAGGAAAACTGCGGGACTGGCCGGCACGCGAGTGAGATCAAAATGCACTCGCCGTTTCTGGAAACTTCACGACGTGCTTCCGGCGCACGTTAGGGCGCGCGCAAAGAAGAGCTACGAACTTTGGAAACGTGATCACAGTCATCCCTCGCTCGATTTTAAGAAACTCAGAGGCGGCACGGGCAATCGTTTCTCAGTGCGAATAGGGGATCGCCATCGGCCGATCGGCCATCTTATTGGCGAGTCGGTTGAGTGGGTATGGATCGGAAGTCACGAGGATTACAACAAGCTCGTTTGATTTGAGAAGGTACGCGTCCATTTCCAATCTTTGAGCTCTGACCTGTGTTCTTTTCGGGTGACCGTCTGCTCCATCATAAGCCGCTTACGATACATGCCTCCGATCGGAAGTCAGAAGTCAGAAATCAGAAATGCAGTGGCGCCAGCCGCTGCTGCCGCTCACTCAAACACCGCTTCGAGCTGCTGATCAATCACTTGCCCGGTGAATCGATCGATCGCGATGTGGAGCCAGTAGCGTCTTTCTCCTTCGACGACAAAATCTGCCAGACTTCCGGCATTCGCTGGGTACCGGCCGGATTGCGCAATTAGGTCAATCATGAGATTCCACGTCCTTGTTTGCGACAACTCGGCCAGAGCGCG
>Ga0070698_100001704_pt1 | contig 24513 bp, 18 predicted proteins | sample KBSK1502metaG_FD_65477 | JGI IMG/M metagenome (GOLD analysis project Ga0070698, IMG submission 65477) | Corn, switchgrass and miscanthus rhizosphere microbial communities from Kellogg Biological Station, Michigan, USA - KBS K1-50-2 metaG | ecosystem: Host-associated > Plants > Roots >... | reverse complement strand
GCTTCCGGTCCGGCGAGCAGCGTCTCGAGCTGCGTCGCATCGGGGTCGAGGGTGACCTGGATCAGCGGCCACAGGTAGGGGTAGGGCGCGGTGAGTCCCGACGCGGCCGTCGTGTCGGGGCGCCCCGGCGCGACGATGGTGTCGCCGGCCTCGGCTGACGCCGCGATGCCCAGGCCGGTGTTCCACGGATCGTCGTGCAGGGTCGGGTGGACCACCTGACCACCCCACCAGGCGGCGCCGAGCAGAGCGACGCAAGCGGCATAGCCGGTCAGCAGCCGGATGCCCTTGCGGCCGAATCCGTCAGAGCGCAGCAGCAGGGAGACGAAGACGACCGTGCCCGGCACCAGAAGGAACAGGTAGGAGCGCCACCAGCTGCCCCCGAGCACCAGAAGCGGCCCGTCGGTGAGCAGCAGCGCCGCCGCCGCGGCCGTCACCGCGCGATCCTGGCGCCAGCACGCGCGCAGACGGATGAGGAACAGCAAGGCAATCGGGGCCAGCCCACCGGAGACGGCGCGCACGATGACGCCGCCGGCCCGGCTGCCGGGGTAGGGGTCCCCATGCTCGGCCATCGCCCGGGCGGCATCGGCGCGGAAGCCCCACACGGCGTACCAGAGGGCGTGCATCGAGACCCCGGCTGCCTCGGCCCACACGATCACCGCGACCACGGGCACCACCGCTCCCGCGACCGCAGCCGCGCCCAGGCGCCCCGTCGTACGCCGGTCCAGGACGCCGGTGAGTGTCGAGGCCACCAGCAGGACGGCGCCGAAGACCAGGCCGGTGACCATGTTCTGCTTCATGCCGACCGCGGTCATGGCCAGCAACCCCGCGCCGAAAGCCGGCCAGGTCGACCTGGTGCGCACCGCCACCAGCGCCAGCCAGATCGCGGCGACGACCAGCGGAATGCCCAGCACCTCGCCCTTGGCGTTGATCGGTTCGATGGCCGGGCTGCCCGCAACGGCGGCCGTGGCCACGGCGGTCCAGGCCGCTGCCCGGTCAGTGCCGGCGACCTCACGCGCGACAGCCGCGGCGGCGAGCACCAGCAGCGCGCAGGCAACTGCGGCGAAGATCCGCACGGCCGGCGTGCCGCCGAGCAGATCGCCGAGGCGGAAGACCCCGATCAGGATCGGCGCACGATCCACGAAGTAGGCGCCGTAGACGCTGTCGGCACTAGGGTGCCAGTGCTGGGCGACGTAGAGATATCCGGCCTCATCGGGGTACGGCGGATGCACCAGGCCCGGAAACCGGGACAGCGCAGCGAGACCGGCCATCAGCCAGACGACCCTGCGTGGCGTCATCGAGGTCATGTCGCCACCCTCTCAGCCGCGTGAGGATGTGATGCCAGCGAAACACGCACGTACCGGCCGGGCAATGTGGGTGGCGCAGGATCGACCCATGTTGTGGAGAGTTCGTACGACGCTGCCCGACCGTCCTGGCGCCCTCGCGGTGCTCGCTGCCGAGTGCGGTGAGGCCGGGGTCAACATCCTGGGCCTGCAGATCTTCCCCGGGGTTGAGTCCGTGACCGACGAGCTGGTGCTGCGCACGCCCGACGGGTGGGGGCTCGGCCACGTGGCCGAGCTGATCGAGCGGTCCGGTGGCGAGTCCGTGAGCGGCGCCCCGTGCACCGAGCATGCGCTGATGGACCAGCCGGTCCGCTACGTCCAGGCAGCACGCACGATCCTCGACCAGCCGGCCAGGTTCCCCGAGATCGTGGCGCAGCTCTTCGACGCCGAGGCTGACCCGGTCGACTCCGCCCTGGCCCTCGTACAGGACGTCATGGAGATGACGGTCGGTGACATCCAGGTGCAGGTCCGTCGTACGGCTGCGTTCACCGCGACCGAGCACGCTCGTGGCGCCGCCATGGCCGAGCTGGTCAGCGATGTCCTCGCCCGGGCCGCCAAGCCGAGTCCTCGTGGCGTGGAAGCGCTGGCGCCCGCGCCCAGCCGTCGGGTCGGCACGGGCGCGACCCCTGACTACCTGGTCGAGGGCCAATCGGTGCTGGCGAAGGTCGACGGCACCGTGGTCGGCCTGGCCACGATCCGGGCCGAGGGCCCGGAGGCCGACGTGCGCGAGGTGACCCTGCGGGTCGACCCCGCCTGGCAGCGCCGCGGCATCGGGACCCGCCTCCTCAACGACGTCGCGCGACTCGGCGCCGGCCAGGGCATCCACGAGATCCTGCTGGTGACCCGGGCCGACAACCAGGCGGTGCTACCCATGGTGCTGGCCGCCGGACTGCGGGGCCGGATCCGGCTCGCCGCCGAGGTCCTCACGGTGCGGGTCCCGTTGCGGGACCTGCGTCCGATCGAGGCTTCAAGCACTCGGTAGAATGCGCGAGTGGAGCTCACCAGTGATGTCGCCGACAAGTTCGCACGGATCGGCCTGACCTACGACGACGTCCTGCTCCTGCCGGGCTACTCCGATCTGGCGCCGTCCGACATCGACACCACGACGCGGCTGACCCGCGAGATCTCGATCAAGATCCCGCTGATCAGCGCCGCGATGGACACCGTGACCGAGTCCCGGATGGCGATCGCGATGGCCCGCGAGGGCGGCATCGGCGTGCTGCACCGCAACCTCTCGATCGACGACCAGGCAATGCAGGTCGACCTGGTCAAGCGCACCCAGACCGGCATCATCAGCAACCCCGTCACGATCGGCCCCGACGCGACGCTCGAGCAGCTCGACCAGCGCTGCGGCGAATACCGCGTGTCCGGGCTGCCCGTCGTCGACGCCGACGAACGCCTGATCGGCATCATCACCAACCGCGACCTGCGCTTCACGCCGGTCGCCGAGTGGGCCACCACCAAGGTCGACGAAGTGATGACGCACATGCCGCTGATCACCGGCCCCGCCGGCATCAGCCGCGACGACGCGACCACCCTGCTGCGCAAGCACAAGCTCGAGCGGCTGCCCCTGGTCGACCCCGACGGTCGGCTGGCCGGGCTGATCACGGTCAAGGACTTCGTGAAGTCCGAGCAGTTCCCCCACGCCTCCAAGGACGGCGACGGCCGACTGATGGTCGGTGCCGCGGTCGGCTACTTCGGCGACGCGTGGCAGCGCGCGACCACCCTGATCGAGGCGGGTGTCGACGTGCTCGTCGCCGACACCGCCCACGGCCACGTGAAGATGCTGCTCGACATGGTGGCCCGGCTGAAGTCCGACCCGGCCACCCGCCACGTGCAGGTGATCGGCGGCAACGTCGCCACCCGTGCGGGTGCCCAGTCCTTCGTCGAGGCCGGCGCCGATGCGGTCAAGGTGGGCTTCGGCCCGGGCTCCATCTGTACGACGCGCGTCGTCACCGGCACCGGCGTACCCCAGATCACGGCCGTCTACGAAGCCGCTCTGGCCGCGCGTGCTGCCGGAGTGCCGGTCATCGCCGACGGTGGGCTGCAGCAGTCCGGCGACATCGCCAAGGCGATCGTGGCCGGCGCCGAGACCGTGATGATCGGCTCGATGCTCGCCGGCTGCGAGGAGTCGCCCGGCGAGGTCGTGTTCGTCAACGGCAAGCAGTTCAAGGCCTACCGCGGCATGGGCTCCCTCGGCGCGATGTCCAGCCGCGGCAAGAAGTCCTACTCCAAGGACCGCTACTTCCAGGCCGAGGTCACCAGCGACGACAAGATCGTGCCCGAGGGCATCGAGGGCCAGGTCGCCTACCGCGGGCCGCTGTCCGCGGTCGCCCACCAGCTCATCGGCGGCCTCAACCAGTCGATGTTCTACGTCGGAGCACGCACCATCCCGGAGCTGCAGGACAAGGGCCAGTTCATCCGGATCACCTCGGCCTCCCTCAAGGAGAGCCACCCCCACGACATCCAGATGACCGTCGAGGCACCCAACTACACCGGCCGCTGACCGCTCGCAACCCGGTCAGGGGACCGAGCTGATCACCCTGGTCAGGCTGCGCTCGGCGGTGATCGAGCCACCGTCGTAGCCGTCGCCCAGCGAGCCGTCCACGATCCGGCTGATCGTCAGGGTCACCAGGCACGCCTGGGGCAGCGGCGGGGTGGTGGCGCCAGCAACGGGCTCGGGCCGCACCAGGGTTCCTGCTTGTACGACGACCGCGCCGTCGCTGCCGTACACCGTGTCTCCCGGGCTCACGCAGGAGCCGGTCCACGCGACCCGGATCTGTCCGTCAGCATGGTTGGTCTGCAGCAGCAGGTCCTGCGAGCGGGGGATGTTCGTGGTCTCCGTCGGGGCCGTCACCCGCAGGGGTGGGGCGAGCGCGACGCTGGAGGTCACCGAGGTGTCATCGGGGCCGCGCTCCAGCGACACTTCGACGAGCGCGCCGGACGCGACCACCCCTGGCAGCTGGGCCGTGTAGGTGTGCCGGCCGAGGAAGTCGTCCTGGTCGAAGCCGGCCTCAGTGCCACCGGAACGTGCCACCAGCCGGTCCGCGTCGTGCAGCTCGACACTCGTCAGTCCGCCTGCGCTCATCTCCACCGTGACCGTGGAGCCACCGGTTTCAGTGCTGACCACGATGTGCGACGTGATCCCGCTCGTGCGCAGGTCACTCGAGTCAACGGTCGAGCAGGCCGCGGCCAGCAGCGCGAGCGCGATGAGAAGGCGGACCATGGGGGAAGGCTAGGCCGATAGGCTGCCCCGGTGACGGAGATCGAGATCGGCAAGGGCAAGCGCGCCCGCCGCGCCTACAGCTTCGACGACATTGCGATCGTCCCCTCCCGGCGCACGCGTGACCCCGAGGAAGTCAGCGTGGCCTGGCAGATCGACGCCTACCGCTTCGAGCTCCCGGTCCTCGCCGCCCCGATGGACTCCGTGATGTCTCCGGCCACCGCGATCGCCTTCGGCAAGTACGGCGGGCTCGGGGTGCTCAACCTCGAGGGCCTGTGGACCCGCTATGACGACCCGCAGCCGCTGCTCGACGAGGTGGCCGAGCTCCGCGGTGCGGCGGCCACGCGCCGGATGCAGGAGATCTATGGCGAGCCGATCCGCGCCGAGCTGATCACCACCCGACTGAAGGAGATGCGCGAGGCCGGAGTCACGGTCGCCGGCTCCCTCAGCCCGCAGCGGACCAAGGAGTTCGCGAAGTGCGTCGTCGACGCGGGCGTCGACATGTTCGTGATCCGCGGCACGACCGTGAGCGCCGAGCATGTCTCCTCGCAGGCCGAGCCGCTCAACCTCAAGGAGTTCATCTACGAGCTCGACGTCCCGGTGATCGTCGGCGGCTGCGCGACCCACCAGGCCGCGCTGCACCTGATGCGCACGGGCGCGGCCGGCGTCCTCGTCGGCTTCGGTGGCGGCGCCGCCCACACGACCCGCACCGTGCTGGGTGTCGCGGTCCCGATGGCGAGCGCGGTGGCCGATGTCGCCAGTGCACGTCGCGACTACATGGACGAGTCCGGCGGCCGCTACGTGCACGTGATCGCCGACGGCTCGATCGGCCGCTCCGGCGACATCGCGAAGGCCATCGCGTGTGGCGCCGACGCCGTGATGGTCGGCTCCCCCTTCGCCCGCGCCACCGATGCTCCCGGGCACGGCTTCCACTGGGGTGCCGAGTCCTGGCACGCCGAGCTGCCTCGCGGCGAGCGGGTGGAGTTCGGCACCGTCGGCTCGATGGAGGAGATCCTCTTCGGTCCCAGCCGCGTCGCCGACGGCACCATGAACCTGATCGGTGCGCTCAGGCGCTCGATGGCCACCACCGGCTACACCGACCTCAAGGAATTCCAGCGGGTCGAGGTCGTCGTCGAGTAGTGCCATGGGCAGCCTGGCCCACGCGCTGAGCTCACCGAAGGCTGTGGACAGGCGCTTGTGCATGCAATGCATGCAACCTAGCCTTGAGGGGTCAGGAGGGTGGTCGCGATGAGCATGATGACAATCCGCAACCTCGACCCCGAGGTGAAGCGCAAGCTGCAACAGCGCGCCGTTCGGCACGGCCAGTCGATGGAGGCGGAGGCCAGGGAGATCCTGGCTCAAGCCGTGAGTCGCGAAGAACCCGAGGAGACCTTCGGCGAGGCGCTGGCCCGGATCTTCGCGGACCTCGATCCCATTGACATCCCAGACTTCGAGCGCGACCGCTCGATGCCGCGCGTGGTCGACTTCGGGTGATCGCCCTCGACACGAATGTGTTGTCCCATCTGATGGCTGAGGATCCGGTCGCGACCAGATGGTTCCGTGACTTGCCTTCGAGGGAGTTGGGCACTACAGCCATCGCACGTGCCGAGATCCGCGTCGGTGTCGCGAGCCTGCCGCCTGGCAAACGTCGGCAGTCGCTGCAGGATCGTGCCGACCAGATTCTCGCGCTGCTTGCAGATCGCACCCTCCCACTGGACTCGGCCGCCGCGGATGCCTATGGGAACCTGATGTCCGACCGACGGCGGACAGGCCGGCCGATGCCACTTGCAGATGCTCAGATCGCGGCGATCTGTCTGGCCCGCGATGCTGCGCTGGCAACCCGCAACGTCAAGGACTTCGAGGGCTGCGGGCTCACCCTCATCAATCCCTTCGACTGAGGCCCTCAAGGGCCAGTCGGTCAGCGGGTCTGCATACGCCGCACTCCGGAATCGAGTCCTGGCAGTGGAGCGGACTGTCAGGATGGACCGCGTGACCCGTTCGAGCGCGATCAGCCCGCAATCCCGCTCCGAGGCGCTGCATGCCCTGGCCGACTCGGGCAGCACTCCGGGCGCTGAGCTCGACGTACTCGTCGTCGGCGGGGGAGTGGTGGGCGCCGGCACGGCCCTCGACGCGGTCACCCGCGGCCTCACCACCGGTCTCCTGGAGCAGCGCGACCTGGCCTCGGGCACCTCCTCGAGGAGCAGCAAGCTGATCCACGGAGGCCTGCGCTACCTGGAGATGCTCGACTTCGCGCTGGTCAAGGAGGCCCTCCAGGAACGCGGCCTGCTGCTCACGCGACTCGCGCCGCACCTGGTCCGGCCGGTGCCGTTCCTCTACCCGCTCGAGCACAAGGGCTGGGAACGCCCCTACGTCGGCGCCGGCCTCGCGCTGTACGACGCGATGGCCGCGATGGGCAAGTACGACCGAGGTGTCCCGCGTCATCGGCACCTGTGGAAGCGACAGGTCCAGCGGATCGCCCCCGACTTCAAGTCCGAGAAACTCGCCGGGGCGATCCAGTACTACGACTGCCAGGTCGACGACGCCCGGCTGGTGCTGACCATCGCGCGCACCGCGGTGAAGCACGGTGCCCACGTGGCGACCCGCACGCAGGTCATCGGCTTCCTGCGCGAGGGAGAGCGGGTGGTCGGCGTCCAGGCCCGCGACCTGGAGAGCGGCCACGAGTTCGAGGTCCGGGCCCGGGTGGTCGTCAACGCGGCCGGCGTCTGGACCGACCAGATCCAGGAGATGGTCGGCGGCCGCGGCGCCATCAACGTCCAGGCCAGCAAGGGCATTCACATCGTGGTGCCGCGCGACCGGATCCGCAGCGACTCGGGCTTCATCACCCGCACACCCACGTCGGTGCTGTTCGTGATCCCGTGGGGACGGCACTGGATCATCGGCACCACCGACACCGCGTGGGACCTCGACAAGGCGCACCCGGCGGCCAGCCGGGCCGACATCGAGTACGTCCTCAAGCACGTCAACACGATCCTGCGCGAGCCTCTCGACCACGACGACGTCGAGGGCGTGTACGCCGGTCTGCGTCCGCTGCTCACCGGCGAGTCCGAGCCCACCAGCAAGATCAGCCGCGAGCACACGGTCGTCACACCGGTCCCCGGACTGGTGATGATCGCCGGCGGCAAGCTGACGACGTACCGCGTGATGGCCAAGGACGCGATCGACGCCGCCGCCCACTCGCTCAAGACCACCGTGAACGTCACGGTGCGCGACACCATCACCGACCGGGTGCCGCTGGTCGGCGCCGACGGCTTCGAGACCCGCAGCAACCAGCGGGTGATGCTGTCGCGGCACAGTGGCCTGCACGTCGCCCGCATCGACCACCTCCTCAGCAGGTACGGCGGCCTGGTCGACGACCTGCTCGACCTGATCCGCGAGCGCCCCGAGCTGGCCACCACGATCGAGGGCTGCGACGACTACCTCGCCGCGGAGGTCGTGTACGCCGTGACGCACGAGGGGGCGCGTCACCTCGACGACGTGCTCACCCGCCGGACCCGGATCTCGATCGAGATGTTCGACCGCGGCACCGGGGCTGCGGCGTTCGTGGCGTCGTTGATGGCCCTCGAGCTCGGCTGGGACGCAGCGCGCACGGCCCAGGAGGTCGACCACTACCTCAGGCGGGTCGAGGCGGAGCGGCAGAGCCAGCTCAAGCTGACCGATCAGGAGGCCGATGAGGCCCGGGTCCAGGTGGCCGACATCGTCTGACTGGTTTCGAGACGCTCTCTCCTCAACCAGCGATCCACCTATTGAACTACATTCAATAGGGTTTACATGTCAAGACCATGTGTAAACAGTCTCAATCCGCTACCGAAGGGTAGTTTCCGAGACTCCGGTCACATACGCTCGCTCCATGACGGCCCAAACCCCCTCCGGCGGACCCTTGCTCGACGGCCCGCACGACCCTGAGCACAACCCGGCGGCGTCGTACGCCCTGGAGCCCGATTACGTGGCTCGACTCACCGATTACGTCTTCACGACGACCAGCGAGTCGGTGCTGGCGCGGACCCCGATCACGGGGCAGCCGCTCGCCAACATCCCGCAGTCGAGCGTCGCCGACGTCGACGAGGCGTTCCGCCGGGCCCGGGTCGCCCAGAAGGCGTGGGCCACGACCACGCTGGAGGAGCGGGCGGCCTGCCTGCTCAAGCTCCACGACCTCGTCCTGCAGCGTCAGCAGGAGATCCTCGACGTCATCGTCTGGGAGTCGGCCAAGTCGCGTCTCGACGCGTACGGCGAGGCGCTGCACATCGCGCTGACCGCGCGCTACTACGCGAGGACCGGCCACCAGTACCTCGACACCAAGCGTGCACCGGGTGCTCTGCCGGGCCTGACCCGCGTTGACGTGAATCGGATCCCCAAGGGCGTCGTGGGCATCATCTCGCCGTGGAACTACCCCTTCACGATGGCGCTCTGCGACGGACTGCCCGCCTTGATGGCCGGCAACGCCGTGGTGTCCAAGCCGGACGCGCAGACCATGCTCAGCGCGCTGCTGGGTGCCGAGCTGCTCGAGCAGGCCGGCTTCCCGAAGGACCTGTGGACCGTCGTGGCCGGACCCGGCCGCGTCATCGGCACCCGGATCATGGAGCACGCCGACTACGTCTGCTTCACCGGCTCGACCGCCACCGGCAAGATCGTCGCGGCCAAGTGCGCCGAGCGCCTCATCGGCTGCTCGCTCGAGCTCGGCGGCAAGAACCCCTTCCTGGTGCTCCATGACGCCAACCTCGACAAGGCGGCGGCCGGTGCGGTCCGCGCGACGTTCTCCAACGCCGGTCAGCTCTGCGTGTCGACCGAGCGGGTGTTCGTCGCCGACGCGGTCTACGACAAGTTCGTCGACAAGTTCGTGAAGAAGACCAACGAGATGAAGCTCGGGGTCGGCCTCGAGTGGGGCATCAACATGGGCTCGCTCATCTCCCAGGACCAGCTCGACACGGTCACCGCGCACGTCGACGACGCGGTCGCCAAGGGTGCCAAGGTGCTCACCGGCGGCAAGGCCCGCCCCGACATCGGCCCCTACTACTACGAGCCGACCATCCTGACCAACGTCACCCCGGACATGACCTGCTTCGGCAACGAGACCTTCGGTCCGGTCATCTCGATCTACCGCTTCAGCGACGAGGCCGACGCGATCGCCCGCGCCAACGAGGGCTCCTACGGCCTCAACGCGGCCGTCTTCAGCCAGGACGGCAAGCGTGCCCGTGAGGTGGCCAGCCAGATCAAGTGCGGCACGGTCAACATCAACGAGGCGTACGCCGCGACGTTCGCCAGCATCGAGGCCCCCATGGGCGGCATGCGCGAGTCGGGCATGGGTCGCCGGCAGGGCCCCGAGGGCATCCACCGCTACACCGAGGTGCAGTCGGTCGGCACCCAGCGCGTCGTACCCGTGGCGCCCGCCTTCGGCATGTCCGACGAGCAGTGGGCCAAGCTGATGACCGTCGGCGTCAAGGTGCTCACGAAGCTGGGCCGCAAATGAGCGATCTGAACTTCGACGTCCTGGTCATCGGCTCGGGCTTCGGCGGGTCCGTCACGGCCCTGCGGCTGACCGAGAAGGGCTACAAGGTAGGGGTGATCGAGGCCGGACGGCGCTTCGCCGACGAGGAGTTCGCGAACACCTCGTGGGACCTGAAGAACTTCCTGTTCCGTCCCGAGCTGGGGTGCTACGGCATCCAGCGGATCGACGCCGTCAAGGACTGCCTGATCCTGGCCGGTGCCGGGGTCGGCGGTGGCTCGCTGGTCTACGCCAACACTCTCTACGAACCGCTCGACCCGTTCTACCGCGACCCCCAGTGGGGCCACATCGCGGACTGGAAGGCCGAGCTGGCGCCCTACTACGCCCAGGCCAAGCGGATGCTGGGCGTCGTCGAGAACCCGCTCCGCACGCCGTCGGACGACGTGATGCAGAAGGTCGCCGAGGAGATGGGCGTGGGCGAGACCTATCACGCCACTCCTGTCGGGGTCTTCTTCGGTGGACCCGGCCAGAGCCCCGACGACGTCGTCGCCGACCCGTTCTTCGGTGGCGAGGGTCCCGACCGGAACCCTTGCCGGGCCTGCGGTGAGTGCATGACCGGGTGCCGGCACAACGCCAAGAACACCCTGGTCAAGAACTACCTCTACCTCGCCGAGAAGAACGGCGCGAAGGTGATGCCGCTGACCACGGTCGTGAAGGTCACCCCCCGTTCCCCGGACGGCGCTGCGGGTTACGACGTACACGTGAAGTTCACGAAGTCGCGCGGGCGCAAGGCGCAGAAGGTGATCACGGCCCAGCAGGTCGTGTTCTCGGCCGCGGCACTCGGCACCCAGAAGCTCCTGCACCGGATGAAGGACGAGGGCCACCTGCCCCAGATCTCCGACCGGCTCGGCTACCTGGCCCGCACCAACTCCGAGGCGATCATGGGCGCGATCGCGCCTGGCATGGACGTCGACTACAGCGTCGGTGTGGCGATCACGTCGTCGTTCCACCCCGACGAGCACACGCACATCGAGCCGGTCCGCTACGGGCGGGGCAGCAACGCGATGGCGCTGATGCAGACCGTGATGACCGACGGCGACCTCGGCGAGCCCCGCTGGCGGACCTGGCTCAAGGAGCTGTGGAAGCAGAAGTCCAACGTCCGCGACCTCTACGACCTCAAGCACTGGTCGGAACGCACCGTGATCGCGCTGGTCATGCAGACGCACGACAACTCGATCATCACCTCGCTGAAGAAGGTCGGCCCGTTCAAGGTGATGACGTCTCGGCAGGGCCACGGTGAGCCGAACCCCACCTGGATCCCGGTGGCCAACGAAGCCGTGCGCAAGATGGCCGAGGTGATGGGCGGTGGGACCCCCGGCGGCACCATCGGAGAGCCGTTCAACGTGCCGCTGACCGCGCACTTCATCGGCGGCTGCGTGATCGCGGAGTCGCCCCAGGACGGCGTGATCGACCCCTACCAGCGGATGTTCGGCCACCCCGGCCTGCACATCGTCGACGGGTCGGCGATCTCGGCCAACCTGGGCGTGAACCCGTCACTGACGATCACCGCGCAGGCCGAGCGTGCCATGGCGTTCTGGCCGAACAAGGGCGAGGAGGACCCGCGCCCCGAGCTCGGTTCGTCGTACGCCGCGATCGCCCCGGTCCAGCCGGTGCGGCCCGCCGTACCTGCCGACGCGCCCGGCGCCCTGCACCTGCCGATCGTGGGCGTCAGCTGACGCCCACGATCGGGTGAGGATCACTGCAGCAGCAGGATGCTGAAGTCGGTGTCAGCGAGGGCCGCTGCCGCGAGGGCGAAGGGACCCGAGGTCGCTCTGGTGCGATCGGACTAGCCCACCCGAGCGCTCGCCCACGGACCGAAACGAATCCAGAAAACTTCTCAGCGAGACGCGTAACCCGGCCCATCGGCATTCGTTGGGGGTATCGGATCCAGCAGTCATGCTCCCTCCCAGGCTGGATCCCGCAGTCCAGGCTCTGTCCATCAGATGCGTGGACGATCAGGACCCGGCCACCCTCCCTCCCCGGCCGGGTCCTGATGCAATTCTTGACTGCAGGGCGCGGGCGGCGCCGAACCCGGTGGCCATAGGATCAGCGCATGACAGCGCCCCACGACCTGGTCCTCGTCGTCGACTTCGGGGCTCAGTACGCCCAACTGATCGCCCGGCGGGTGCGCGAGGCCCGGGTCTACAGCGAGATCGTGCCGCACCACCTGCCGGTGGCCGAGATGCTCGCGATGAAGCCGACCGCGATCGTGCTGAGCGGAGGACCCTCGTCGGTCTACGAAGAGGGCGCGCCGACGATCGACTCGGCGATCTTCGAGGCCGGGGTTCCGGTGTTCGGGATGTGTTACGGCTTCCAGCTGATGGCCCAGGCGCTCGGCGGCGAGGTCGCGCACACGGGCGGCAGCGAATACGGCCGCACTCCGGTCACCGTGACGACTCCGGGCACCCTGCTGGCCGGCATCCCTGCCGAGCACAACGTGTGGATGTCCCACGGCGACTCCGTGGCCCGGGCACCCGAGGGTTTCTCGGTGCTGGCCTCGACCGAGGTCACCCCGGTGGCGGCCTTCGAGTCGCTCGATCGCTGCCAGGCCGGCGTGCAGTGGCACCCCGAGGTGCTGCACTCCGAGCACGGTCAGCGGGTGCTCGAACACTTCCTGATCGACATTGCGGGCTGCCGGCCGACCTGGACGATGGTCAACATCGCCGAGGAGCAGATCGAGCGCATCCGCGAGCAGATCGGCCCTGACGGACGTGCCATCTGCGGGCTGTCCGGTGGCGTCGACTCCGCCGTGGCGGCCGCCATCGTGCAACGCGCGATCGGTGACCGGCTCTCCTGCGTCTTCGTCGACCACGGGCTGCTGCGCAAGGGCGAGGCCGAGCAGGTCGAGCGCGACTTCGTGGCCGCCACCGGCGTCGACCTGCATGTCGTCGACGCCCAGAAGCAGTTCCTGGACGCCCTCGAGGGCGTGACGGACCCCGAGACCAAGCGCAAGATCATCGGCCGCGAGTTCATCCGGGCCTTCGAGGCCGCCGAGGCCGAGATCCTGTCCGACCACAAGGTCGGCTTCCTGGTCCAGGGCACCCTCTACCCCGACGTGGTCGAGTCCGGCGGGGGAGCCGGCACCTCCAACATCAAGTCGCACCACAACGTCGGCGGGCTCCCCGACGACCTCGAGTTCGAGCTGGTCGAGCCGCTGCGCACCCTGTTCAAGGACGAGGTGCGCCTGGTCGGTGAGCAGCTTGGCCTGCCGGCCGACATCGTGTGGCGCCAGCCGTTCCCGGGTCCCGGCCTGGGCATCCGGATCATCGGCGAGGTCACCCGCGAGCGCCTCGACATCCTGCGCGAGGCCGACGCCATCGCGCGCCAGGAGCTCACACGTGCCGGTCTCGACCGCGACATCTGGCAGATGCCGGTCGTGCTGCTGGCCGACGTACGCTCCGTCGGCGTCCAGGGCGACGGCCGCACCTACGGCCACCCGGTCGTGCTCCGCCCCGTCACCTCCGAGGACGCCATGACGGCTGACTGGGCGCGCCTCCCGTACGACGTGCTCGAGCGGATCTCGACCCGGATCACCAACGAGGTGCGCGAGATCAACCGGGTCACCGTCGACGTCACCTCGAAGCCGCCGGGCACCATCGAGTGGGAGTAGTACTCGGGTGCAGAATCCGCCCACTATGGCTTTGAGGCCACTTGGCCTCAAAGCCATAGTGCTGGAGGACTTGCCCGGGCACGACACCGGTTGTCGAGGGCCGGCGACTCCGGATGGGCCGTCTCTGGCCCTACGTGCAGCGGCACCTGGCGCTCGCGGTGCCCTGAGTCAGATCGTGAACAGCAGGAACTGACGCAGCTCGGTCACGAGCGGGCCGTCGTACACGAGGGTGAAGCGGTGTCGGCCGGCGTCGAGCGGGCCGAGCCGCACCCGGCCGTGCCCGTCGGTGATCCGGGCACGAGCGATCTGGGTGCCATGGTCGAGGACGTGCACGACGCCAGCCGGCGCGTCGATGCCCGGAGCGACGACCACAAACGTCACCACTGCGTGGTCGCCATGGACGCTGGTGTGTGCTGCGAGCCGCGGGACGCTCAGCACCCGACTGGCGGTCCTGACCCGCGAGGTCGAGGACTCCCAGTGCGGGGCGCTCAGGGTGACCCGGACGCTGACGAAGGCGCCGACGTCGCCGCTGTGCAGGGTGTACGTCGGACCGGTCGCGCCGGTGATCGGCGTCGTGCCGCGGTACCACTGGTACGACGCGACCGCCTCGGCCGGCGTCGCCGTACCCGGGCGCACGGTGAGGGCGTGGCCGAAGATCGGGCGCCCCGACAGGGTCGGCGGCGTGGCGGACGAGGTCTTGCCGAGCACCACCGGACCGGTTGCGTCGGAGGATCCCTTGGCCTGCTGGTAGCCCTCGGCCGACACCGTGACCTGCACGGTCAGGGCCTGGTCGAGAACCGCCTCGGTGGGCGTGTACGTCGCCTCGGTGGCGCCGACGATCGGCACGCCGTTGGCCAGCCACTGGTAGCCCACCGTCGTCGGCTCGACCGTCCAACTGCCTGGGTGGGCGGTGAGCACGGCGCCGACGACCGGCTTTCCGGTGATCGTCGGCGGCTCCTCCTGGCTGATCACGCCCGGCGCGACGGGGGCGGTCGCGGGCGAGGGAGCCAGTGAGGTGAGGTAGCCGGGGCGGGAGGCGGTCACCTGCACGACGAGCTTGTGGGTGTACTCGGCCCCGGTCGGCGTGAACGTCCGCGCGGTCGCCCCGGCGATCGGAGTGCCGTCGCGGAGCCACTGGTAGGCGAAGGTCGGCTGCGGTGACCAGGATCCGGGGTTGGCGGTCAGGGTGACCCCCACCTTGGCCACGCCGCTGATGGACGGGTCGCTCGTGTTGAGGAAGGTCCCGGGCGCCACCGGGTCGGTTGCAGCCGAGCTCAGCGTCGCGGTGGTGTAGCCGGCCTGGCTGGCCGTCACCTGGACCGTCAAGGTCTTGCGGAGGTCGTCGGCCGTCGGGGTGTACGTCGTGCCGCTCGCGCCCGCGATCGGGGCGCCGTCGACGAACCAGCGGTAGGCGTACTCCGCCGACGGTGACCAGGTGCCCGGGGTGGCCGTGAGCGGCCGCCCGACCTGGGCCACGCCGGAGATCGCAGGCGGCGTCGAGTTGACGAAGACGCCGGGGGCGACGGCGGCCGTGGCCGCCGAGGTCCCGACGGCGGTGGTGTAGCCGTCGCGGGTGGCCGTCACCCTGGCGGTGATCACCGCACCCTTCTGGGCAGCGGTGGGCGTGAAGATCGAGGTGGTCGCGTCCGGGATCGCGACGTCGCCGGCGTACCACTGGTAGCCGTAGGTCGCGGCGGGCGACCAGGTGCCCGGCGTGGTGCTCAGCTGGATCCCGACCTGCGGCGTTCCGGAGACCACGGGAGCGGCGGTCATGGTCAGCACGCCGGGCGCGACCGCGACGGTCTTGAGGCTCCTGATGGTGGCCGGACGGAACCCGTCCTTGCTGGCGGTCACCTGGAACTGCAGGACCTGGCCGAGCTGGGCCGCCTTGGGCGTGAAGGTGCGGGTGGTGGCGCCGGTGACAGCCACGCCGTTGGCGTACCACTGGAAGGCGTACGTCGCTCCGGTCGGCGTGAACGTGCCGGTGCTCGCGGTCAGCTTGGTCCCGACCTGCGCGGTGCCCGTGATCTCGGGCCGGACGGTCGCCTTCACGGCCGCGTCGCCGAGGTGGATGAACCCGGTGGGGTAGACCGCGTCGGTCTTGGCGATGGTGCGGGTGTCGTAGGCGCCCCGGTGCACCCAGTTGTATTCCTCGATCGTGATCGAGGTGCTGGTCACGCTCTTCACCCAGGCGACGTGCCCGACCGAGGATCCGGGGGAGCCTGCGGCCCACCAGGCGACGGCACCGGAGTTCGGCTTGGTGTCCACCACGAGGCCGGCGGCCACGGCTGCGGCCTTCCAGTGCGACGCGTCGCCCCAGTGCGGCCCGAGGTAGTAGTTGTGGAACGGCAGGTCGGCGTCGTTGTTCAGGCGCCAGGCGACGAACGACGTGCACTCGCGGTTGTAGAAGTTCCACGGATCGACCAGGCAGTCCTGGCACCCGGCCTTGAGATTGGCCGGATAGTCGTCGACCCCCGTCGTGGCCTGCGCGGGAGCGGCCGGCAGCAGGGCTGGAGCAAGCGAGACGCCAAGGAGGAGCACCGCGAAGGCGAGGCTCATCCGTGTCAAGGAGGCGCGCCGAAAGCGGGCCGTGGCGAAACGCATGGGACCAAAGGTAAGCGTGGGATCTGTGTGGCGCCACCCGGTTGGCTGAACTACAACGGTGTGACTTCTGCGGCCCCCGCGAGGGCAGCGGTGACGCTGGAAATCAGGACCGGTCGGGTGGCCGTCAGCACCCGCAGGATCGACTGGCCCTCGTGCTCGGAAACAGTGGTCACCGCGCCGGAGGCGGCGGCTCGCGCGAGGGTCGTGATCTCGACCAGGCAGCCGGTGAGGTCGACGACGGCAGCGGCCCCCACGCCGCTGCCGATCGTCGGCACCACCAGGAACCGCTCCCACCCGAGTCGGGCATGCACCCGGACCGCGGGGCTCGGCGGCAGCGCGTGGCCCGGCCCGACCGGGCCGGCCACGCGACTCATCTCGAGCTCGACGTAGCGCTGGACAACGCCTTCGGGCAATCGGTCCAGGATCACCAGGCGACCGTGGTCGAGGGTCCGCTCGATGACGGAACGGGCGTCTGCTGGCTCGCCGAAGTGCTGCTGAACCATGTGTTTCCCCCTCCGCGCCGGCCCAATCCGGCTCACCGGACAAGACTAGAACCTGCAGGTTTCCAGTGCGGGTGAAACCGCCCAGGACTAGCAGTCCGATCGGTCATTTCTGGTGATGGTTGGATTAGTCCATGTCGACAGCCCAGCCCGAACTCCGAGCATGAGCCGTCGCTCCACCGACCGTTCCCTGAGGCGGGTCGCGGCCCTGCTGACCGCCGCCGGCCTGGCTGCGACCGGGCTCGCCGGCTGTGGGAGCGCGGACGAGCATGTGATCGCGCTGCTCCTCCCCGACAGCGGAGCAACCCGCTGGACCGACCGCGATCAGGTCAGCTTCGAGCAGGGCGTGGAGGCCACGTGCCCGTCGTGCCGGGTCGAGGTCTACCTGGCGGGGGGCGACCGCCAGGTCCAGATGCGGCAGCTGCGCGAGGCGATCGACGCAGGGGCGGACGCGGTCGTGCTGGCCGCGATCTCGAGCGACTCCGGCGAAGCGCTGGTGCAGGCCGCGGGTGCAGTACCCGTGATCGCCTACGACCGCTTCGTCGCCGGCGCCGACTACTACGTGTCCTTCGACAGTGAGGCGGTCGGCCGCCTGCAGGCCCAGGAGCTGGTGTCGGCCGCCGGGTCGAAGCCGCGACTGCTCGTGCTCAACGGCGCCCAGGGCGACCCGAACGCCACCGCGCTCGAGCTAGCCGCCGGCCAGGTGTTCGACGCTGCCGGGGCGCGCGTCCTCGCCGAGGACCGGCCCCAGGACTGGCACACCGACACCGCCCAGAAGTGGGTCACCAGCCAGCTGGAGCAGCTCGGCGATGCCCCGATCGACGGGGTGTACGCCGGCAACGATGCCCAGGCCACCGGCGTGGTCCAGGCCTTCGAGGATGCCGGTCGACCGCTGGTCCCCGTCACCGGCCAGGACGGTGAGCTGGCCGCTCTCCAGCGGATCATCACCGGCGACCAGACCATGACCGTCTACAAGTCGATCGCCCAGGAGGCGACCACCGCCGCCGAGCTCGCTGTGCGGATCGTCCGGGGCGAGGCGGTCCAGGGCACGAAGCCGGTCCTGGGCGTCCCGTCGTACCTCTTCGAACCGGTCGCCGTGACCGTCGCCAACCTGGCTGACACGGTCGTCCGCGACGGCACGGTCACGATCGAGGAGCTCTGCGCGCCGCCGGACGTACGGCGTGCCTGCGAGCGCCGCGGCCTTGCTTGACGGAGCCTGGGCCGGAGCGGCGCGGGGCGGGGCGGATCAGTCGGCGATGAGCTCAGTCCGCTGGGCGGCCATCAGGGTCGCGCCGACCATCGAGGCACGCTCACCGAGCGCGGAGATCACGACCGGCGTGGTGGCCGCATCGGCCAGTGCGTGGCGGCGCAGGCCGAGCCGCGCGGAGTCCAGGAGCAGCTCGCCGGCTCGCGCCATGTCGCCGCCGACCACGACGACGCCCGGGTTGAGCAGGTTCACCACCGTGGCCAGCCCCCAGCCCAGGTGCAGCCCGGCGTCCTCGAGCAGTCGCATGGCGGCGACGTTGCCTTCGTGGGCGGCCTTGAAGATGTCGTCGATCGTGGGGTCGGGCAGCTGCGAGGACATCATCGCGATCGCCGTGCCCGTCGACGCATAGGCCTCCAGGCAGCCTCGACTGCCACACCGGCAGAGCGGACCCTGCTCGTCGAGGGTGAGGTGCCCGATCTCGCCAGCACTGCCGTGCGCGCCCCGGAAGACCTGGCCGTCGATGATCAGCCCGGCACCGACACCGGAGGACACCTTCACGAAGACCACGTCGTCGATCCCCTGCGCTACCCCGACCAGGTGCTCCGCGAGCGCGCCGAGGTTGGCGTCGTTGTCGATGTGGACCGGGCAGCCGAAGCGCGCCTGCGAGACCTGGACCGCGTTCACCCCGACCCAGCCGGGCAGGATCGCCGACGACCGGACGACGTCGTCGCTGATCGGCGCGGGCAGGCCCATGCCGATGGTGCGTACGTCGGCGCTCGCCCGACCGCTGTCGGCGAGCACCTCGTCCAGCAGCTTGGACGCGAGGACCAGGCCCTCGTCGTACGGGTGATCGGGGGCGAGCCGTTGCCGGGCCTCGCTGATGATCCGGCCGCCGAGATCGGCGACCGCGACGGCGAGGTGGGTGTGCCCGAAGTCGATGCCGGCGACGACGCCGGCGCCCGGGGCGAGCCGGACCACGGTGCCGCGGCGGCCGCTGCCGGGGTCGGTCTCGATCAGCCCGGTGGCGGTCAGCTCCCGGACGATGTTGGAGACGGTGGCCGAGGCGAGCCCGGTGGTGCGAGCGATCTCGGCCTGCGTGATCGAGCCTGCGCCCTGGCCCTTGAGCAATTCGATGACCCGCCGCTGGTTGGCCGGGCGCAGCGACGCGGTCGACCCGGGGGAGCGGTGCTCGGGGCGTGCGTCGGCCATGGCTGAACTGTGAAGGACGAGGCGGTAGTAGTCAAGAGTTGTTCACCAAACAGGCAAGATCACGATTTCGAGTTCAGTTCCGTTCAAGTCTTGACGACAAGCGTGTGACGCGTGACACTCAGACCGTTCGGATGTACCGACACCCGGGCCTGCAACCCCCAGGCCTCGCACTAGGAGGATCCCGTGGCATTCCCCTTCACTCGCACGGCGGCCGTCGCCGCCGTCACACTCATCGCTGGCGCCGGGCTCACCGCGTGCGGCAACGACAACACCAACGACAACGGCGGCACCCCGCAGGGGATCAGCGCTGCCTGCAGTCTGGCGAGCCCGCCGCTGAGTGGTGCCAAGGCTCCGGCCGAAGGCGCGGACGTCGGGACGGCAAGCGGCAAGGTGGGCGTGATCCTGCCCGACACCACGTCTTCGACGCGCTACACCCTGTACGACGCGCCCCTGCTCAAGTCGGCGCTGACAGACGCCGGCCTCACCCCGGACGTGCAGAACGCGCAGGGTGACAAGAACAAGTTCGCCTCCATCGCCCAGAACATGATCGGCGCAGGGGTGAAAGTGCTGATCATCGACTCGATCGACGCCGCCTCGGGTGCAGGCGTGGAGAAGTCCGCCGACCAGGCGGGCGTCAAGGTCATCGACTACGACCGGGTCAACCTTGGTGGGACCGCGCCCTACTACGTGTCCTTCGACAACGAGGACGTCGGCAAGCTCCAGGCGCAGACCTTGATCGACTGCCTGACCGCGCAGGGCGTCGACAAGCCGAACATCATCATGATGAACGGCGGCACGGACGTGGACAACAACGCGGTGCTCTTCCAGAAGGGTGCACACGAGATCCTGGATCCGCTGGTCGCGGCGGGCAAGGCGACCATCACGCAGGAGGCCACCGTCAAGGGCTGGCTCGTCGACAATGCGGCTCCTGCCTTCCAGGGTGCGCTCACCGCAGCCGGCGGCACGGTGGACGGCGTGGTCGCGGCCAACGACGACATCGCGAACGCGGTCATCGGCGTCCTGAAGTCCACCGGCCTCAACGGTCACGTGGTGGTCACCGGCCAGGACTCCGGGGTCGAGGGGCTGCAGAACATCATCACCGGCCAGCAGAGCATGACGGTCTTCAAGAACGTCACGCTCGAGGCCACCGCGGCCTCGCAGCTCGCCATCGTCCTCGCGCAGGGCAAGGACCCGGCCGACGCCGGCCTGACCCTGAGCCCGTTCGACGACCCGCAGGCGACCGGTCATGACCTCCAGGCTCTGCTGCTGCCGGCCCAGGTCATCACCCAGGCCAACATCTCGGACGTCATCGACGCCGGCGCGCTCAAGGTCGCTGAGATCTGCCACGGCATCGAGTCCGACTGCCAGGCGCTCGGCATCTCCTGACCCTCGGGTCATCCAGGGTGGCCGAGCCGGTCCGGCCCGGCCACCATGGACTTATCAGAACTCCCCGACACCGAAGGCGTCTCCCGTGACTGAACCCATCCTCTCGGCCCGGCAGCTCAACAAGAGCTTCGGACCCGTGCATGTGCTCCACGACGTGGACTTCGACGTATATCCCGGCGAGGTCACCGCGCTCGTGGGTGACAACGGGGCAGGCAAGTCCACGCTGGTCAAGTGCTTCGCGGGCATCAACAGCATCGACAGCGGCGAGCTGCGATTTGAAGGCCAGCCGGTGACCATCCACGATCCGCGGGCGGCTACCTCCCTTGGGATCGAGTTCGTCTACCAGGACCTGGCGCTGGCCGACAACCTCGACATCACCCAGAACATGTTCCTCGGCCGTGAGACTCGGCGACTGCGAACGTTCCTCTCCGACGGGGAGATGGAGAAGAAGGCCCGCGAGGCTCTGGGCAGCCTCTCGGTGCGCACCGTCTCATCCGTCCGACAGCTGGTGTCGAACCTCTCGGGTGGTCAGCGGCAAACCGTCGCCATCGCGAAGGCGGTGCTCTGGAACAGCAAGGTGGTCTTCCTCGACGAGCCCACGGCCGCCCTCGGAGTGGCGCAGACCCGCCAGGTGCTCGACCTCGTACGACGGCTGGCCGACCAGGGTCGTGGGGTCGTGCTGATCTCCCACAACATGAACGACGTCATGGAGGTGGCCGATCGGGTGTGCGCGCTGTACCTGGGTCGGGTCGCCGCCGAGGTGCCCACGGAGGAAACCAGCACCACTCAGATCGTCGAACTGATCACGTCCGGGCGAAGCGGTGACGTGGGCTTGGCGCCCGCGACCGCCAACGAGAGCATCTAGGGGCCGTCATGTCGACCAACACTCCGGAGACTCCTGTCGCGACGGGCGCAGCGCCCGAGCGTCCCGGCGACTTCTCCCTGGACATCGAGGAGCGCTCGATCGGCGACGCGGTCAAGGGTTGGGTCAACCGGCTCAGGTCGGGTGACCCCGGTGCCCTTCCGTCCGTGCTCGGCCTCGTCGTCCTCGGCATCATCTTCATGCAGGTCAGCGACCAGTTCTTGTCGAAGTACAACATCGGCAACCTGCCCACCCAGGGCGCTTACATCGCGATCATCGCGCTGGGACTGGTCTTCGTCCTGCTGCTCGGCGAGATCGACCTCTCGGCCGGCAGCGCGGGCGGCACCTGTGCCGCCCTCGCCGCCCAGGCTGTCTTCTCCGGCAACCTCCACCATGCGCTGCCCGCCGCCCTGTACTGGAGCCTGTTGATCGGCCTCGTCGCTGCCATCGTGCTGGCCGTCCTGCTCAAGGCCTGGACGGGTGCGGCCGTCGTGGCCCTCGGCCTCGTGCTGGTCGCGACCAACCTCACCCAGCACGTGTTCCTGGCGTTCGTGGCCGCCGTCTGCATCGGTGCGGCGATCGGCGTCCTCAACGGCTTCCTCGTGGCCAAGGTCGGGATCCCCAGCTTCGTGGTCACCCTCGCCCTCTTCCTGGCCTGGCAGGGCGTGCTGCAGTTCGCGCTCAACGCCCAGCCGGTCAACACGTCGAACTACGAGCTGTGGCACAACCTGACCTACGGCAACCTGAGCCCGACGTGGAGCTGGGTGTTCTCGATCGTGGTGGTCTCGGGCTTCATCGCCTACACCGTGCTCAAGTCCGTGACCGCCAAGCGCGCGGGCCTGGCCCGCGACTCGCTCAACCTGGTGCTCCTCCGAGGTGGCGTGCTGGCGGCGGTGGCCATCCTGCTCACGGCCCTGGCCAACCAGAACCGCAACCCGAACCCCTACCGGGTCCAGCACGGCATCCCGGTGCCCGCGGTCGTCGCGATCACCCTGATGATCCTGTGCACGATCGCGCTCACCAAGACGACGTGGGGTCGCCACCTCTACGCCACGGGCGGCAACGCCGAGGCCGCCCGCCGCGCCGGCATCGACGTCGTACACATGCGGGCCACCGCCTTCATCCTGTGCTCGTCGTTCGGCGCCCTTGGTGGCCTCGCCCTGGCTTCCTCGTCGTCGTCGGCCTCGCTCGACCTCGGCTCCGGCAACGTGCTGCTGTTCTCGGTCGCGGCGGCGGTGATCGGCGGTACGTCGCTCTTCGGCGGCCGCGGTAAGCCGCGCGACGCCATCATCGGCGCCCTCGTGATCACGATCATCCCCAACGGCCTGTCGCTGCGTGCGGGGCTGGGTCCGCAGTGGCAGCAGGTCATCACCGGTGTCGTGCTGCTGCTGGCTGCGACTGTCGATGCGATCTCGCGTCGGCGGTCTGCGCGGGGCTAAGCGCGTTCCCCCAGCGGTCGCGGATAACAGTCTGATCGCACAGCGCGCGCAGCCCCCTCGGTTGGAAGTAAGGTTCTCCCAACCGGGGGGCTGCGAGGCCTGGGAGGGGTCGCAGTTCCCCCGGCCCTTGGATTTGGTCGATCAGCAGCGAAAGGCGGCGGGTGAAGCTCTCCGGGAACTTCTCCGTCGCCCAGCGACTGATGCAGAACCCCCTCCTCGCGCTCGCCTATGAGAAGGCCTGGCGGCCGTTCAACGGCTGGGTGCTGATGGGCTTCGACCTGGGCCACGTGCGGCACGAGAAGCAGCTCACCGTCGAGACGCTCCGGTTGCAGCCCGGCGACCTGGTCGTCGACGTCGCGTGTGGTCCGGGGCTGTTCACGGTCGAGTTCGCGAAGGCGGTCGCGCCCAGCGGGCTCGCCGTCGGCATCGACTACAGCGAGGCGATGCTCGACCGGGCTCGGGAGACCAACTCCCACCCGCGGGCCGCCTATCTGCGTGGCGACGGGCATCACCTGCCGTTCCCCGACGGCAGCGTCGACGCGATCAACTGCTACGCCGCGCTCTACCTCATCCCGGACCCGTTCGGGGTCTTCGACGAGATGGTGCGGGTCCTCAAGCCGGGCGGCCGGATCGCGATCATGACCAGTGTCGCGTCCACCCGTCCGGTCGTGCGTCCGATGCAGGCCAAGGGGTTGGGGCTGACCGGCCTGACCATGTTCGAGCGCTATGAATTCGTCGGCCGGCTGCGCCGCGCCGGGTTCACCGACGTCGAGCAGGAGCTCCATGGCCTGGCCCAGTACCTCGCCGCGACCGCCCCGCTCTGACATTCCGATGGGGCTTTCGGCACACTTGCGTCAGACACGTGCGACGGGTGGGGGGTTTGGTGTGATCGGTCCAGTGGTCCGGGTGATGCAGGACACCACCCGGCGGGTCCTGCTGTGGGCAGTCAACCGCCGTGGCGGCATCGACCTGTCCAAGCTCGAGAAGGTCCCGGACCGGCTGGCCTGGCCGCTCGCCCGTGACGGCGTGAACCCGCCCGCGCGCCTCACCGAGATCCGCGCGACCGAGCCGATCCACCTGCTCACGACGTTCATGGGCATGAAGATCTGGCTGGTCAGTGGCCACGAGCTCGCGCGCGAAGTCCTCGGCGACGTCACGTCGTACAGCAGCGACATCAGGCCGTACGTCGGATCGTCCGGCGCCGCCGACGGTGACATCGGCGGCCTCGGCTTCACCGACCCACCCGACCACACCCGGCTTCGCAGGCTGCTCACCCCCGACTTCACGATGCGGCGCCTGGAGCGGCTCAAGCCGATGGTCGACCGGATCATCGACGGGCAGCTCGACGAGATCGCGGCCCTGTCAGCGTCCGGCGAGCCGGTCGACCTGGTGCCGACCTTCGCCTTCGCCGTGCCCTTCCTGGTGATCTGCGAGTTCCTCGGCCTGCCCGACGAGAGGCGCGAGATCTTCCGCTCGCTGGGCGCCGCGCGCTTCGACGTGAGCTCGGGCGGCATGGGCGCGCTGGGAGCGATCAGCGGGTCGCGTGAGTTCCTGCTCGCCGAGGCGGCCCGGCAGCGCCTCGATCCCGGTCCCGGCCTGATCGGCGAGATCG